>Ga0105053_10000542_pt1 | contig 59039 bp, 51 predicted proteins | sample BON01_FD_78093 | JGI IMG/M metagenome (GOLD analysis project Ga0105053, IMG submission 78093) | Freshwater microbial communities from Lake Bonney liftoff mats and glacier meltwater in Antarctica - BON-01 | ecosystem: Environmental > Aquatic > Freshwater > Ice > Glacier meltwater | place: Lake...
GCTACGCGATTGGGAGATAGAAACGGAACGTCTCATCGACGCCAACGCTCCACGGAAAACTTGAAAAAATGCTGGCAACGAAATTGCACGGATATTGGTCTGTCGACCTGCGGAATGTAAGTCAGGAGACGCGTTCGATGCAATTGTCCTACTCGGTGCCTACGCCGCTGGAGTATTTCGAGTCGCTGGTGCAGAGCGACGCCGAGTTTCCATTGCTGGAGGCGGTGGCCAGCCTGGCCCAGGACGAGTACCCCGATCTGGACGTGCAACAGGTGCTGGACGAAGTCGACCAGTTGCTGGCCCGGCTGAAGCGCGGTGTGCCGGCCGATGCCGTTCCGCTGCAGCGCTTGCGGGCGATCAATCAGTTCTTCTTTCGCGACCTGAGCTTTCGCCCCAACGTCAACAACTACTACGATCCGGACAATAGCTACATCCATGTGGTGTTGCGCACCCGCTGTGCGATTCCGATCTCTGCTGCCGTGTTGTGGCTGGAGCTGGCGCAGGGCATGGGCCTGTCGGCGCGCGGCGTTGGATTTCCCGGTCACTTCATGGTCAAGGTGAACCTGCCCAAGGGCCAGATCGTCATCGACCCGCTCGACGGCCAGTCGCTGAGCCGTGAACAACTGGCCGAGCGGCTCGAACCCTATCGGCGCAGCAGCGGGCTGGTCGACGAATTCGAGATGCCACTGGGTTTGTATTTGCAGGCTTCGCCCCCGCGCGAGATCGTCGCGCGCATGTTGCGCAACCTCAAGGAGATCCACCGCGCGCAAGAGAACTGGACGCGCATGGTGGCCGTGCAGGATCGGCTGGTTGTGTTGTTGCCTCAGGCTTGGTCGGAATACCGGGATCGTGGCCTGGCACATGCCGAACTGGGCCATACCGCGCAGGCAGTGTCGGATCTGGAAGCCTATCTGGCGCATGTGGAAGAGGGCCTGGACATCGATGCCATCGCGGCCCGGGTGTCCGAGCTGCGTCGCGCGCCCAGCCGCTGAAACGGATCAATCAGGGTTGCGTGTGCCGGTAGCGAAGGCTGCGCGGGTCGCCGCGCGTCTCAGACGAGCTCGACCGCAGACCCGTTGCCCAGCGGCGCGATTGTGCCGATCACATGCACGGACTCGCCAAACCCGCGCAACGTCTGCGCTGTCGCCTCGGCGTGCGCAGCATCGACCACCACCACCATGCCGATGCCGTTGTTGAAGGTGCGATTCATCTCGTGGTCGCTGATCGCGGCGGTCTGTTGCAGCCACGCGAACAGCTCCGAACGCGGCCAGCTGCCCTTTTTCAGATGCGCGGCCATACCCTCGGGCAGCACGCGCGGAATGTTCTCGAGCAGGCCGCCGCCAGTGATATGCGCCAGCGCCTTGATCGGGTGGGCCGCCATGGCGGCGAGCACCGACTTAACATACAGCCGGGTCGGGGTCATCAATGCGGTGCGGAAGTCCTGTCCGTCCAGCGTGGCAGGCAGGCGACTGTCATCGCGGTCGGCCCCGGTGCCGGCCACGCGCTCGATGCACTTGCGCACCAGGCTGAAACCGTTGGAGTGCACACCGCTGCTGGCCAGGCCGAGCACGACATCACCCGGGGCGACATCCTTGCCGGTCAGGATGGCCGACTTTTCCACCACCCCCACGGCAAAGCCGGCCAGATCGTATTCGCCGGTCGGATACATGCCCGGCATCTCGGCCGTCTCGCCGCCGATCAGCGCGCAGCCCGACAACTCGCAACCCTTGGCGATGCCGCCGACCACGGTGGCAGCCGTGTCCACGTCAAGCTTGCCGCAGGCGAAGTAGTCCAGGAAGAACAGCGGTTCGGCTCCTTGCACCAGTACGTCGTTGACGCTCATGGCGACCAGGTCGATGCCCACCGTGTCGTGCATGTTCCACTCAAAGGCCAGTTTGAGTTTGGTGCCGACCCCGTCGGTGCCGCTGACCAGCACCGGCTCGCGGTAACGTTTGGGCACCTCGAACAAGGCGCCGAAACCGCCAATGCCGGCCAGTACGCCGTCACGCATGGTCTTGCGTGCGAGGGGCTTGATGCGTTCGACCAGGGCGTCCCCGGCATCGATGTCGACACCGGCGTCCTTGTAGGACAGGGCGGAGGAGGGGGTGGCTTTGGTCATGGCTTTGGTGCTGGGACTGCCGCGGCGATGGCGGCAACAAGAGGTCGCGGCGGACCCCGATAGAATTTGGCCAGATTCTAAGGGTTCGCACCCATCCCGCTATATGCAATTCACCGCAACCCAGAAGTCCGCCGCCGCCTGGGCCGCGATTGCTGCGTTCATCGTCTTCAGTCTTTGGTTGCTCGGACCGGTCCTCACGCCGTTTGTCGTCGCCGCCGTGTTCGCCTATGCGTTGACGCCGCTGGTCAATCGGCTCGATCGCAAGCAGGGGGGCAAATTGCCGCGGATGCTGGCAGTGCTGCTGGTGCAATTCCTGCTGTTTGTCGTGTTGCTGAGCGTGGCTTTGCTGATCGTGCCCATTTTGGCCAAGGAATTGCCGCTGATGCGCGAACAGGTGCCGGTGCTGTTCGATCGGTTCAATGTGGCGATCAAACCGCTGTTAGAGCGCTTTGGCGTCAGCCTGTCGCTGGACGTGGCCAATATCAAGGCCTTTGTGCTCAAGTACCTCAATGCCAATTTCGAGGATGCTTTTGCGCAGATGATGGCATCCCTCAAGCTCGGCGGCAGCGTGGCGTTTGCCATCATCGGCAACGCGGTGCTGATACCGGTGGCCCTGTTCTACCTGCTGATGGACTGGGACCGGTTCATTGCGTCCGTGCAGCAGCTGGTGCCGCCGCGTGTGCGCGCTTCGTTCGACAGTTTCACGAACGAGGCCGACCTGGTTTTGGGCCAGTATCTGCGCGGCCAGCTGCTCGTGATGCTGATCCTGGCGGCGTTCTACAGCATCGGCCTGGCGCTGTTCGGCCTCGACCTGGCCTTGCCTATCGGTGTCTTCACCGGCCTTGCCGTATTCGTACCGTACCTCGGTTTCGGCCTGGGCCTGATCATGGCCACGCTGGCCGGGGTGCTGGAGTTTGCCGCCGATGCCGGGCCGGCCAAGGCCATCCTGATGGTCGCCGTCGTGTATGGACTGGGCCAGATGATCGAGAGCCTGTACCTCACCCCCAAGTTGCTGGGCGAGCGCATCGGCCTTCATCCCTTGGCCGTGATTTTTGCCTTGCTGGCATTCGGGCAGTTGCTCGGTTTTGTCGGTGTGTTGATCGCCTTGCCCGCCAGCGCCGTCCTGCTGGTGGCCATCCGCCGCGCCTGGAAAACCTATTTGACAAGCGACCTGTACCACGGTGACCGTCCGGCATGAAGCAGATCGCGCTCGATATCGGACTGACCACCGGTCCGACGCTGCAAAATTTCTATCCGGGCCCCAACCAGCTGGCGCATGCGCATCTGGCCCTGTGGCTGGGGCGGGGCGACAGCCATGCGCCCCGTTCGCCGGTTCCAACCTATCTTTGGGGCGGCAACGGCAGCGGCAAGACGCACCTGCTCAAGGCTGTGCGCGAAGCCTTGCGTGAACATGGTGCGCAAGTGGGGTGGATGGATGCGCAGGGTCCGGATCCGGGTGCATTTTCCGAGAACTGGGCGGTGGTGCTGCTTGACGATGTCCACCTGTTCACCGCCGTCCAGCAGCACGCCGCGTTCAACTGGTTCATCAATGCCCAGACCCATCAGCGCAGCGTGATTGCCACCGGCGACCAGCCGCCGGCCGGACTGAAGCTGCGCGATGACCTGCGTACCCGGCTCGGCTGGGGCCATGTGTTCGGTCTCAAGGTGCTCAGCGAGCCCGAACGGCGCGCCGTGCTGCGCCAGGCGGCCGATGCCCGCGGCGTGTTCCTGGGCGACGAGGTGATGGACTTCATGCTGACACGCTTCAGCCGCGACCTGGCCAGCCTGATGGAACTGCTCGATTTGATCGACGCCTATGCCCTGCGCACGCAACGCGCCATCACGGTGCCGATGATTCGCGCCATGATGGACGAATCCTGACTTGCCGCCCATGCCCACCGATTCCTCCCCACGCGCAGCGCGCGAACCTGGCCGCATCCGCGTGGCCCTGTTCGACCTGGACCACACCCTGCTGCCGATCGATTCGGACTATGAGTGGGGCGTCTTCACCACCACCATCGGCTGGACCGATCCGGTCGAATTTGCCCGGCGCAACGATGCGTTCTTTGCCCAGTACCAGGCCGGAACACTCGACATCCATGACTATGTGCGGTTTGCCACCGAGGCGGTGCGCCTGCGGGGGGCCCAGGCCGCGATGGCGGCACATGCACAGTTCATGCAGCGTGTCATATGCCCGGCGATCCGGCCGCAGGCGCTGGAGTTGGTGCGCGCGCACCAGGCTTGTGATGACCATGTGGCCATCATCACGGCGACCAACGAATTCGTGACCCGGCCGATCGCCGAGGCCTTTGGCGTACAGGACCTCATCGCCGTCGAACTGGCGCGCGACGATGCGCCCGGCGGTTCGGGCTGGATCACCGGGGCCATCACCGGTGTCCCGTCGGCGCGCGAAGGCAAGGTCGTGCGGTTCGAGCAGTGGCTGCAGCAACGCGCACTGACACGCGGCGATGTTCACGTCACTTTTTATTCAGATTCCACCAACGATCTCCCGCTGCTCGAGCGTGCCGACGCTGCGGTGGCCACCAATCCCGATGCCCGACTGCGGGCGATCGCCACTGCGCGCGGATGGCGCATACTGGACCTGTTCCGCGAACCACAATGATCAAGAAACTCATCGACAAACTACTCGGCAAGAAGCCGGCTGCTGCCACCGGAAAACCCGACTTCGGCAAGCGGCGCGACGTTCCGGCCAGCGAGCACCATATCAACCCCGCGCTGGTAGACGAGCGGGCGCTGAATGTGGTGCACACCCTCAAGCAGGCCGGGTACGAGGCCTACATCGTCGGCGGCGCCGTGCGCGACCTGCTGGTCGGCCTGCGCCCCAAGGACTTCGATGTGGCAACCAATGCCACGCCCGAGCAGGTGAAATCGCTGTTCCGGCGTGCCTTCATCATCGGGCGGCGTTTTCGCATCGTCCACGTGGTGTATGGGCGCGGGCGTGAACACGAGGTGATCGAGGTATCGACCTTCCGTGCCTACCTGGACAACGCCACAGCGGGCCAGGTCGGTGGCAACGAGCGCACCAGCCGGCAAGAGCTGGCCGGCATGACCCATGCCGTCGATGCCAGCGGCCGGGTGCTGCGCGACAACGTCTGGGGACCACAGGAGCAGGACGCGGTACGGCGGGATTTCACCATCAACGCCATGTATTACGACCCCGAGACGCAGATCGTGGTCGACTACCACGGTGGCATCGGGGACTCGGGCAAGCGCATCATGCGCATGATCGGCGATCCGGCGCAGCGCTACCGGGAAGATCCGGTGCGCATCATCCGTGCGATCCGCTTCTCGGCCAAGCTCAAGGCGCTGGGATTCAAACTCGAGCCACGCACTGCCGCGCCGCTGGTGGCGATGAAGTCGCTGCTGGCCGATGTGCCGCAAAGCCGCCTGTTTGACGAAATGCTCAAGTTGCTGCAGACCGGCCATGCGATGGCGTCGATTGCCAAACTCCGGGAGCTGGGGCTGGACAAGGACATCTACCCGCTGCTCGATCTGGTGGTCGAACGTGCCGAGTCGCCGTTTGTCCAGGCGGCCTTGCTCGACACGGATCGCCGGGTCGGCGAAGGCAAGCCGGTGGCGCCGAGTTTTCTGCTGGCCTGTGTGTTGTGGGCCGATGTGCGCAAGGGCTGGAGCCGGCGCACGGAGTCGGCCGAGCGACAGCCTTCGTTCCCGGCATTGCAGGATGCGATTGATCAGGTGTTCTCCGAACGTATCGGTGATGTGTCGGGCGGTGGCCGGCTGGCGTCCGACATGCGCGAGATCTGGATGATGCAGCCGCGCTTCGAAAAGCGTGTCGGTCAGTCGGCGTTCGGGCTGGTGGATCAGCCGCGTTTCCGGGCCGGGTTCGATTTCATGCGACTGCGCGCCGATGTCGGCGAAGTTGACGATCTGCTGGCCGACTGGTGGCAGGAGTTCAGCATGGCCAGCGATAGCTTGCGTACCGACATGCTGGAGCAGCAACGGCTCGAACAGGGGCAGCGCAGCCGCGCGCCGCGCGTGCCGCGCGCGCCCAAGCCGGCGGACGACGTTGACGCACCGATACGCCGGACGTCGCAGCCTGCCGCTGAATTAGCACCGGGCGACGAAGACGCATCGACCGATGCGGGCGACTCCGGCGCAGGCGCGGCACCGCGCAAGCGGCGTCGCCGACGCAAGCCGACGGGAGACCGTTCGGGCGGCAACACCGGCGTTGCGCCGACAGGCCGCGCCGACACCTGAAGCCGGGCGCGATGCGCGAACCGGTCACCGCCTATCTGGCGCTGGGTGCCAACCTGGGTGATGCGCAGGCCACGGTCCGAGCGGCCATCGAGGCCATCGCGGCGAGCCCGGGTTGCCGGTTGCGCCAGCGCTCATCCCTGTACCGCACTGCGCCGGTGGATGCCGCAGGGCCGGACTACATCAATGCGGTGGTGGAGATAGACACCACCTTGACGGCGCCAAGCCTGCTGCACCTGCTGCAGGCGCTGGAGTTGCAGGCCGGCCGTGAGCGCCCGTATCGCAATGCACCCCGTACGCTGGACCTCGATATCCTGTTGTTCGGCGATGCGCGCATCGCCAGCCCAGCCCTCGAGTTGCCCCATCCGCGCATGTGGAGCCGGGCCTTCGTGCTGGTGCCGCTGGCACAGATCGCACCGCAGCGGGTCTCTGCCGGGCAGTTGCAGGCCGTGGCAGACCAGGCCTGCGAGCGCCTGGCCGACTGAGGTCCGGCACCGGCCTGTCCTGGGCGACCCTGCGCAATAAGCCGACCCGCCGATTGCCCGGGATCAGTGCCGGTCACGCCACTGAATCAGGCGATCTCGGCGATCAGCTCGATCTCGACGCAGGCACCCATCGGAATCTGGGCCACGCCGAATGCGCTGCGCGCATGCACGCCGCTGGCACCAAACACCTCGCCCAACAATTCACTGGCGCCGTTGGTGACCAGATGCTGCTCGGTGTAGTCGCCGGTCGAGTTGACCAGCGACATCAGTTTGACGATGCGTTTGACGCGGTTGAGGTCGCCGTCGACAGCTGCATGCAGGGTTCCCATCAGATCGATGGCAATGGCGCGAGCGGCGGCCTTGCCTTGTGCGGTGTCCATGTTCTTGCCCAGTTGGCCGACCCACACCTGGCCGTCTTTTTTGGCAATGTGGCCGCTGAGGAAGATCAGCTTGCCGGTCTGCACGAACGGAACGTAGGCGGCGGCCGGCACGGCGACTGGGGGAAGGGTGATGCCGAGTTCGGTGAGTTTGTCGTAGATGTTCATGGTGCTTGGCGAGTTCAGGATTGGGATTGGGATTGGGATTGGGATTGGGATTGGGATTGGGATGGAAGAGCTGCAATCGGCATGCTGGTCCCCAGTGTTGCATCGGGCGCATCCAGTGGCGTGACGGTGACTGCGACTGACAGTTCATGGCTGGCGCCGCCATGGATCACACCACGGATCGGCGACACATCGGCAAAGTCGCGCCCCACGGCCAGCACCACATAGTCCTCCCCAGGCGCACCCCAGCCCCAGCGGTCGTTGGTGGGGTCGAAATCGCACCAGCGTGTGGGCCCGGTCTGCTTCGGCAGCAGCAGCGAAATCCAGGCATGCGAGGCGTCGGCGCCGACCAGTCGAGCTTGGCCCGCCGGTGGAGTGGTCAGCAGATAACCGCTGACATAGCGCGCCGACAGGCCGAGCGAACGCAGGCAGGCGAGCATGATGTGGGCAAAATCCTGGCACACACCTTTTCGCTGACGCAAGGCCTCCAGCGCCGGCGTATGGATCTCGGTGCTCTCGCTGTCGTACTCGAAATCCCGGTAAATGCGGTGCATCAGGTCCACAGTCGCGGCGTGCAGGTCAGCTTCGGGGGCGAAGCTGACGCGGGCGTACGCAGCAAACTCGGCGTGGCGTGGCACATACTGCGACGCGAACACGAACTCGACATCGGCGTCGTACACGCCATCCACACGGTAGCGAAAATGCTCACAGGCCCGTTCCCACGGCATGGCGGTACTGGCGATCGTCATCGTGCGGGTCTGCACGGTGCTGGTGGCTGTGACCCTGAGTTCGGCGTGCGGAATCTGCAGCGACAGAAAAGTGCGGTGGTTGCCAAAGACGTCGATCGCGTTTTTGCGCTGCGACGGAACCGGCGTGATCGTGAGCGTGTGGGACAGCAGTTGCTGGGCCTCGGTCTGCCGTGGTTGCAGGCAGGCGATGTGTTGGGCCACCTCGACTGGCGGGGCGTACTCGTAATGGGTCTCGTGGGTGATCGACAGTTGCATCAGGCCCCCACACTTTGTTCGGACGCGCCGGAATGGGTGAAGTAGGTGGCGCTGATCTGCTCGGATACGTTATGCGCAGCCGCCATGCACTGGTCCAGCAATTGATCGAACTGACGCCACGCGGTCGTCGCCATATCGCCGGTCTCCGCCACCTCGGTAGTGCACAGCTGCGCCAGATCCCATAAAGACGGGTCGGGCACCAACAGCGACATCGGGCTGAGTTCGTTCGGCTCGCTGCCAGCGAGCTTGGCCAGCCGACCACGCAAGGTATGCGACACCCACGCCAAGGATCGCGGATTGTCCCGGTTGAGCACCAGTAGATCGACCAGCGCCAGCATTTCGCGACTCTGCTGGAACTGCGCATGGAACGAGATGCTGCTATCGAACAAGCTCACCATGGCCTCGAACCCCGCGTCGTTGGCCAGCGACCCCATCTCCAGGCCGGCAGACAGCGAGGATGCCAGGAAGCCTAGCCGCTCCACATGGCGCCCGATGCTCAGCAGGCGCCAGCCGTCGTCGCGTGTCATGCGGTCGGTCTGTGCGCCGGTGATGGCCGCCATGTGCCGGCCGGCAGTCTTTAGCAGGTCCAGCGCATCCAGCGTGCCGTATTCAGCCGGCCCATCGAGTTTGGCGAATGCGCCTGCCAGTTCATCCTGTGCGCGTTCGATCATGTGCCAATGTTCGTAGGACAGGCGTTCGCGTACAGACGCGCCCGCCTGCTTCACCGCGTACAGGTTGGCCCCGACGCTGCGGGTCATGGAGTCGCGGCCCAGGCTGGCGATCAACGAGCGTTCGAATACCCGGCGCGATTGCGATAGGGCCGGCACATCCTCCAGTACCAGGAAATGCAGGCGCGCCATCCGGTCCAGCCAGTCCATCAGTCGGGCATCGGTCTGGTCTTCGCCATTGAGGCATTCAAGGGTCAGGCGCGCCAGTGCAATGGTGTTTTCGGCGCGTTCGGTATAGCGGCCCAACCAGTACAGGTTCTCGGCCGCCCGGCTGGTGACTAGGCGCTTGCGCTGGGTCACCATGTCCACGGTCAGTGCCGCAGGCAGCAAGGTGGTGCGGTCGATTTCGGAATCGGTCATGACCCAGACGTCGGCGCTGCTGCCGCCGCGTTGCATCGCCGCGATCTCGGCGCGCGCATGCGCAACCCGGGCCAGGCCACCGGGCAACACCTGCCACGATTGCGCGCCGTCGCTCACCGCGAACACGCGCAGCATCGCCGAGCGCGGGACGATCTGCCCGGAATCGGGGGTCGCGCCACCTTGCCAGGTGGGGACCTGCGACAGTGGCATGTAGGCCTGCACGGTGTGGTCGTCGGCTTGCAGCGCGACGCGGCCAGCCCATTCGTCGAGTTCGCGCACCGACAAGTCACGACCCAGCACCGACTGGAAGCTGCCGCCGTGACCGCCCGCCGGATAGGTGGGCTTGATGGCGCAGGCCGACAGCCGCGGCAGCGCGGCGTCCATTGCGGCGCGTTCGCCGGACCACCAGGTCGGCAACGCGGCCAGTGAGAGCTCTTCGCCCAGGACCTGGCGCGCCAGCGCGGGCAGGAAACCGAGCAGGCCCGGGGATTCGAGGAATGCCGATCCGGGCGCGTTGGCCATCAGCACATTGCCGGCCCGTATCGCCTGCAACAGCCCCGGCACGCCCAGGCTGGAATCGGCGCGCAGTTCCAGTGGGTCCAGGAAGGCATCATCGAGCCGTTTGAGCAGTCCGTGAATCGGCACCAGGCCGCGCAGCGTCTTCAGATACAGCCGTTCGTCGCGCACCACCATGTCGCCGCCCTGAACCAGGGTCAGGCCCAGGTACCGCGCCAGGTAGGCATGCTCGAAATAGGTCTCGTTATAGGGCCCGGGTGTCAGCAGTGCAATATGTGCGTCGCGTCCGCCTGGGCTAGCGGCCTTGAGGTTCTCGACCAGGGCCCGATAGGCACCCGCCAGGCGCTGCGCATGCATGTTCTCGAAGGCCCGCGGAAACAGGCGCGAGACGGCCAGACGGTTCTCCAGCAGGTAGCCCAGGCCCGAAGGCGCCTGCGTGCGTTGCGACACGACCCACCAGTTGCCGTCCGGGCCATGCGCCAGGTCGAATGCGGCGATGTGTAGCCGGGTGCCGCCGACAGGCTCGGCGCCATGCATGGCACGCAGGTAGCCAGGATGGCCCTGCACCAGGGCCGGCGGAATCAACCCGGCGCGCAGCAGTTCCTGTGGCCCATAGACGTCGGCCATTACCCGCTCGAGCAGGCGCACGCGTTGCAACACGCCGGTTTCAATCTGTCGCCAGCTCTGGGGCGTCACGATGAAGGGGAACAGGTCCAGTGACCAGGGTCGCTGCGGACCGCCGGCGTCCGCATAGACGTTATAGGTCACGCCGTTGTCGCGCAACTGGCGCTGCAGCCGCGCTGCCTTGTCGTTCAGATTCCGTGGATCGTGCGGACCCAAGTGATCGAAAAACGCCGCCCAATGCCCAGTCATCGGAGCCGTTGTCGCATCGGCTCCGGTACTTTCTACGGTCTGACCGCGCATTTCGTCCAGATGACCCGGGGCGGCCGGAGCCGGACGCGCTTCAACCGCGTGCGCCGGCGCCACGGGCTCGGGGTTCGGATCCTGGCCCATGTGTCAGATCAGCGTTGGCGCATGTCCAACGTGAACGGAAATTCCCGGCTGCGCACCACGTCGATGCTCGCAGGAACGTAGGGCATATTGCCAGGTGTGTGTCCCATGGAGAGGAAGCGCGACAGCCGGCGGCTCTCCGCCTCGTTGGCATTGACCGGCAGCGTTTCGTAACTCAATCCGCCAGGGTGCGTCACATGGTACTGGCAGCCGGAGATCGACCGTTGCATCCAGGTGTCGACGATATCGAAGGTCAGTGGTGAATGCACATCGATCGACGGATGCAGGGATGACTGGGGGTTCCAGGCCTTGTAACGCACACCGGCCACGAAGGCGCCTTCGACACCGGTGGGCTGCATCGGCAACGGCTTGCCGTTGCAGGTGATGGCATAGCGGCTCTCGTTGAAACCGCTCACATGCACCTCGATGCGTTCCAGCGACGAGTCGACATAGCGTGCGGTGCCCCCGGGCGCACCTTCCTCGCCCATGACATGCCAGGGCTCGAGTGCGTTGCGCAGTGTGAGCTCCATGCCGGCGCTGGTGATGCTGCCCACCAGCGGGAAACGGAATTGAAGGTGCGGCGCAAACCATGCCGGGTCGAAGGCGTATCCGGCCTGGCCCATCTCGGCGAGGACATCCTCGAAATCCATCCGGATGAAGGTCGGCAGCATGAAGCGGTCGTGCAGCGACGTGCCCCAGCGGCTGAGCTTGCCCTGGTAGGGTTGCTTCCAGAATCGCGACACAAACGCGCGCAGCAGCAACTGCTGCGCGATGCTCATGCGCGCATGGGGAGGCATCTCGAAGGCGCGCAGTTCCAACAGGCCGAGCCGTCCGGTGGACGAATCCGGCGAATACATCTTGTCGATGGAGAACTCGCTGCGATGGGTATTGCCGGTGACATCGATCAGGATGTTGCGCAAGCTGCGGTCCACCAACCAGGGCGGCATCACGGCACCGAATTTCTCGCGGTTGGCGTGGATCTGCTGCAACGCGATCTCCAGCTCGTACAACTGGTCGTTGCGCGCCTCGTCCACCCGAGGCGCCTGGCTGGTCGGGCCAACGAACATGCCGCTGAACAGATAACTCAGGCTGGGATGGTTGTGCCAATACAGCAGAAAGCTGGCCAGTAGTTCGGGTTTGCGCAGGAACGGGCTATCGGACGGTGTAGCGCCGCCCATCACGAAATGGTTGCCGCCGCCGGTTCCGGTGTGGCGGCCATCGTTCATGAACTTTTCGGCCGACAGGCGCGACTCCCAGGCCGCGTTGTACAGGAACTCGGTGTTGCGCACCAGCTCGCCCCACGAGGTGACCGGATGCACGTTGACCTCGATCACGCCCGGGTCGGGTGTGACTTGCAGCAACTTCAGACGCGGATCGCGTGGCGGCGGATAACCCTCGAGCACCAGCTGCACGCCTTGCTCGGTCGCCGTGGCCTCGATGGCCGCCAGCAATTCGAGGTAGTCCTCGAGTTTTTCCAGCGGTGGCATGAACACATACATTACGCCCGAGACCGCGCCTTGTTTTTCCGCCTTGGGGCCGTTGGCCCGTCGCGGGTCGCGTACCTCCACGCACAGGGCCGTGCGGCTGAGCCAGTGTGCCGACTCCTGTGCGGCGGGCACACGTGCGACATCGGCCGGCTCGCCATGGCCAGTGGATGGTGCAGTTGCGCTGGCTACGCGGGTCTCCTGCGCAGCCCTTGCCGTCTCCTGCGTGACGCGCGCCGTCTCGGATGGGACGATGGCGCCAGCTGGGTAGGGCATCAGTACGGCCGGGCTGGCCGTGGGTGCCGTCCCAGCCGACAGTGATGTCGGCTGGGACGGCGCCGCGACGTAACGCTGGGCCAAGGCGGCATGGGGGGGCAGCTCGCCGCGCGCATCGTAGGGGTCTTGGGGCGTGTGGTACGGAAAATCGGCCTGTTTGACCCAGGGCAGCGAGTCCAGTGGCAGGCGCAGACCCATCGGTGAATCGCCGGGCATCAGGACCATGCGCTCGTCGCGCACGAACCACGGACCGGTCATCCAGCGTGGGCCGCCGGTCGCGGCATGATCTGCGGCCTTGATCGGCAGCACGTAGCCCACGATGGTGTCGAGATTCTGGGTAAAGACCCGGCGCAGACGTGCACGCTCCATTTCGTCATCAAGACGCGACAAAAGCGGGTCGACATTGACCGGCAATCGGCGTTCGCGCCATTGGTAATACCAGGCGTCCTCATAGCCGGGCAAGATGTGTCGCCCGCTTAAACCCAGACGCTGCGCCAGAGCGAGAGTGAAGTCGCGCGCGACTTCACTGGTGTAGTGCGTGGGATTGCGCTCGTCGACGAAAATGTCGGGGTTGGCCCAGACCTGCTCGCCGTCGGCACGCCAATAGATGTTCAGGGCCCAGCGCGGCAACTGCTCGCCCGGGTACCACTTTCCCTGGCCGAAATGCAGGAAGCCACCCTGGCCGTATTCGGCGCGCAGCTTGTGCACCAGCGCCGTTGCAAAGCCGCGTTTGGTCGGGCCGAGCGCGTCGGTATTCCACTCCCCCGCATCGCGGTCGCTGACCGCCACAAAGGTCGGCTCACCGCCCATGGTCAGACGTACGTCGCCGGCGATCAGCTCCTGGTCGACCACTTTTCCCAGCTGCATCACGGCCGCCCATTGCTCTTCGGTATAGGGCTTGGTGACGCGTGGGTCTTCGTACAGGCGCGTGATCTTCATCTCGTGCGCGAACTCGACCCCGGCGAGCTCGACGCCGCCTTCGATTGGCGCGGCGCCCGAGGGCTGGGGCGTGCATGCCAGCGGTATATGGCCCTCGCCGGCCAGCAGGCCGGAGGTGGGATCGAGCCCAATCCAGCCCGCGCCTGGCAGATAGACCTCGCACCAGGCGTGCAGGTCGGTGAAATCGACCTCGGTGCCGCTCGGGCCATCGAGGGCCTTGACGTCGGGAGCCAGCTGAATCAGGTAACCCGACGCAAAACGCGCCGCCAAACCGTTGTGGCGCAGCAGGTTCACCAGCAGCCAGGTAGAGTCACGGCAGGAGCCCGCGGCAAGGGTCAGGGTCTCGTCCGGTGTCTGAACACCCGGCTCCATCCGAATCAGGTAGCGGATGTCCTTGCTCACCATCTGGTTGACGTCGATCAGGAAATCGATCGTGCGCCGTTCGGTGCGGTCGATCCGCGCCAGGCATGCCTTGAGGTTGTCGGATGCCGGTTCCACCGCGAGATAAGGCGCAAGTTCTTGTTCGAGCAGTGGTTCGTACTTGAACGGAAATGTCTCGGCCGTCGGTTCCAGGAAAAAGTCGAACGGGTTATAGACCGACATGTCCGCAACCACGTCGACCGTGATCTTGAACTCTGTGGTTTTATCCGGGAACACCAGGCGAGCCTGGTAATTGGCAAACGGGTCCTGCTGCCAATTGATGAAATGGCCTGCAGGCTCCACCGTCAGCGAATACGACAGGATCTTGCTGCGGCAATGGGGCGTCGGGCGCAGCCGGATCACCTGGGGGCCGAGTATTACCGGGCGGTCGTATTTATAGTGGGTAACGTGGTGCAGGGCTGCGTGGATGGACATATTGGAATCTCTCAGATTGCCGCCGATTGGCGGGGGGCTCCGGTGAAAGCTTTTCACCTGCCCAGCGATTGATATTAGCAGGGCGCATGGTTTTCACCGGTCCACGCGCCGGGTCGGCTTTGCGCAATACATGTACGGCGGTTTCGCGCATGACGCGGGCGTAGGCATCGAATTACGCGCCAGAATGGCGCAGGTCAAGAAAAGGGGAAAACACAATGCAGGCGGCATTTTACGAACAGACGGGGGCGGCGGCGCATGTTTTGCGCGTGGGCGAGGTGGCTGATCCGCAGCCCGGTCCACACGACGTGCGGGTGCGGCTGCGCTGGTCCTGGAGTTGTTGCGCCCGGACGGCCAATTGATGGTGTACGGCAGCGGAAAACCCGCACTTGAACTCCCGTTCTTCCCTCTGATCGTGCGCAACGTATCACTGGGGTTCTTCATCGTCTATAACCTGCCCCCGGCCGCGCGCCAACATGCCCAGGCCACGCTCGACGGCTACCTTGAACGCGGTGCCTTGGTCCACAACATCGCGCTGCGCGTGCCGCTCGCCCAGATCGTTCGCGCGCACGAGGCGGTGGAACAGGGCGCGGTCACGGGCAACGTGGTGGTGCAGATCCCATGACGAAGCCAGGACGCACGGATCGTGCAGGAGGGCTGGTCTATTCGACCGACAGCGGTCGGATGTGCCCGGACTGCCGCCAGCCTTTGGCCCAATGTGTTTGCCGGCAAGGGCCGCCAATTGCCACGGGTGACGGCATCGTGCGGGTTGGCCGCGAGAAAAAGGGCCGCGGGGGCAAGACCGTCACCCTGGTGCGCGGTCTGGCGCTGGATTCGGCAGCGCTCACTGCCATGGCGCGGCAACTGAAAGCGGCCTGTGGCAGCGGCGGGACCGTTGCCGATGGTGTGGTCGAAATACAGGGTGATCATGTGGAGCGCGTGATGGTGGCGCTGCAGGGGCATGGATTCGCGGTCAAGCGCGCGGGTGGCTAAATGGGATTACGGCCTCGCCGTTGGTGGCCGGAGACTGGCACGTACCTGAAACGGTGGACACGCCCGCGCGAGACTGCAGCGCGCGCCGCCTACGATGCCGACGATGCATTTCGGCGACGGACACCTGCCCGGTATGGCAAGTCGGTGGTTGATGGCCCTGCTGGCGTGGGTCGTCGGTACAGCGTTGCAACTGTTGCAGCCGGCCTTGTGGCCGCTGTCGGTGTATGGCCTTGTCGTGGCGATCGGTTTGGTCGTCGTCGTAGCTGCGGCAATGCGGAATGGGCGGTCCGGCAAAGCCGCCGGTCTATGGTTGCCAGTGGCGGTGGCCGCACTGGCCTTTGGCCAAGTCGGTTTTCGTGCGGTCGTTTTTCAATCCAGCGGCCTGTTGCCCGAACTGGAAGGACGCGATCTACTGGTGACCGGTATCGTTGCAGCGATGCCGCAACGGCATGCAGATGGCCTGCGCCTGCAAATGGACATCACGTCGGCCCACGCTGATGGTCTGCCCGTGCGGCTGCCGCCCCGCATCCAGCTCGGCTGGTACCGGGCTGTTGGCGATGGCGACAGTGGATCGGACGCGGCAGGGGCTTGGCCGACGATCTGGGCTGGAGAAAGTTGGCGCATGGTGGTACGTGTGAAGGCTCCGCACGGCAACAGCAATCCCCATGGCTTCGACTATGAGCTCTGGCTATGGACGCACGGTGTGCAGGCAACCGGATATGTGCGCGACGGTGGCTCCGGGGCGGAGCCGCGGCGGCTGGGGCAAACCGGCCACCATCCCATCGAATGGATGCGCCAGGCCGTGCGCCAGCGCATTGATGCCCGCTTGCCGCAATCGGCGCAAGCGGGCTGGATCAGCGCCCTGGTTACCGGGGATCAGAACGCGATCGACCGGGCCGACTGGGATGTGTTCCGTGCCACGGGCGTGGCGCATCTGATGAGTATCTCGGGTCTGCATATCACCATGTTTGCCTGGGCGGCATCGGCGCTCATCGGCATGGCGTGGCGACGTAGCGCCAGCCTTTGCCTGTTTTTTCCTGCGCCCCATGCCGCTTTGCTGGGCGGCCTGGTATTGGCCTTGGCCTACGCGCTGTTCAGTGGCTGGGGCGTGCCGGCGCAGCGCACGGTTGGCATGCTGGCAGTGGTGTGCCTGTTGCGCCTGTCCGGTCGGTCCTGGCCCTGGCCGACGGTCTGGTTGTTGGCGGGTGTTGCGGTCCTGCTCATCGATCCCTGGGCGTTGCTGCAAGCCGGCTTCTGGTTAAGCTTCGTGGCCGTCGGCGTGTTGTTTGCATCTGGCAAGCCGGCAGCAGGCGGGGGATCGTCGGCATGGCGGGGCGCGGCACAGGCGATGATGCGTGAGCAGGCTGTCATCACGCTGGCACTGACGCCGCTGGTGTTGTTGCTGTTCGGTCAGATGTCCACGGTCGGTTTTGTGGCCAACCTGTTGGCCATTCCCTGGGTCACATTGGTGGTGACGCCACTGGCCATGCTGGGAGTGCTGCTGCCGCCAGCCTGGGACCTGGCCGCGTTTGCGATCCGCCTGCTGGCCGCCACTCTGGCGTGGTTCGCCCAATTGCCGATGGCCACGGTGTCCATTGCGTCGGCTCCTGTCTGGATCGGTGTTTGCGGTGTCTTGGGCGGGCTGCTGCTGGCCGTGCGTCTGCCGCCGGCGTTGCGAATTTCCGGTGCAGTTCTGATGCTGCCCGTGCTGTTGTGGCAGGCGCCGCGCCCGCCCGTCGGCCAGTTCGAGTTGCTTGCGGCCGATGTCGGTCAGGGCAATGCGGTTCTGCTCCGCACCGCGAACCACGCGCTGTTATACGACGCCGGGCCGCGGTATTCGCGCGACAGTGACGCCGGGAGTCGGGTACTGGTGCCTTTGTTGCGCGCGCTCGGCGTAAAACTGGACCTGCTGGTTTTGAGCCACCGCGACAGCGATCATGTGGGTGGGGCAGAGGCGGTGCTTGCAATGTATCCGGGGTCCCGGTTGCTCGGCTCGATCGAGCCCAGCCATGGCTTGTGGTCGATGCGGCCAGGCCAACGGTGTGTGGCGGGCCAGTCCTGGAACTGGGACGGGGTCGACATCAGCGTCCTGCATCCACGTGCTGCGGATTACGATGCGCCGACCAAGCCCAATGCGCTGTCCTGCGTGCTGCGCATCCAGTCCGCGGCCCGACCGGGACAGGCTGTGTCAGTGGCCTTGCTTGCCGGCGATATCGAGTCGGCCCAGGAAAAGCGGCTGGTATCCGATGCATCGGCATTGGCCGCTGACCTTCTCTTGGTACCCCATCATGGCAGCAAGACGTCAAGTAGCGGTGCCTTCCTGGATACAGTTTCGCCGCGGATCGCGCTGGTGCAAAACGGGTATCGCAACCGTTTCGGGCATCCTGCTGCCGCTCCCATGGCGCGTTATGCCGAGCGGGGTATTGCGGTGTACGAATCGCCTGGATGCGGTGCCATGACGTGGCGCTCGATCGACCCGGTAGTTGTCATTTGCCATCGGTCCGAACGGCAACGCTACTGGCACCACTCTCGGATCCACCGAAGCCCGTTCTAATCCCGGGTCAAATAGCAATGGTGCTTACCCGCAAATAGACGCAGGAAGAAGCTTGCTAAGCTTGCTAAGCTTGCTAAGCTTGTAGGCTGTGCGGAGCTGTCAGGGGACAACAAAATATGACTAAATTTGACGAGATGTACACATCTCTGCCCTATGAGTTTTTCTCGGGCGGAGAGAAGATTCGCGACCACTACAAGATCTATGACGAGTGGCTGGCGCGCCAGCCCGGCGACATGATGGCGAACCGGCGCGAGGAAGCCGAAATGATCTTTCGCCGGGTCGGCATCACGTTCGCGGTTTACGGCGACAAGGACTCGGCAGGCGTAGGTTCCGAGCGGCTGATCCCGTTTGACCTGATTCCCCGCATCATCGCCGCTCGCGAATGGGACGCGCTGGAAAAAGGCCTGGCACAGCGTGTGACCGCACTGAACCGGTTCATTCATGACTGCTATCACGACCAGGAGATTTTCAAGGCAGGGATCGTGCCTGCCGACCAACTCGTGGGAAATGCGCAGTTCCGCAAGGAGATGATGGGTGTCGATGTCCCGGGCGGCATCTATTCACACATTTCCGGCGTCGACATCGTGCGCGCTGTCAATGCCCAGGGCGAACCCGAGTATTACGTGCTCGAAGACAATCTGCGGGTCCCCAGCGGCGTGAGCTACATGCTGGAGAACCGCAAGATGACCATGCGGCTGTTTCCGGAGCTTTTCAGCGCGCACAAGGTCGCTCCTGTGGCGCATTACCCCGACCTGTTGCTGGAGACGCTGCGCGAAAGCAGTCCAGCGACCACGGCAGACCCCACGGTGGTGGTGTTGACCCCGGGCATGCACAACAGTGCCTACTTCGAGCATGCCTTTCTGGCCCAGCAAATGGGGGTGGAGCTGGTAGAAGGCCAGGATCTGTTCACGCGCGACAGTTTCCTTTACATGCGCACCACGCGCGGCCCCAAGCGTGTGGACGTGATCTATCGCAGGGTCGACGACGATTTTCTCGATCCAAAGGTGTTCCGTTCGGACTCGTCCCTCGGCTGCGCGGGCCTGATGGATGTCTACCGGGCCGGCCATGTGACACTCTGCAATGCGGTGGGCACTGGTGTGGCGGACGACAAGTCAATCTATCCCTATGTGCCCAAGATGATTGAGTTCTATCTGGGCGAGAAGCCGCTGCTGAGCAACGTGCCGACGCTGATGTGCCGCAATGCCGACGATCTGCTGTACACGCTGGACAATCTCAAGGACCTGGTGGTCAAGGAGGTGCATGGCGCTGGCGGATACGGTATGTTGGTCGGACCGGCGGCGACCAAGGCCGAGATTGAAGAGTTTGCGACCATTCTGCGGGCCAAGCCGGAGAATTACATCGCGCAGCCGACGCTGAGCCTGTCAAGTTGCCCGACGTTTGTCGAAAGCGGAATCGCCCCACGTCACATTGACTTGCGGCCGTATGTGCTCAGTGGAAAGAAGGTCCGGATGGCACCGGGCGGCCTGACCCGTGTGGCACTCAAGGAAGGGTCCCTGGTTGTGAATTCGTCGCAAGGCGGCGGCACCAAGGACACCTGGGTGCTGGAAGAATGAGCGACCTCCACAACGACCGAACACGTACGAACAAGGAGCGCCCATGCTGAGCCGAACCGCCGATCACCTTTTCTGGATGTCCCGCTATGTCGAGCGGGCCGAAAACACCGCCCGCCTGCTGGACGTGAACTACCAGACCGCCTTGCTTCCGCAGTCCGACGCCGTCGCGATGGCGGGCTGGCAGGGGGTGGTCAGCACCAGTGAACTGATGCCGGCCTACACCGAAAAATACGGTGCCGTGAATGCCCGCGACGTGATGAATTTCATGGTCAGGGATGAATCCAACAGCTCCAGCATTTTGTCCTGCCTGACAGCCGCACGAGAGAATGCGCGGGCGGTGCGTGGCACGCTGACGACCGAGGTATGGGAAACCCACAATTCGACCTGGCTGGAAGTGCGTCGCAACCTCAAAAACGGGGTGTTCGAGCGCGATCCGGCGGCGTTCTTCGAATGGGTGAAATTCCACTCGCATCTGTCGCGCGGCGTGACCAATGGCACGATGCTGATGGACGAAGCGCTGTATTTCATGCGGCTGGGGACCTTCCTGGAGCGCGCGGACAATACGGCGCGTCTGATGGACGTCAAATTTCAGGCCGTGAACAGTGACTTTCATGGAGCTGAGAGCGAGAAGGACCAAGAGTACGACTTCTATCACTGGAGTGCCGTCTTGCGCAGCGTGGCGGGGTTCGAGAACTACCGCAAGGTGTATCGTGACGTGATCAAGCCCGAACTGGTAGCCGATCTGATGATCCTGCGGGCCGACATGCCGCGCTCATTGCTGGCCAGCCTGAACGAGGTCGTGGTCAACCTGGGCATGCTTGCGACCGAGCGTTCGAATGACACCTTGCGCCGTGCCGGCAAGTTGTGCGCGGAACTCAAGTACGGGCATATCGATGAAATCCTGGACACCGGCCTGCACGCCTTCCTGACGCAGTTCCTTGACCGGGTGAACGATCTGGGCTCTCACATCAGCCGCGATTTTCTGGTTCCGCTACCGCAATAGGGCGGGTGAATGATGCGCGCGCGCTGCCGCTACTTCCTGGCCCAGCTCGATCACTGCCAAGGCGTAGTAGCTGCTCCAGTTGTAGCGGGTGATGACGTAGAAATTCTCCGTCCCGGCGAGATAAGACGGCTGTGCTTCGCCGTTGAACAGCTCGACCAGCGCCAACGGCCCGCCATGGCGCAGACCAGCGGCATCGAGGATGACGCCTTTGGCGGTGAAGCTTTCCACGCCGAAAGTGGGCAGGATGTCGGGCGCGAGCAAGGTGTCCAGGTCCAACCGTGCCTTGTCGAACTGCACCGGGTAATGTGTCGGCATGCCCTTTTGCCAGCCAAAGGACTGAAAGTAGTGCGCCACCGAACCGATCACATCCGCGGTGCTGTCAAACAAGTCGATGCGGCCGTCACCATCGAAGTCAATGGCATAACGCACCCAGCTTGAGGGCATGAACTGGGGCATGCCCATGGCGCCAGCGTAACTGCCTTTGTAGCCCATCGGGTCGCTGGACGCGCGCTGCGCCAGCGACAGCAGCTGTTCGAGTTCGCCCAGGAAAAATGCGCGCCGTTCGGCAGCCCGGGGATGGGCCTGTGGAAAATCGAAGGCCAGCGTGGACAAGGCGTCCATGACGCGGAAGTTGCCCGTGTTGCGGCCGTAAATCGTTTCCACGCCGATGACGCCGACGATGATCTCTGCCGGCACGCCGTAAATCTGCTCTGCACGCGCGAGTTCGCTGGCGTTGGCCTGCCAGAACGCGACGCCGGCGCGGATGCGCACCGGATCAATGAAGCGGCTGCGGTAGACGCGCCAGTTTTTCGCCGTGGGACTGGCGGCAGGCAACACCCAGCGCGCCACCCGCGGCAGGTGGCGGGACTGGCCAATGGCCGCACGTACCCAGTCTGGATCGAGGCCGCGCCGCTCGGCAATATCGCCGGCCAGGCGCATCACGTCCTCGCGACTTGCATACAGTACACCTGCACCGGACTCAGCCGCCACGCGACGCTTGCTCGGCGCCTTGGCCGCGTCAGCCGAGGGAAGGCACAGGCTCAGCAGGCAGGCGAGCAGAATCGATCGAAGGGGTGCGGAAATCACTTGGGCCAGGGGAGTTGGGAGAATTCTCGCCGCAATCGGGCCAGCTGCGTGGCACCGTCGGCGCCCGGTCGGGCGTAGCGCTGGGATTCCAGCGCGAGCAACCAGCGCGTGAGGGCCTGGGCACGAACGTCTGCCGCCCCCCAGCGCTCGCGCACGGTCTGCACGATGCGCCGTGGTGGGCTGGCGGGCGCGACCGGCCAGCCGGCGGCACGCAGCTTTTGGCTGGCACGTGCGAGCAGACGCAGCCAGGGATCCTGCCGATGGCGGTCCCACAAGGTCCATGCGGCGCCGACCAGGCTGGACGCCACCAGCAGGGCAAGCAAAACATAGCCCAGATCCTCCCAGCTCGGGGATTCGAATCCGAGGTGCTTGAGCAGGTCGAGCTGGGTGCTCTGGTTGTAGTTCAGGATCCATTGGTTCCAGCGGTTGTTGACCGCCTCCCAGGTCGCACGCAGGCCGAGCCAGAACTGCGGGTTGACGGCCTGCAGCGCGGAGGCCACGGCGCCAGGGACGGGCCGCAGCCGCTGCAGGCTGCCGGTGCGACCGGGCGAGACCGCCGATGTCGGGTCGACCCGGATCCAGCCGCGTCCTGCCAGCCACACCTCGGTCCATGCGTGGGCATCACTCTGGCGCAGGATCCAGAAGCCGTCCACGCTGTGGGTCTCGCCCCCTTGGTAGCCGGTGACAATGCGCGCCGGTATGTCCAGCGAACGCATCATGATCGCGAACGCCGAGGCGATGTGCTCGCAAAACCCGGTGCGCCGGTCGAACCAGAACTCGTCGGCGGTGTTCTGGCCATAGACGCCGGGCTCGAGCGTGTACTGGTAGCCGCCGGTGCGCAGGCGCTGCAACACCGCGTCGATCATGCGGGCCGGATCTCCGCCCAGGGCCGGGTCACGACGCAGTTCGCTGGCCCATGCCATGGTGCGCGGATTGAGTCCTGGCGGCAGATCCAGGTAGTCCTGCAATGCTGCGGTCCGGCGCAGCGGGCCGTGGCGGAACCGGGTGTGGCTCTGGACGCTGTAGCGCAGCAGGTCGGACACCGGCCGATCAGCCGTCCATTGCAGTTGCGCGGACATTTGCATCGGCATGGAACGCGCAACGGGTTGCTGCGCCGCCGCGTCGAGTACGAAGATCCAGGGCCGGTTGTTGGGCTCGAGCGTGACCTGGTAGCGGATAGCATCACCTTCGACCTGCAGGTTCGGCGCATCCTGCATGCGCTGCGGAAAACCCGAGCGCAATGGCTGCCATTGTCGCCCCTGCAGTGTCGACAGCACCGGGCCGCGGAAATACAGCTCGGACTGCGGCGGAGGCAGGCCGTCGAAGCGGATGCGCATGGCAATGCTATCGTCGAGCGCCAGTTCGGCGATGGAACCGACCTCCATGGTCGATGACAGGCCGCTGCGTCCGGTCATCGCGTCGCCGGGCATCCCCCACAGTGGCGCCAGGCGGGGAAACAGCATGAACAACACCAGCATGATCGGCGCGCCCAGTGCGGCCATGGTCAAGGCGATTCCGGCCGCCTCGCGCAGTGGTGGCTTGCCCACTGGCATGTGGGTGTTGACCAGGGCCGTGAGCAGGCCCATCAGTGCCACCAGCATGGCCGCTGCTGTCAACAGCGATTGGGAGAAGAAGAAATTGGTCAGCATCGTGAAGAAGCTGAGAAAAAACACCACGAAGGCATCGCGCCGAGCGCGCAGCTCCAGAGTCTTGAGCGTGAGCAGCACCACCAGCAAGGTCACGCCGGCATCGCGGCCCAGCAGCGTGCGGTGGGTCAACAGCGTGGCCGTGATGGTCAGCACCAGCAGGGCCAGCAACCACCAGCGCGAGGGCAGCGGACGCGCGTTCCAGGCCAGTGTGGCGCGCCAGAGCAGCACTGCCAATGCCAGAGCCGAACACCACAGCGGCAGGCGTACCAGTTGCGGCACCAGAACCCAGCCGATGACCAGTAGCAGAAACAGCGTGTCACGCGCGTCGCGCGGCAGGTGGCCGAGTCGCTCGAGTACAGCTTTCATGCGCCACCTTCGTAGCCAGCCAGTGCTTCAAGGCAGCGGCGCTTATGGGCTTCACCGCTGGCTGGCCGGATCTCCTGCCCGCCCAGGCGCAGTCCGAAATCCAGACCCATACGGTCCGCCAGCAAGACCCAGGCACACAGGCGCGACAGGGCGCTCTCCAACGCCGGACCGACGCCGGAGGCTGCCGCGGGTATGCCCGTTTCAGCCAGGTCGAGCCACAATTCGTGGCGTTGCGCCTGATGCGTGTCGCGGCTGATCATCTCGTCGGCCTTGGCGAGTTTCTTCCACACCACCAGCTTGAGCGGATCACCACGCTGATAGGCGCGTACCCCGTCGAACTCGCCGCTGGCTTGGCGCACCTGCGCCTGCGCCGCACAGCCAGCAATCGGCCGGCCTTCGGGCAGTGTCGGTGGGTGCGATTCCGGCGCTGGGTAGACGAGCACACGCGATGCCGGTCGCCAGACGGTCCATACCCGGAACGTGCCCAGTGGAAAACGGGTCTCGGCCGTCATCGCTGGAATCGGCACCATGCCGCGCTGCGCGGGTTTGAACGCGACATGGATGGTCGCGCGACCCTGCGACGGCACGTCGGTCCAGACCCACTGGCTACCGTCGAGCATGCGCATCGCGATGCCATAGCGCACCCGTTTGCGTGTGCTGACCAGGTCTACTGCCAGTGTGTTGCTGGCGCCCTGGAATCCCGGCTCCACCGGCAGCAACTGCAGTGAAAGGCCACGCAAGGTGCCGTGGCACAGATGCATGCCGACCAGCGCACTGCCGGCGAGCAGGAAGGTCAGCAGGTAGCCCAGGTTGAGCTGGTAGTTGATCGAGGCCACCAGCAATACAAGAAGCGTCGCTGCCAGCATCAGCCCGGGTCGGGTCGGCAGGATGTAGACGTTGCGCTGGGTCAGCAGCATCACGTCGCGCGGCGTCAGCCGGGACTGCAGCCAGCGGCGAAAACGCGCCTGCAAATGGCGCACCGGATGGCGCAATGGATGTGGAAATGGCTGCGCCAGAGCCATGGTCGGCCTCACTGTCAGGCCAGCGGAACGGCGAGCACCATGGCGCGCACCTGTTCGACGACACCGCGACCGGCGTCACCAACCGGCTGCAGTCTGTGGGCAATGGTCTGCGGCAATATGGCCTGGATGTCGTCGGGCGCCACGTAGTCGCGTCCGCTCAGGAAGGCCTGGGCCTTGGCTGCACGTATCACGGCGATGCCGGCGCGCGGACTCAGACCCTGCAGGAACCACTGGCCCGAGCGGGTGGCGGCAATCAGGTCCTGCATGTAGTCGAGCAGTGGCTCGGCCGCGTGCACGCGCAGCACCTGTTGCTGCAGTTGCTGCAGGTCCTGGGGTGTCATCAGCTTGTCCATCACCTCAACCATGTCGCGCCGGTCGTGCCCGATCAGCAGTCCGCGCTCCGAGGCACGGTCCGGATAGCCGAGCGAGATACGCATCAAAAAGCGGTCGAGTTGCGACTCGGGAAGTGCATAGGTGCCGAGCTGGTCGTGCGGGTTCTGGGTCGCGATGACAAAAAAGGGCTCGGGCAGGGCCCGGGTTTCGCCTTCGACCGTGACCTGCTTTTCTTCCATGGCCTCGAGCAGTGCGCTCTGGGTCTTGGGGCTGGCGCGATTGATTTCATCGGCCAGCAGAACCTGGGCAAAAATCGGGCCAGGATGGAACACGAATGCTTCCTTGCCGCGCTCATAGATCGACACACCCGACAGGTCGCTGGGCATCAGGTCGGAGGTGAACTGCACGCGCGAGAAATGCAAGCCGAAACTGCGCGCCAGCGCATGGGCCAGCGTGGTCTTGCCAACACCCGGAACGTCCTCGATCAGCAGATGCCCGCCGGCCAGCAGACAGGCCACACAATCCTGGATCTGCGCCGATTTCCCGACAATCACCGTGTTAAGCTGGCGCAGGAGCTTTTGAACTTTTTCTGGTGGGTGCATGGCATGACGTTACATGAAAATCTGCACGGCTCCAGGCTGCCATGAACAAGACCGGATACTTCACGCAGGCCTCGTGCCGGCAACATGAAATGGGGCGGGGCCATCCCGAGTGTCCCGAGCGGCTCGACGCCATCGAGGACAGGCTGCTGATCTCCGGAGTGGGTGATGCGCTGGAGCGGCGTGAGGCGCCACCGGCGCCGCTGGCCGACATCGAACTGGCGCATGACCGCATGTATGTCGCATCCCTGCGTGGCCTGTCCGAGGGCCTGCGTGAGGAGATTGATGCGGGCGGCCCGAATCATGTGCAGATCGACCCCGACACGACGCTGGGCATCCACACCTGGGAAGCCGCGCTGAACGCGGCCGGCGCCGCGCTCGCAGCCACCGATGCCGTGATCGCCGGTGAACTGGAAAACGCCTTCTGTGCCATCCGCCCACCGGGCCACCATGCATGCCGTGCGCAGGCCATGGGCTTTTGCTTCATCAACAATGTGGCGGTGGCGGCCAAATATGCGTTGCAGCGTCACGGGCTCAAGCGCGTGGCGATCGTCGACTTCGACGTGCACCATGGCAATGGCACCGAGGATATCGTCGCCGACGATGCGCGCATCCTGATGGTGGGCTTTTATCAGCATCCGTTCTACCCCTATGGTGGCGCGAAGTCGAATGCTGCCAACCTGGTGAACCTGCCGGTACCGGCCTATACCCGGGGACCTGAAATTCGCGAGATGATCGAATCTGGCTGGATTCCGGCGCTGGAGGCGCATCGGCCGGAGATGATCTTCATCAGTGCCGGGTTCGACGCGCACCGGGAAGATGATCTGGGCCAACTCGGCCTGGTCGAGCAGGATTACGCCTGGATCACGCAGCGCATCAAGGACGTGGCCCGCCGCCATGCCGGCGGGCGTATCGTGTCGTGCCTGGAGGGCGGTTACAACCTCAGCGCGTTGGGGCGTAGCGTGGAGGCGCATCTGCGGGTACTGGCTGACGTTTGATGGCCTGAGCATTTGATTTTCGGGGCAAGGTGCTCGCGCGATCAGGCCGGCGCGGCAATCTGCTCCGCGACGCCCCCGGCCTTCGGCCTCCTCCTTTATTTCGCTCCGCAGACTGCCACACCGACCTGATCGGGGGCGGTTGCGCTCCAACGTACTTCCTGGCACGTCAGGGTGGGTGGACGGCGTAGCGAAATAAAGGAGGAGAAGCGGGCGCAGCCCGCTTCGGGGGACATTCGCGGAGCCGTTCACCCGCCCTGACGTGCCCACTACCGGCGGTCGCGATCAAGGGAGCAACGATCGCAGACAAGCCATGTTTCACCGCATGGCGCTAAGGCCGCACGCAGCTACCGCATGAACGACGGCAGCCACAGGCTCAGGATCGGGAACGCGACCAGCACCATCAGCATCATCACCTGCACCACGACGAACGGCCATACACCGCGAAAGATCGTGCCCAGGCGCACGCCGGGCAACAAAGTGTTGAGCACAAACAGGTTCATGCCCACCGGCGGCGAGATCAGGCCGATCTGGATCACCATCACGATCAGCACACCGAACCACACCGGATCGAAACCCAGACTTACGACGATCGGGAAAAACAGCGGTATCGTCAGCAGCACCATGCTGAGTTCTTCCATCACCGTGCCGAGGACCACGTAGATCAGCATCATCGCGGCCACGATCATGGGCGGAGAGAGTCCCAGATGCGTGATCCATTCCTTCAGGTCGCCGGGCATGGTCGTGAAATTGACGAAATTGGCGAACACGGTTGCGGCGATCAACAAGGTGAACAGCATTGCGGTCGTGCGTGCCGATTCGACCAGGATCTGGAGCAAGGTCTTCCAGGTCAGCGCACGGCGGGCCAGCGCGAACAGAAAGGCGCCGGAAGCACCGATGCCGGCACCTTCGGTGGCGGTGAACACGCCGCCGTAGATGCCGCCGAGCACAACAACAACCAGCAGCAAAACACCCCAGATGCCGCGCAATGCGGCCCAGCGTTCCCGCCAGGTCGAGCGTTCGCCGGGAGGTGCATGTTCGGGGTCGCGCGAGGTCACGACCACAATGGCCGCCATCATCGCCAGCGCTGTCAGCAGTCCGGGTATGACACCGGCTGCGAACAGCTTGCCGATGTTGGTTTCGGTCACGATGCCGTAGATGACCATGATGGTCGACGGCGGAATCATGATGCCCAGCGTGCCACCGGCGGCCATGACGCCGGTGGACAAGGATTCGCTGTAGCCGAGCTTTTTCATTGACGGATAGGCCACCTTGCTCATGGTGGCGGCGGTGGCGATCGACGAACCGCAGATTGCACCGAAGCCGGCACACGCCACAATGGTGGCGTGTGCAAGGCCGCCGCGCAAATGGCCGATGAAGACATAGGCGGCGCGGAACAACTCATGCGCCAGGCCGGCGCGCGCCACGAAGTTGCCCATCAGAATGAACAGGGGAATCACCGACAAGGTGTAGGCAAAGCCGGTCTCGTAGACCACCTGACTGGTGCTGTACAAGGCGGCGGGCCAACTGCGCGTCAGACCCATGCCGACCACGCCGACGATGGCCATGGCGAATGCCAGCGGCACGCGCAGGAAGGCCAGTATGAAGATCGCGCCGAAACCCAGCAATGCTTCCGTCATGGCTGGGTGCCTTCCGGTGTGGGTTCACCCTGCATCAGCGCGAAACGCAGCAGGTGCACCAGGCCGGTCAGGCCGCACAAAACCGACATGCCGTAGATGAATGGTGCTTTGAGTAATTTGAGTTGTGCGGTGGTTTCGCCGGCCTGGGCGAATTCGCCTGCGGTCTGCCACATCAGCCAGGCCAGACCCATCAACAGCGATCCACACAGCAGGTTGACCAGCACCGACTGCAGCCTGCGCAGCGGGCGAGGCAGTACATGGTCGAACGAGTCGAACACCACATGTTCGCGGCGAATCGACACCAGCGGAAGCGCCGCGAATATCACGACCACCATGAGTAGCTCGGTCAATTCCAGCGACCCGGGAATCGACGCGGACGCGAGCTTGCGCCCGCCCACGTCGAAGAAGGTCAAGGTCATGATGCAAAAAAGTGCGACGGCGGCCAGGGTGCCGCATACCCATTCAAACAATCTGTTCACGATATTTCCGACTTGCCAAAACGTATGCGGCTCTCATTGTCCATGAGAGCCGCGTGAACCCGGGGCGCCGCAGAGCGGCGCACACTGGCTTATTTTTCCTGTTTGGCGATCTCGGCGCGGAACTCGGCCAGAGCCTTGGCTGGGTCCTTCATGCCTGCGGCCTTGGCGTTGCTGACCCACTTGGCCTCGAGCGGAGAGGTCTTGGCCTTCACATCGGCCACAAACTTGGCATCGGCCTTGGTGATCTGCACACCGTTGGCCTGCATCAGCGCGGTCGCGCGCAGGTCGACCTTGTCCCATGCGCGGCCGAACATGCGCGCGTAGGTCTCACCCGAGATTGCGTCGACGGCCTTTTTCTCGTCGGCGCTGAGCTTGTCGTAACGCGCCTGGTTCATGATGGCTACGAAGCTGGTGTTGTACAGGCCGCCGGGGAAGGTGGTGGCGTACTTGATGATCTTGTCTATCTTGAACGATTCAGTCGATTCGGCCGGGAACAAGGTGCCGTCCATGACACCGCCGGACAGCAGTTCGTACGACTCCGGCGCGGGCTTGAGCGTGACGTTCATGCCCAGAGTCTTGGCGATCTCGTTGACCATGCCGCCGCCGACGCGGAACTTCAGGCCACTGGCGTCCTCGACCTTGGCGATCGGGCGCTTGGTGTTGAAGACGATGCCGGGTCCGTGCGTGAACAGGGTCAGAACCTTGACGCCCTGGTGTTCAGCGTTGAACTCCGGGTACTTGGCAGCGATCTTGTTGAACGCGACCGAAATCGATTCGGCGCTGTTGCCCAGGAACGGGAACTCGGACATTTGTGTTGCCACGAAACGTCCCGGCGTGTAGCCGTGCACGGTATACGACACGTCGGCCAGGCCGTTTTTGATAGCGTCAAAGGTTCCGGGAGGGGCGGAGACGCCACGCGGCAGGATGTTGCACTTCATCTTGCCCGCAGTGTTTTTCTCCAACAGGTCGCACCAGTCCTTCTGGGTGGCACTCAAGGCATGGCTGGGCGGCAGCCAGGAGGACACCGTCAATACCGTCTGGGCGCCGGCCAGGCTGGTGAACATAGCGGTTGTGGCGGCAGCGATGCTGGTGATGGCAAGTCGTTTCATGGGTCAAAAGCTCCAATTAGGGAAACTTCAACTGTAGTGCCCTTTACGGGCGTTGTATGTCCATGGAAACCCGCAACGTCGACCGTGAACCGCTGTACAGGCCGCGCATCTACCAAAGGCTATCTGCTTCCTGCCTATCATGGAAAAGCACGATCGTTCTTTTTGGCGTCGATTGCTTGTCGCTTTGTGATTTGCGCGCGTCGCGTCGGCGAAGCTCAGCGTGAAATTCGACGCATAGAATGGACTGTTCCCGCCCGGTGATGCTTGCCGTCACAAGAGATCAACTTTTTACCAATCAATGGAGTCGCAGCAATGAAGGTACTGGTGCCTGTGAAGCGCGTGGTCGATTACAACGTCAAGGTGCGCGTCAAGTCGGACGGCAGCGGCGTGGATATCGCCAACGTCAAGATGAGCATGAACCCGTTCGACGAGATCGCCATCGAGGAGGCCGTTCGTCTGCGCGAGAAGGGCGTCGCCACCGAGGTGATCGCCGTGTCGTGTGGTGTGTTGCAGTGTCAGGAGACGCTGCGCACGGCGATGGCGATCGGCGCCGACCGCGCCATTCTGGTCGAGACCACCGAAGAATTGCAGCCGCTGGCCGTGGCCAAGCTGCTCAAGGCTCTGGTCGAAAAAGAGCAACCGGGCCTGGTCATCCTGGGCAAGCAGGCAATCGATGACGACTGCAACCAGACCGGCCAGATGCTGGCCGCCTTGTGCGACCTGCCGCAAGCCACCTTCGCCAGCAAGATCGAGATCGTCGACGGCAAGGCCAACGTGACGCGCGAGGTCGATGGCGGCCTGGAGACGGTGTCGATCACGCTGCCCGCGATCGTGACCACCGACCTGCGCCTGAACGAGCCGCGTTATGTGACGCTGCCCAACATCATGAAGGCCAAGAAGAAGCAGCTCGACAACTACAAGCCGGCCGACCTGGGTGTGGACATCAAGGCGCACCTGAAGACGCTCAAGGTCACCGAGCCGCCGCAGCGAGGCGCCGGCGTCAAGGTGCCAGACGTGGCCACGCTGGTGGACAAGCTCAGGAATGAGGCGAAGGTTATTTGATGACTTGCGGGACAGACCGCCGCGACACGAAGTGCGCAAGCTCTGTCCCCAACATTTCATCGGATATTGGATGTTTGACTTGCGGGACAGACCGCCGCGACACGAAGTGCGCAAGCTCTGTCCCCAACATTTTGTCGTAACCTGATACTTTGCGGGACAGACCGCAGCCACACGAAGTGGGCAAGCTCTGTCCCCAACATTTTGTCGGATGTTAAGCAGACCGCAGCGACCAATTCGCTAACGCTGTCCACAACTGATTAGCACGGAGTTTTTCATGACATCACTCGTAATTGCCGAACACGACAACAACAGCATCAAGATGGCCACACTCAATACGGTGACGGCTGCAATGCAATGCGGTGGCGATGTGCACGTACTGGTGGCCGGCTTCAACGCCGGAGCCGCAGCGGCCGAGGCCGCGAAGATCGCCGGTGTGGCCAAGGTGCTGCATGCCGACGACGCCTGCCTGGCGCATGGTCTGGCCGAAAACATGGCAGCCCAGGTGCTGGCCATCGCCAAGGACTACAGCCATTTCCTTTTTCCGGCCACGGCCTCGGGCAAGAACATTGCGCCGCGGGTGGCCGCCAAGCTCGATGTCGGCCAGGTATCAGACATCACCAAGGTCGACAGCGCCGATACCTTCGAGCGCCCGATCTACGCCGGCAATGCGATTGCCACGGTGCAGAGCCTGGACGCCGTCAAGGTGTTGACGGTGCGCACCACCGGTTTCGACCCGGCCGCGGCCGAGGGCGGTTCTGCAGCTGTAGAAACCGTGGTGGCCGTCGCGGCCAGCGCCAACATCACGTTTGTCGGCAGTGAGATCGCCAAGAACGATCGTCCGGAACTGACCGCAGCCAAAATTGTCGTCAGTGGCGGTCGTGCCTTGGCCAGCGCGGAGAAATTCACCGAAGTCATGACGCCGCTGGCGGACAAGCTCGGTGCGGCCATGGGTGCCTCGCGCGCGGCCGTCGATGCGGGTTATGCGCCCAATGACTGGCAGGTCGGCCAGACCGGCAAGATCGTGGCGCCCCAGCTGTACATAGCCTGTGGCATCAGCGGCGCTATCCAGCACCTGGCTGGCATGAAGGACTCCAAGGTGATCGTGGCGATCAACAAGGACCCTGAGGCGCCGATCTTCAGTGTGGCTGACTACGGCCTGGAGGCGGATCTGTTTGTCGCCGTGCCGGAACTGGTCAAAGCGCTGTGATCTGACGGTGGGAGCCGGTCGCGCAGCGTGTGCGACGCCGTGCAAGCATCCGCCGCGCATGTGGGACCATCCGTTCTGGCAGCGCGGCGTTTTTGTATCTGGAGGTTATCGTGAGCTACGTCGCACCCGTCAAGGACATGTTGTTCAACATCGCGCATCTGGCTAATCTGGAGCAGGTCGCGGCCATGCCCGGTTTTGAAGATGCCGGAATGGAAACCGCGCAGGCCGTGCTGGAGGAGGCCGCCCGATTCAACCAGGGGGTGCTCTCGCCGTTGAACTGGGACGGTGACCAGCGTCCCTCGTCCTGGAAGGACGGCGTGGTCACCACCACCGAGGGTTTCAAGCAGGCTTATCTGCAATTCGCCGAGGCCGGCTGGCAAGGCCTGCAGCACCCGGCCGACTACGGCGGCCAGGGCTTGCCCAAGACTATCGGCGCCGCATGCATCGAGATGGTCAACAGCGCGAACATGAGTTTTGCCCTGTGCCCGCTGCTCACCGACGGTGCGATCGAGGCCTTGCTGACGGCTGGCTCCGATGAACTCAAGGCGATCTATCTGGAAAATCTGGTGAGCGGCAAGTGGACCGGCACCATGAACCTGACCGAGTCGCAGGCCGGCTCCGACCTGGCCATGGTGCGCAGCCGCGCCGAGCCGCAGCCCGACGGAACCTACAAGGTGTTCGGCACCAAGATATTCATCACCTATGGCGAGCACGACCTGGCCGAGAACATCGTCCATCTGGTGTTGGCGCGGGTGAGCGGGGCGCCCGAAGGCGTCAAGGGCATCAGCCTTTTCGTGGTGCCCAAGTTCATGGTCAATGCGGACGGTAGTTGTGGTGCACGCAACGACGTGCACTGCGTGAGCATCGAGCACAAGCTGGGCATCAAGGCCTCGCCGACGGCGGTGCTGCAATATGGCGACAACGGCGGTGCGGTCGGCTACCTGGTGGGCGACGAAAACCGCGGGCTGGAGTACATGTTCATCATGATGAACGCGGCCCGTTACGCCGTGGGAGTCCAGGGTATCGCGATTGCGGAGATGGCCTACCAGAAGGCTGTGACCTTCGCGCGCGAGCGTGTGCAGTCGCGTCCGGTGGACGGGTCGATCAAGGCCAGCGCGGCCATCATCCACCACCCGGATGTCAAGCGCATGCTGATGACGATGCGTGCGCTGACAGAAGGCTGCCGCGCCATGGCATCGGTGGCGGCCGCCGCCTATGACGCAGCCCACCATCACACCGACGCCGAGGTGCGCAAGCAGAACCAGACCTTCTATGAGTACCTGGTGCCACTGGTCAAGGGCTTCAGCACCGAGATGAGCCTGGAGGTCACCAGCCTGGGCGTGCAGGTCCATGGCGGCATGGGCTTCATCGAGGAAACCGGCGCGGCGCAGTATTACCGCGACGCGCGCATTTTGCCGATCTACGAAGGCACGACCGCGATCCAGGCCAACGACCTGGTGGGACGCAAGACCAGCCGTGACGGCGGGCAGAGCGCACTGGCCATCGCCACGCAGATTGAGACCACCGAGAAGGCGCTGCTGGCCAACGGTGGCGCAGATGCCAATGCCATGGCTGCTCGCCTGGCGGCGGCCCGCGTGGCGTTTGTCGATGTGGTGCGTTTTGTCGCCGACCAGTCCAAAGGTTCGCCGAATGCCGTGTTCGCCGGCAGCGTGCCCTATCTGATGCTGGCGGGTAACCTGATGGCCGGCTGGCAGATGGCGCGGGCCATGCTGGTTGCGCTGGATCAGCAGGTGGCCGGCACCGACGTGGCGTTCATGCAGGCCAAGGTGACGACAGCCCGGTTTTATGCCGACCATATCCTGACCCGCGTGCCGGGCATGCGCGATGCCGTCGTCGACGGTTTTGAGAGCGTGACCGCGCTGGCAATCGACGCTTATTGATCTGACTTTTCATCCGACTGATTCATGTCCAAACTGCCTTCTCCCCTGAACCGTCTGCCCCTGCCCATCATAGGCGCGCCGCTTTTCATCATCAGCAATCCGCAACTGGTTATTGCCCAGTGCATCGCGGGCGTCGTGGGTTCCATGCCGTCGCTCAACGCCAGGCCAGCGGCCCAGCTCGAAGACTGGTTGGCCGAGATCACCGAGACCTTGGCCGCCCATGACAAGGCGCATCCGCAGCAGCCGGCTGCGCCGTTTGCGATCAACCAGATCGTGCACAAGAGCAACGACAGGCTCGAGCACGACATGGCGCTGTGCGTGAAATTCAAGGTGCCGATCATCATTACCAGCCTGGGTGCGCGCGAGGACATCAATGCGGCTGCGCACAGTTATGGTGGCGTGGTGATGCACGACATCATCAACAACAAGTTTGCGCACAAGGCGATTGAAAAGGGTGCCGATGGACTGATCGCTGTCGCCGCCGGTGCCGGTGGACACGCCGGCGTCAAGAGTCCGTTTGCGCTGATCCAGGAGATCCGCCAGTGGTTCGACGGTCCGGTGGCACTGTCGGGTGCGATCGCCACGGGCGGGGCGGTGCTGGCAGCCCAGGCCATGGGTGCGGATTTCGCCTACATCGGATCGGCCTTCATCGCGACAGAAGAAGCCCGTGCCATCGACGCCTACAAGCAGGCCATCGTGGACTGCAACTCCGATGACATCGTCTACAGCAATCTGTTTACCGGCGTGCACGGCAACTACCTGGCGCCGAGCATTCGCGCCGCAGGAATGGATCCGGACAACTTGCCGGTCAGCGATCCCAGCACGATGAACTTTGGCGGCGACGCAAAGAAGGCCTGGAAGGACATCTGGGGTTGCGGTCAGGGTATCGGTGCGGTGGACCGCATCCGCAGCACCGGCGACTTCGTGGCCCAGTTGCGGCGCGAGTACGACGCCGCCCGCGATCGCCTGTCCTTGCGCCCGGCTGGGACTGAACCGTGAGCGCCGGTCGCTCGACCTGACGCAGTTTCGGCCCGCTGCTCTGACGTCGCAGCAAAGCCTGTTCTGACCGGGGCGCGCAGTACACCGGCGCCAAGCCTGCCGTGCGATGTCGGTGTCAGGTTGGCCAGGTCGAGCCGTGTTCCGGAACCAGCGCGCGCCAGCCCAGTTCATGCCCGATGCGCTTGCGCAATTCATCCAATGCCTTGCGCTCGCCATCGGCCCGCGCCGCCACCGCGCGCGACCAGTTTGCGTAGCAAGGGTGCCAGTTCGGCCAGCACGTCTTCTTTCGGGTGCTCGCGGTCGCCGTAGGTCGATTCGATGAGCCCCTGCACGGAGCTTGACGTCGGTCAAGAAAAGAAGCTTTTCAAGCGATCCGTCCAGCTGTCGGTGCTGGGCGAGTGCTTGCCCGCACCTTTCTGGAAGGACTCTTCGAGTTCGCGCATCAGTTTGCGCTGGCCTTCGTTCAGTTTGACCGGGGTCTCGATCAGGATGTGGCAATACAGGTCGCCCGGGTAGCTGGCACGCACGCCTTTGACGCCTTTGCCGCGCAGTCGGAACTGCTTGCTGGTCTGCGTGCCTTCCGGGATATCGATCACGGCCTTGCCGGCCAGCGTTGGCACATCGATCTCGCCGCCCAATGACGCCGTGATGATGCTGATCGGAACCGTGCAATGCAGGTCGTCGCCGTCGCGCTCGAAGATGTCGTGTTTCTTCAGTCGGATCTCGATGTACAGGTCACCGGCCGGACCCCCATTGGTGCCGGGTTCGCCATTGCCGGTGCTGCGGATGCGCATGCCGCCGTCGATACCGGCGGGGATCTTGACCTCGAGCGTCTTTTGCTTCTTGATCCGCCCCTGACCCTGGCAGGCGGTACATGGCTCGGGAATCACCTTGCCGGCACCGCGGCAGGTCGGGCAGGTCTGCTGCACACTGAAAAACCCCTGGCGCATCTGCACTGCGCCGGCGCCGGCGCAGGTGGCGCAGGTCTTGACCTGGGTGCCGGGTTTGGCGCCGGAGCCGTGACAGGTGTCGCAGGCCTCCCAGCTCGGAATGCGGATCTGCGCGTCCTTGCCCCGCGCTGCTTCCTCCAGCGTGATCTCCATGGCATAACTCAGGTCGCCGCCGCGGAACACCTGGCGTCCGCCGGCGCCACGCCCGCGCTGCTGGCCAAACATGTCGCCGAAGATGTCGCCAAAGGCCTCTGCGAAGCCGCCACCATCAGGACCCGGGCCGCCACGCATGTTCGGGTCGACACCGGCGTGGCCGTACTGGTCGTACGCGGCCCGCTTCTGCGGGTCGGACAACATCTCGTAGGCTTCCTTGCACTCCTTGAACTTCTCCTCGGCGACCTTGGATGCGTCGCCCTGGTTGCGGTCCGGGTGGTGCTTCATCGCATGCTTGCGATACGCCTTCTTGATCTCGTCGTCCGACGCGTTCTTGGGGACGCTCAGCGCATCGTAAAAGTCTCTCTTGGCCATTGTGGTTCTCGGTCAGCGCGCAATCAGCGCGCGGTTGTCCTTGTTTGGTCGCTGCGCCAGGTCAGTCCATCCATGCAGATCGCCGCGCTGCAGGATCCCCGACGGGAATCCTGCGGCGCGGCGCGCGTTGTGACAGCGCAGCTGTCGTCAACCTTTCTTGACTTCCTTGACCTCTGCATCCACCACGTCGTCGTCGGAGCCGCGCGATGGGCTTTCTGCCGACGCCGTTTGCGCTTCGCCGCCGCCCATGCCGCCCGCAGCCGCGTTGCCACCTTGCTTGGCCTGCATGTCGGCATACATGTGCTCGCCCAGCTTCTGGCTGGCCGTCATCAGCGCGGTGTTCTTCTCGTCGATCGCTACCTTGTCCTCACCTTTGAGGGCTTCCTCGACGTCCTTGATGGCAGCTTCGATCTTCTCTTTCTCGCCGGCGTCGAGCTTGTCACCGAACTCGGTCAGGCTCTTCTTCACGCTGTGCACGCTGGCTTCGGCCTGGTTGCGAGATTGCACCAGTTCGAGCTTCTTCTTGTCGTCGGCGGCATTGAGTTCGGCGTCCTTGACCATCTGCTGGATCTCGGCTTCGGTCAGGCCGGAGTTGGCCTTGATCGTGATCTTGTTCTCCTTGCCAGTGCCCTTGTCCTTGGCGCCCACATGCAGGATGCCGTTGGCGTCGATATCGAACGAGACTTCGATCTGCGGCGTGCCGCGCGCGGACGGCGGGATGCCTTCGAGGTTGAACTCGCCCAGCATCTTGTTGCCGGCAGCGATCTCGCGCTCACCCTGGAACACCTTGATCGTTACCGCCGGCTGGTTGTCGTCGGCGGTCGAGAAGGTCTGCGCGAACTTGGTCGGGATGGTCGTGTTCTTGGTGATCATCTTGGTCATGACGCCGCCCAGGGTCTCGATGCCCAGCGACAGCGGTGTCACGTCCAGCAGCAGCACGTCCTTGCGGTCACCGGCCAGCACCTGACCCTGGATGGCGGCACCCACGGCAACGGCTTCGTCCGGATTCACGTCCTTGCGCGGCTCGCGGCCGAAAAATTCCTTGACCTTTTCCTGCACCTTGGGCATGCGCGACATGCCGCCGACCAGGATCACGTCGTGGATGTCGGCCACATTGACGCCGGCGTCCTTGATGGCGGTGCGGCAGGGCGCGATGGTGCGCTCGATCAGGTCCTCGACCAGGGATTCGAGCTTGGCGCGGGTCAGCTTGATGTTCAGGTGTTTCGGGCCCGAGGCATCCGCTGTGACGTACGGCAGGTTGATGTCGGTCTGCGCGCTGTTGGACAACTCGATCTTGGCTTTTTCGGCCGCTTCCTTGAGACGCTGCAGTGCCAGCACGTCCTTGCCCAGGTCCACGCCCTGGTCCTTCTTGAACTCGGTGATGATGTAGTCGATCACGCGCTGATCGAAGTCTTCGCCGCCCAGGAAGGTGTCGCCATTGGTCGACAGCACTTCGAACTGTTTTTCGCCGTCGACGTCGGCAATCTCGATGATGGACACGTCGAAGGTGCCACCGCCCAGGTCATACACGGCGATCTTGCGGTCACCGCGCTCAGTCTTGTCAAGGCCGAAAGCCAAGGCTGCCGCAGTTGGCTCGTTGATGATGCGCTTGACGTCCAGACCGGCAATACGGCCGGCGTCCTTGGTCGCCTGGCGCTGGGCATCGTTGAAATAGGCCGGAACGGTGATCACAGCGTCGGTCACGGGCTCGCCGAGGTAGTCTTCGGCGGTTTTTTTCATTTTGCGCAGGATGTCGGCGCTGACCTGCTGGGCCGCCATGGCCTTGCCGCGCACCCTGACCCAGGCGTCGCCGTTGTCGGCGGCCACGATCTCATAGGGCATCAGCGCGATGTCCTTCTGCACTTCTTTCTCGGCGAATTTACGTCCGATCAGGCGCTTGACCGCGTACAGCGTGTTGCGCGGGTTGGTCACTGCCTGGCGCTTGGCCGAGGCGCCGACCAGCACTTCGCCGTCTTCCTGATAGGCAATGACCGACGGGGTCGTGCGGGCGCCTTCCGAATTCTCGATGACCCTGGGGACGTTGCCCTCCATGATGGCCACGCAACTATTGGTGGTGCCCAGGTCAATGCCAATGATTCTTCCCATGTTCTTCTCCAAAATTGCCCGGCCTCCGCGTTGCGCGAACCGGTGCGAGTTGCTTATAAATTAATCCTGTACCGAAAATGCGGGTATTCGGTGCGATTTCAAGGTCTTACTTGGGACCGGCCACGGCCACCAGTGCCGGACGTAGTACGCGCTCCGCGATGAGGTAGCCCTTTTGCAGCACGCTGACAACGGTGTTGGCTTCCTGTTCGCTGGGAGCGACCGAAATCGCCTGGTGCTGGTGCGGGTCGAAACGCGCACCCACGGTCGGATTGATCTGCATCACCTTGTTGCGCTCGAGCGCCGACGTCAGTTGACGCAACGTGGCCTGCGCGCCTTCACGGATTTGCTCGAGCGTCGCATCGGTGATGGTCAGGCCGGCTTCCAGGCTGTCAATCACCGGCAACATGCTTTCGGCAAACGCCTCGATGGCGAACTTGCGCGACTTGGCGATCTCATCCTCGGCGCGTCGGCGGGCATTTTCTGCCTCGGCCTTGGCCCGCAGGTACTGGTCGGCCAACTCGGCACTCTTGGCCTGCAGCGCGGCCAGGTCGGCCTGGGTCTTGGATTGCACGTCCGATTCCTGGGCCGCCTGGGAGGCGACCATCTCTTCGGTGCTTTGATAGTCCTGGGTCTGATTGCTGGGGTCGGGTTGCTTGTTATCGGACATGCTTGGGGGTCTAAAAGTCGGTGTCAATGGCGGGGTGCTTGCGTCAACAACGGACAGGTGGCGCCGAACCGGCGCTTTTCAAGGCCCGGCGCGTGGCTGCAGCAGCCCCGGGGACGGGCGCGACCGGGGTCGCGCTGCGTGATGGGCCGGGTCAGCCCGAGACGCCGAGCAATTCGACGTCGAACTTGAGTGTCGCGTTGGGCGGAATCACGCCACCGGCGCCGCGTGCCCCATAGCCGAGTTCCGACGGGATGATCAGTGTGCGGGCACCACCGACACGCATGCCGGCAAAACCCTGGTCCCAGCCCTTGATCACCATGCCGGCGCCGAGCGAGAACACGAACGGGGTACCGCGGTCCTTGCTGGAGTCGAACTTGGCACCTTGTGTGGCGTCGTTATAGAGCCAGCCGGTGTAGTGCACGGTGACTTGTTGGCCAGCCTTGGCTTCGGCGCCTTCGCCGGTAGTGGTGTCGAGGTATTGCAGTCCGGAGTCGGTAGTGATCATGGGCGTTTCCAGCAGTGGGTTTCTGGCAGGCCGCACACCAGGCGCGCTGGTGGTACGGCCCCAAGGGCGGTGGCGCAGCCCCGCAAGCCCGTCGGGCAAGGGGTGTCGCCGAAGAACCCAGAATTATGCCAGCAGTCCGCGCCGTGCCAGGTCGCGCATCAGGGCCGACGCACCGTAGGTCCATGGCTGCGCCCGGTCGGAATGGGTCACCTGGTTGACCAGCATGCCCAGCGACGGCGTGGCCACCGAGACAATGTCGCCGAGTTCATGCGTGAAGCCCTGGCCCGGTCCGTGCCGGTCCTGGGTCGGCGCAAACATGGTGCCCAGATACAGCATGAAGCCGTCGGGGTACTGGTGCGTGCGCGCCTGCGGTTCACCCATGGTCTGGTTCACCAGGTCCAGCGGATCGCGGCTGATCATGGCCAGGCTGCTGGCACCTTGCATCTCGAACTCGCCTTGACTGGCCGTGACGCGCATGCGCAGTTCGCATTGGCGCACGTCGTCGATGCCGAAGTGCGCGTCGAACAGCCGGATGAATGGGCCGATCGCGGCCGACGCGTTGTTGTCCTTGGCCTTGCCCAGCAGCAAGGCGCTGCGGCCTTCGAAATCGCGCAGGTTGACATCGTTGCCCAGGGTGCAGCCACGGGTTTCGCCTCGGCTGTTGACGGCCAGCACCACTTCGGGCTCCGGGTTGTTCCAGACACTCTTGGGGTGCAGGCCGATGTCCGCACCGACGCCCACGGCACTCATGGGCTGGGCCTTGGTGAACACTTCCGCGTCCTCGCCGATGCCCACCTCCAAGTATTGCGACCATACGCCCTGGGCAATCAGCACGTCGCGCAGTTGCGCGGCCTGCGCCGAGCCCGGCTTGACACTGCGCAGGTTGTCACCGATCACCCCGATCACCGATTTGCGCACCGCTTCGGCCCGCCCGGCATCGCCCCGGGCCTGTTCCTCGATGACGCGTTCGAGCATGGATGCGACAAAGGTCACGCCCGCCGCCTTGATGGCCTGCAGATCGCACGGTGCCAGAAACCATGGCGTGGCCGGATCGCGCCGATCACTGGCGGAATTGGCCAGCATGGCGGCCGTGTCGCCGATACGGGGGCCACCGAATTCGCGCACGGTATCGAGCGGGTCGACCATTTCCAGCAGCGCGGTGCTCGTCGGGGCGATGCCCGAGATGTCATAGACATGGTCGGCGGTGACACGCACCAGTGTCGGGCCCAGGCCTTCGGTCCAGATGCGGCCGATCAGCACGGCACGATCATGGTCGTGCGGAAGAATGTTCGCTGGGGTGAGCAAGGTGTCGATCATGGGTGTTTCGAGATGAATGGGATGCGGGTCAGGTGTTGATAGGATTCTTCTTGGCCTGGGCCGCCGCCCAGCGCACGGCGAAGGCCGGCCAATCGCCCATGCGCTTGAGCAGGTCAGCGCCTGTGCTGGTGACGATGTAGCCAGCATCGCCATGCGACATCAGTCCGGCATGGCGCAATTCCTTGATGCGGGTGTTCAGCGTGTTGGGCGTGATGCCGCCCACGCTGTCCTGCAGCAGGCGGAAGGTCTGGGGATGACCGTCTCGCAAGGCCCACAACACGCGGATGGCGTAACGCGATTCCAGCAAACTGAGCAATTGGCTTATGGCTGCCATTTCCTTCGAGATCATCCGACCATCTCCTCGATGTCTGTCTAATTGTTCTTCGGGGAGGCAAGTGTAGGCGGACCCGGTCGTCCGAACAATAGGCTGCCCTGGCGGCATCGATCGACGCGGTTTCCTCGAACGCGCGCAGAAATTTGCCGTCGGCGGCGTGACCGCCAGCATGTTGCTGGCGTCGCTGAGCCCTAACTTTGCGGGCGCGCAGGTGGTTCCCAACGACGACAAACGGCTCAAGACCGAGATGCTGACATATGCGTCGCCCGGGGGTTCGGGCACCATGAAGGGCTATCTGGCCACGCCGGAGCAGGCCGCCAGCCTGTTGGCCAGCGAGACCAAACGCTGGGGCGACATCATCCGCCGTGCGAAGATTCCGACCCAGTAACAAGCCTTGGACCACTGGAGAGATCACGTGAAGTTGCAACATATCGGCATGCTCGGCTATGGCGAGGTCGGCAAGACCTTTGCGGCCGGGCTGTTGCCATCGGTGACCGGTGTCCGTACATGGGACCTGAAATTCGACCAGCCAGCGCTGCGCGACGCCGAACGGGCCCATGCGGCTGCAGCCAGTGTGCATGCGGCTGAATCCATGGCGGATGCGTGCCGTGGCGCGGACTTGCTGATTTCCGCGGTCACTGCATCCAGCACCCTGGCCGTGGCACGCGAGGCGGCGGCCCATATCCGGGCCGGCACCGTATTTCTGGACCTGAACTCAGCTTCGCCCGGCACCAAGCAGGAGGCGGCCACGCTGATCGACGGCGCCGGTGGCGTGTATGTCGAAGCCGGCGTGATGACGTCGGTGCCCCCTTATGGCATCCGGGTTCCGATGCTGCTGGGTGGAACACAGGCGGCAGCGTTGGCCGAAATCCTGGTGGCCTGGGGCATGGATGCCCAGGTCGCATCGGCCAAGCTGGGCGTGGCCAGTGCCATCAAGATGTGTCGCAGCGTGATGATCAAGGGGCTCGAAGCGCTGGTCATCGAAAGCTACACCACGGCGCGCGCCTATGGCGTCGAGGACCAGGTGATTCCGACCTTGCAGGAAACCTTCCCCGGCATCGACTGGCAGCAATCGGGGGCTTATTTTTTCAGCCGGGTCGCGCAACATGGCCAGCGCCGCGCCGAGGAGATGCGGGAGTCGGCCCGCACGGTGCAGGAGGGCGGTTTCGCGCCCATCATGGCCGGCGCCATCGCCGACAAGCAGCAGTGGGTGGCGGACCAGGCCCGCGAGGCCGTATTCAAGGGTCTCGACAAGGATGCGCGCTGGCAGGACTATGCTGACCGGCTGATCGCCGCGCGCAAGGCGGACGGAAGGTCAGAATAATGCGCCAGCGGCATTGCTGCCGCCCACCATCGTGATGTCGACCATCAGCTCGTTGGCCAGGCCTTCGAGGCCGGCTTGAAGCTGGTCGGTATCCAGGTCCACCGGAATCGTCAGTCGCGCGTCGAGGTGGAACATCTGCTCACCCGACATGGCGCCACTGGCAATGTGGGTCTTCATGGTGTCGATGCTCACGCCATGTTCTGCCAGCCGGGTGGCAATCGACTGGATGATGCCGGGACGGTCGTGGCCGACCAGCGCGAGCGCGATGTGACGGGGTGGCACCACGGCAGGCTGGCCGTCGGCCCGTGCGACCTGGATGTGCAAGTTGTCGGAATCGATGGCACGCAGCGCCGCCTGCAGATCGTCGCTGCGCTCGGCCGGCACTTGCAGATGCACGATGCCGGCGAACTGGCCTGCGAAATTGGCCATGACGCTGTCGGTCCAGTTGGCGCCGAACCGGGTGGCCTGCTCGGACAGGGCACGTACCAGGCCGGGTCGATCCGGTCCGACGACGGTGATGACGAGCGAGTGCATGGGGAGTCTCCTGGTTTTGCCTTGGTCTGCCTATCTTACGTGCCCCTTATGGCGACGATGGCTTTGCCTTTGCGGGCGCCGGCATTGCGGCTGCGAGGGTGGCGGCGATCAACGTCTGGGTCGCCTTTTGTGTCAATGTCGCGGGACGCTGGGCGCTGACCGCGAGCGAAATCTGCGCCCGCACGCGCGGCTGGCGGATGGCGCGCAGGCGAAACAGCGCTGGACGGACCGCACTGGCCACCGCATTGCTGGACAACACGGCATTGCCTGCGCCATCGGCCACCAGGTCCAGAATGGCTGAGACTCCGTCGATCTCGAGTGCAATCAGCGGATTGCAGCCGATGGTGGCCATGGCCGACTCCACCTGCATGCGGATGGCATTGGGCCGGCTCGGAATCACCAGCGGCAATTGCGCCAACGCCTGCAGCGTGATCGGGCCGGACCCCGCGCCGTGGCCGCGCGCCTGAACCAGGAACAACTCCTCCTGCTGCAGCGCGGTGATCTCGATGTCCGGGCTGGCGCGGGCGTTGTAGAGCACGGCAATGTCCAGTCGACCGTTGACCAGCGACTCGAGCATGGCGCTGGACAGGCCTTCACTGATCGTCAACGTCGCCTCGGGCATCTGAAGCGCAAAGGCACGAACGAGCGGCACCGTGAGAACGCGGGCCAGGCTGGTGGGCAGTCCGACGGCAACCCGCCCGGCCAACGCGCCGCGCAATTTGCCAAGCTCCTCGCGCGCGCGCTCGACCTGGTGCAAGATGCCGCGGCCATGGGCCAGCAGCAGGCGACCGGCTTCGGTCGGCACGGCGCCGCGCCCATCGCGCGACAACAGTGTCTGGCGCAGTTCAACTTCGAGCATGCGTACCTGGCGGCTCAGGGCCGGCTGGGCGATGCCCAGTGCGGCCGAGGCGCGGGTGAAGCCGCCGAGTTCGGCGACCCGGACAAAGTATTCAATCTGGCGCAGATCCATGGCGGTGGGGTTGATCGATACCAAAGAGTTTGAATAGCATTCTATTGGTTATGCTGATTTGTTATATCTGCTAGTGGCTGTCCGGTCTTCACCTGAGGCCGCCTGCCGAACACAATGGCGTTGTCCAGGGCGTACCCGAAAGTTCGGCACCTGCCAGTCATGCCGCAGGCGGTGTGCGCAGAAATTCAACCCATTTGCGAGGAGACGCCACAGTGTCCAGTTCCTTGGTTATCGATTGCCACGGTCACTACACCACTGCGCCCAAGGCGCTCGAGGCCTGGCGCAATCGCCAGATCGCCGGCATCCAGGATCCGACCTCGATGCCGAAGGTCTCCGAGCTCAAGATCAGCGACGACGCGTTGCGCGAGTCGATCGAGACCAACCAGCTGCGCCTGATGAAGGAGCGCGGCTCGGACCTGACCATCTTCTCGCCGCGCGCCAGTTTCATGGCCCACCACATCGGCGACTTCAACGTGTCGTCGACCTGGGCTGCGATCTGCAACGAGTTGTGCTATCGGGTGTCGCAGCTGTTCCCCGACCACTTCATCGGTGCGGCGATGTTGCCGCAGTCGCCCGGTGTCGACCCTGCCACCTGTGTGGCCGAACTCGAGAAGTGCATCACCCAATACGGCAATGTCGGCATTAACCTGAACCCGGACCCCAGCGGTGGCCACTGGACCTCGCCACCGCTGAGCGACAAGCACTGGTATCCGATCTACGAAAAGATGGTCGAGTACGACATTCCGGCCATGGTGCATGTCTCGACCAGCTGCAACGCATGTTTTCACACCACCGGGGCGCATTACCTCAATGCCGACACCACGGCGTTCATGCAATGCCTGACCTCCGATCTGTTCATGGAATTCCCTACGCTGCGCTTCCTCATACCGCATGGTGGCGGCGCCGTGCCCTACCACTGGGGCCGTTTCCGTGGCCTGGCGCAGGAGCTGAAAAAGCCCTTGCTGCAAGATCATTTGCTGAACAACATCTTCTTTGACACCTGCGTCTATCACCAGCCGGGCATCGACCTGCTCAATACGGTGATCCCGGTCAAGAACGTGCTGTTTGCCTCCGAGATGATTGGTGCGGTGCGCGGCATCGATCCGGAAACCGGCCATTACTACGACGACACCAAGCGCTATATCGAGGCCTCAAAGATTCTCAGTGCCGACGATCGCCACCAGATTTACGAAGGCAATGCCCGGCGCGTGTTTCCGCGCCTGGACAGCGCCTTGAAACGCAAGGGAAAGTGAACATGACGCAACTGGGAATCGTCAAGCGCAACATCGTGCGTGCAGACAAGATCGCGGTCGACAAGTTGTCGGGCTTCGGTGTGGCAACGATTCACGAAGCCATGGGCCGTGTGGGTCTGATGAAGCCCTATATGCGGCCGATATACACCGGTGCGCATCTGTGCGGCACCGCGGTCACCGTGTTGCTGCAACCCGGCGACAACTGGATGATGCATGTGGTGGCCGAACAGCTGCAACCCGGCGATGTGGTGATTGCCGCCGTGACTTCGGACAACGCGGACGGCTTCTTCGGCGACCTGCTGGCCACCTCGTTCCGCGCCCGCGGTGCGGTGGGCCTGGTGATTGACGCCGGCGTGCGTGACATCAAGGACCTGACCGACATGCAGTTCCCGGTTTTCTCCAAGGCCGTGCACGCCAAGGGAACGATCAAGGCGACGCTGGGTTCGGTGAATATTCCGGTTGTGTGTGCCGGCGCGCTGGTCAACCCGGGTGACGTCGTCATTGCCGACGATGACGGCGTGGTGGTGGTGCCGGCCGCGCTGGCGCAACAGGTCGCCGATGCGGCGGCTGCGCGCGAAGCCAATGAATCCGAGAAACGCGCCAAGTTCGCGGCCGGTGTGCTCGGCCTGGACATGTACAACATGCGCCCGGCACTCGAGAAGGCCGGCCTGAAGTACATCGATTGACGACGCATAAACCCGCAACCGCCATGGAATTCACCAAGACACCGGGTTGGCTGGACTGGTTCGACGGCCCGAGCAAGCCCCGGTTCAAACTGCCTGCCGGTGCGGTCGATGCACATTGCCATGTGTTCGGTCCGGGCGCTGTGTTTGCGTACGCGCCCGAGCGCAAGTACACGCCCTGCGATGCATCCAAGGAGCAACTGTTCGCTTTGCGCGACCATCTGGGTTTTGACAAGAACGTGATCGTGCAGGCCACCTGCCATGGCAGCGACAACCGGGCTTTGGTCGATGCGCTCAAGGCCTCAAACGGCAAGGCGCGTGGCGTCGCCACAGTCAACCGCCAGGTGAGCGACGCCGAGTTGCAGGACATGCATGCGGCCGGCGTGCGTGGCACCCGTTTCAATTTCGTCCGGCGCCTGGCCGACTTCACGCCGCCCGAGGTGTTGCTGGAGATCGCCAGCCGCATCGCGCCGCTGGGCTGGCATGTGGTGGTGTATTTCGAGGCGCAGGATCTGCCCGAGCTGTACGACTTTTTCACCGCCTTGCCGACCACGGTGGTGGTCGATCACATGGGCCGGCCCGACGTGTCCAAGCCGGTCGCAGGGCCCGAGTTCGCGTTTTTCGTCAAGATGATGCACGAGCATGCGAACATCTGGAGCAAGGTGAGCTGCCCGGAGCGGCTGTCCATTGCGGGCCCCAAGGCGTTGGCGGGTGAGCAGCGCGCCTATCAGGACGTCGTGCCGTTTGCGCGCAAGCTGGTCGAGACCTTCCCGGACCGTGTGTTGTGGGGCACCGACTGGCCACATCCCAACCTGAAAGACCACATGCCGGACGACGGCCTGCTGGTTGACTTCATACCGCAGATCGCGAGCACCGCCGAGTTGCAGCGCAAATTGCTGGTCGACAATCCGACCCGGTTGTACTGGACCTGAAGAAGACGAGGAGCAAAACCATGGCTTTGGAAAAACTTTACCTGGACGTGCCAGGCACCACCATCTTCGACGCCGAGCAGTCGCGCAAGGGTTACCACCTGAACCAGTTCTGCATGTCGCTGATGAAGGCCGACAACCGTGTGCGCTTCAAGGCGGACGAGCGTGCCTATCTGGACGAGTGGCCGATGACCGAGGAACAGAAGCAGGCGGTGCTGGCACGTGACCTCAATCGCTGCATTGCCGCTGGGGGCAACATCTACTTCCTGGCCAAGATCGGCGCCACCGACGGCAAGAGCTTCCAGCAGATGGCCGGCAGCATGACCGGTATGACGGAAGACGAATACCGCGCCATGATGCTCGCAGGCGGACGATCGGCACAAGGTAACCGCTTTGTGGGTGAGGACGGCGACGCGCAGGCCGACCGTCAACCGCAAGGCAAGGCAGGACAGAAAGGAGCTAACTGATGGCCCATATCAGCGCCAGCGTATACACCTCGCACGTGCCGGCCATCGGCGCTGCCATCGACCTGGGCAAGACCGGCGAAGCCTATTGGCAACCGCTTTTCAAGGGCTACGAAACCTCGCGGCAATGGATGCGGGACAACCAACCCGATGTGATTTTTCTGGTCTACAACGACCACGCAACCGCGTTCAGCCTGGAGATGATCCCGACCTTTGCCATCGGTACGGCGGCGGATTTCCAGCCAGCCGACGAAGGCTGGGGTCCGCGCCCGGTGCCCAAGGTGATCGGCCATCCGGAACTGGCCTCGCATATCGCGCAGTCGGTGATCCAGGATGATTTCGACCTGACCATCGTCAACAAGATGGATGTCGATCATGGCCTGACGGTGCCGCTGTCGTTGATGTGTGGTCAGCCGCAAGCCTGGCCATGCCCGGTCATCCCATTTGCCGTCAATGTGGTGCAGTACCCGGTTCCGTCGGGCCGGCGTTGTTTCGAGTTGGGCAAGGCCATCGGGCGGGCGATCGCGTCGTTCGATACGCCGTTGAACGTGCAGATCTGGGGTACCGGTGGCATGAGCCACCAGTTGCAGGGCCCGCGCGCCGGCCTGATCAACAAGGAATTCGACAACATGTTCCTGGACCGGCTGATCGCCGATCCGGCGGGCCTGGCCCAACTGCCCCATATCGACTATTTGCGCGATGCCGGCTCGGAGGGTATCGAACTCGTGATGTGGCTGGTCGCACGCGGTGCCATGGCCGACATCGCAGGCGGTGGCAAACCGCATGTGGCGCACCGCTTTTATCACGTGCCCGCGTCGAACACGGCGGTTGGTCACCTGATCCTGGAGAACCAACGGTGACATCCATGACGCAAAACATCAAGGTCGCGCTGGCCGGGGCCGGCGCGTTCGGCATCAAGCATCTGGACGGCATCCGGAACATCGACGGTGTCGAGGTGGTGTCGTTGGTCAGCCGCGAACTGGACAAGACCCGGGAGGTGGCGGCCCGATACGGCATCGGCCATGTAACCACGGATCTGGCGCAGAGCCTGGCGCTCAAGGAGGTCGACGCGGTGATCCTGTGTACGCCGACGCAGATGCATGCCGAGCAGAGCCTGGCCTGCCTGCGCGCGGGCAAGCATGTGCAGGTCGAGATTCCGTTGGCTGACAGTCTGCAGGGCGCGCAGGAGGTGGCGGCATTGGCGGCCAAGACCGGCTTGACTGCCATGTGCGGCCACACGCGCCGCTTCAATCCGAGCCACCAGTTTGTGAAAAATCGCATCAGGGCCGGCGAATTCAACATCCAGCAGATGGATGTGCAGACCTACTTCTTCCGTCGCACCAACACCAATGCACTGGGCCAGGCACGCTCCTGGACCGACCACCTGCTGTGGCACCATGCCGCACACACGGTGGACCTTTTTGCCTACCAGTGTGGCAGCCCCATCGTGTTGGCCAATGCCGTGCAGGGGCCGATCCACGCTACGCTGGGCATCGCCATGGACATGAGCATTCAGCTCAAAGCGGCCAGTGGTGCCATTTGCACCTTGTCGCTGAGCTTCAACAACGACGGGCCGCTGGGCACCTACTTTCGCTATATCGGCGACACGGCCACCTATCTCGCGCGATACGACGACCTGTTCAATGGCAAGGAAGAGAAGATCGACGTGTCCACGGTGGCGGTCTCGATGAATGGCATCGAGCTGCAGGACCGCGAATTCTTCGCCGCGATTCGCGAGGGCCGGGAACCCAACTCCAGTGTTGCCAGCGTGCTGCCCTGTTATGAAGTTCTGCACAAGCTGCAGCAGCAACTCGGCTGAACCAGGGCGGGCCCCATTTCACATTTGACAAGGACATCTTCAATGCAACAACGCAGAATCGGCCCTCTCACGGTCTTTGCCCTCGGCCTGGGTTGCATGAACCTGAGTCACGCGTATGGCGTGCCGCCACCACCGGAGCAGGCCGAACGTGTGCTGCTGGCAGCGCTGGACGCCGGCGTCACGCTGATCGACACAGCTGCCTTGTATGGTTTCGGCGCCAACGAGAAACTGCTGGGCAAGCTGCTCAAGCGCCAGCGTCAGCGTTTCACGCTCGCCAGCAAGGGTGGCATGGCTGGCGTGACGTTTCCCGATGGTGTCAAACGTGTCATCGATGGCCGTCCCGAGGCGATCCGGCGCGACTGCGAAAACAGCCTGCGCAACCTGCAGACCGACGTGATCGATCTGTATTACCTGCATCGCTGGGACAAAAAAGTGCCGATCGAGGACAGCGTGGGTGCCATGTCTGACCTGGTGCAGGCCGGCAAGGTACGTGCGCTGGGGCTGTCTGAAGTCTCGGCCATCACCTTGAAAATAGCGCATGCGGTTCACCCCATCAGCGCCGTGCAGACCGAGTATTCGCTATGGAGTCGAAACGCCGAAATCGCGGTGCTCAAGGCCTGTCAGGACATCGGCGCAGCGTTTGTCGCCTTCAGCCCGGTTGCACGCGGTTTCCTGTGCGACGCGCCGCTGGATCTGGCGGCGCTCGACGCCAAGGACATCCGTCGCGGCATGCCGCGTTTTGCGCCCGACAACTATGCCGCCAATCTGCGTCTGATGCCCGGGTTTCGCCAACTGGCGGTTGAGGCGCAGTGCACGCCTGCGCAACTGGCACTGGCCTGGCTGCTGCACAAGGCGCCGCATATCGTTCCGATTCCGGGCACGACCAGCGTGCCGCACCTGCATGAAGATCTGGGCGCAGCCCAGGTCCAGCTGAGCCTCGACACGATCGCGGCGGTCGATGCCCTGATCAATCAGGAGACGGTGAGCGGGGCACGCTACAACGACCAGGCGGCCGGCGAGGTCGATACCGAGACCTTCTGAACGTGCCAAGCGTGCGTGGCCTTGGGGCCCCATACCGCATCACAACATGCCGAAGGCCTTGGTGAAGAAGTCGTCGCTGCCAAAATTGCCCGACTTGAGCGTGATGTGCACCTGACCGACAGGCGTGTGTGCGTGGCACCACGGCACACCGGGGTCGATCTGCGGTCCGATCTGCATCTGGCGGATGTCCAGGGCCTGAACGCAGGCACCGGATGTCTCGCCGCCGGCCACCACCAGTTGGCGCACGCCATGGTGCTCGACCAGAGCGCGGACGATGGCGGCGATCGTGCGCTCGACCAGGGCGCCGGCTTCTTCCACGCCAAGCTGGGCCTGAATCGCCTTGACCGAATCGGTCTCGGCGGTTGAATACACCAGCACGGGGCCGGCTGCGAGCAGAGGCGCGGCCCAGGCCAGGGTCTCGCCGACCACGTCCTTGCCGGAGGCGATCTGCATCGGATCGATGGCCAGCGCCGGGCGACCGGTGGCGATGAATGCGGCAACCTGTCGGTTCGTCGCCAGCGAGCAACTGCCCGATACCACAGCGCGCAGGCCACTGGCCGGCGGCAATGCACTGGCCTTGGACGAAGGCTGGATGCCAAAATTTTGTGGCAGGCCGATGGCCACGCCCGAGCCGGCTGTCACCAGCGGCATGTCGGTCAGGGCCGGCCCCAGGCGCATCAGGTCGTCGTTGGTGAGGGCGTCGACGATGGCCACACCGATACCCTGGGTCTTGAGCTCGGCCATGCGAGCCTTGACCGCATCCGCGCTTTGCGCCACCGCGCTGTAGTCGATCAGGCCGACTTTGCGCTGGGTCTGCGCCTGCATCACCCGCAGCAGATTCGGGTCGCGCATCGGCGTGAGCGGATGGTTCTGCATGCCGCTCTCGCTCAGCAGCACGTCACCGACGAAAAGATAGCCCTTGAACACGCTGCGCTTGTTGTCAGGAAAGGCCGGCGTGGCAATGGTGAAGTCGGTCTTGAGCGCATCCATCAAGGCCTCGGTGACCGGGCCGATATTGCCCTCGGCCGTGCTGTCGAAGGTGGAGCAGTACTTGAAGTAGATTTGCTGCGCGCCAGCAGCCTGCAACCACGCCAGCGCTGCCAGCGACTGTGCCACCGCATCCGGCGCGGCAATGGTGCGGGACTTGAGCGCCACCACCACGGCATCGACGTCGGCTGCAAGCGGCCCGTCGGGGACTCCGATGGTCTGCACGGTGCGCATGCCGGCCCGTACCAGATTGTTCGCAAGATCGGATGCGCCGGTGAAATCGTCGGCAATACAGCCCAGCAGAATCGAAGCCATAGTCGTCGGAAGTCCTTGAGGAGTGGTTGGTTGTCGGGGTGGGTGACTCAGGACCTTGCCGTGCCTATGCCGCCGGCTTGCCGGTGGGCAGTTGGATGCCTGGGAAAATCTTGATCACTGCGCTGTCGTCCTCGCGTGCAAAACCGGCGGTGGATGCCTGCATGAACATCTGGTGTGCAGTCGACGACAGCGGCAACGGGAATTTGCTGGCGCGCGCCATGTCCAGCACCAGGCCCAGATCCTTCACGAAGATGTCGACGGCAGACAGCGGTGTGTAGTCGGCTGCCAGCACATGGGCCATGCGGTTCTCGAACATCCAGCTGTTGCCAGCGCTGTGGGTGATGACCTCGTACAAAGCCGCCGGATCGACGCCTTCACGCAAGCCCAGGGCCATGGCTTCGGCTGCAGCGGCGATATGCACACCGGCGAGCAACTGGTTGATGATCTTGACCTTGCTGCCGGCGCCGGCGCTGTCGCCAAGCTTGTAGACCTTGCCGGCCATGGCGCCCAGCACGGACTCGGCCTTGGCGTAGGCCTCGGGGGTGCCGGCGGTCATCATCGTCATCTCACCGCTGGAGGCCTTGGCGGCGCCGCCGGAGATCGGTGCGTCGATGTACAGCAGACCCTGGTCTGCCAGGCGCTTTTCCAGCTGAATCGACCAGTTGGGGTCTACGGTGGAGCACATCACAAAGACCGATCCCGGGCGCATGGCTGCGGCACATCCGTTGCTGCCGTAAAGCACTTGCTCGGTCTGCTGTGCATTGACTACCACCGACACCACCACGTCACATGTTGCGGCCAGATCGGCGGGCGAGTCGCAGGCCACGCCGCCGTCTTGCGCAAAAGCCTGGGCTACCTCTAGCCGCACGTCGTAGACCCGGACCTGGTACCCCGCGCGGCGCAAGGTCTGCGCGATTCCGTTGCCCATGGCGCCCAGGCCGATCACACCTGCCACTGTCTGCATGTCTAGCTCCGTTGAGTTGGGAAATGCGTTGTGGCCACGCCGCACGCGGGGCGGGCCGATAGCGTTGGATTGTCGCTCAAGCCTTGGCCGACACATCGTGCCCGGGCCCGGTGGAATCAGGGCCCGCGCTGGCGGCGCAGCATGAACAGGCCGGATGCCACCATCAGGACGATGCCGGACCAGGACCATGTATTGGGCACGTCGCCCCATACCAGCCAGCCCAGCAGCAAGGCGTAGATCAGCGCGGTGTAGCGAAACGGTGCCACCAGGCTGAGGTCGCCACTGCGCATGCCGATAATGACCAGGTAATAGGCGCTGCTCAGGAACACGCTGGCGATCGCCAACAAGCCCAGTTGGCCGCTGTCGATGGGCTCCCAGCCTTGCAGCAGGCTCCAGGGGCCGGTCAGCAACAGCACAGCGACAGATGTGGTCAGCGTGATCAGTATCGATGGCACGGCCAGTGCGATCTGGCGTGTGATCAAGTCCCGCGCCGTGTGTAGCAAAGTCGCGAACAGGCAGAGCAGGCTCCAGGCATTGAATGCGTCTGCTGCCGGCTGCACGATCAGCAGCACGCCAGTGAACCCGCCGGCAATGGCCAGCCAGCGGCCCATGCTGATCTGTTCCCGCCAAACGATGGCAGCGTACAGCGCGATGAACATGGGTGACGCCATGTTGATCGCCGACGCATTGCCGATGGGCAGGTGAAATAGAGACGTCAGATACGCCATGGTTGCCAGCGCGTCCAGCGCCGCGCGCGCCATCACCGGGCGCTGGGTCAGTTGATTCCATGCATCACCCTGCGCCAGCGCGGCAGGGCGCAGCGCCCCCATGAAGAAGGCTGCGATCAGCAGCAGGCTGGTGGCGAACATGCCGCGCACGAAGATCAGCTGCGCAGCCGGCAAGGACGCACTGACATGCTTGACCAAGGCATCGTTGGCGATGAACATGGCCATAGCCAGGCACATGGCCATGATGCCTTTGCGGTTGGCAGCGTCTGACAGGGGAGACATGTGCCGAGATGGTAGCGTGTGCTGCGCGCTGCCATGGGCCTGTCCGGCAAGTGACCTGTGGCGCAGTGGATGTGCCTTAGCATGGCGGCCATGAACACCCATTCCCGACACCTGGCGCTGCATGGCAGCACGAATTTCCGCGATCTTGGTGGCTATGCCGGTCGTGATGGCCGCAGCGTGCGCTGGCGCCGCCTGTTTCGTTCCGATCATCTGGGCGAACTCACGGCGCAGGACGTGGCGACGCTGGCCGGCCTGGGCCTGGCGCGGGTCTGCGATTTCAGGGGCGCCCAGGAGCGCATGGTTCATGCCTGTGTTCTGCCAGGTGTTGCGGTGCATGCGTTGGCGATCGAGCCAACGGTGGTGCAGGGCATGCAGTCGCTGCTGGCTGCGGGCAAGGCGCTGACGGTACAGGCCACGGTCGAACTGATGCAGCAGACCTACCGCGATTTCGTGCTGGACAACAGCCCGCGCTTTGCGCAATTGTTTGCCGAACTGCTGCAGGACGACACGCCACTGGTGTTTCATTGCACCGCGGGCAAGGACCGCACCGGATTTGCCGCCGCACTCATATTGACCGCGCTGGGCGTACCGCGCACGGTGGTGATGCAGGACTATCTCTTGACGAATGATTTTTATCGTCAGCCCAAGGCAGCGTCCAGAATTGCCTCGCAGGAGGTGCTCGATGTATTGTGGAAGGTGCAGCCGGGGTTTCTGGAGGCTGCGGTGCAAACCGTCGAAGCCCGCCATGGCAGTCTGGACAACTACCTGGAAAAGGAGCTCGGGTTGGGCCGGGCGCAGCGCCAGCGCCTCGAGCAGCTTTATCTGGAGCCCTGACCAATTTGCCATTCTGCCCCGCATTACCGGCACCCCGTCACCCGCCCTCCAGGATCGTTACCCATGCGAATCGTCGACATCATCGAGTCCACACGACCCATCAGCTCGAACATCCGTAACGCCTTCATCGATTTCTCGAAGATGACGCTCAGCCTGGTGGCGGTGGTCACCGACGTTGTGCGCAATGGCCGGCCGGTGATCGGTTATGGCTTCAACTCGAATGGCCGCTATGGACAAGGCAGCCTGATCCGCGAGCGCTTTCGGCCGCGTGTGCTGCAGGCTGACGCGGCCAGTTTGCGCGACGCGAGCGGCGACAACCTGGATCCGCTCAAGATCTGGGACTGCATGATGCGCAATGAAAAGCCGGGCGGTCATGGGGAACGGTCCGTGGCGGTGGGCACCATCGACATGGCGGTCTGGGACGCCGTGGCCAAGATCGCCGGGCAACCACTGCATGAGATGCTGGCGCAGCGTTACGGCAGCGGCAAGGCCAACCCCAAGGTGTTTGTTTATGCCGCCGGCGGTTATTACCACCCGGGCAAAGGGCTCGATGGTCTGCGTGGCGAGATGGCGGGCTATCTGGAGCGTGGTTATTCAGTCGTGAAGATGAAGATCGGGGGCGCGCCGCTGGCCGAGGACATGGCGCGTATCGAAGGCGATGTTGCAGCCGGGTCAGCAACTGGCAGTCGATGCCAACGGACGATTCGATTTGGCGACCGCGCTGGCCTACGGCAAGGCCATGGCCGACTATCCGCTGTTCTGGTACGAGGAGGCGGGCGACCCGCTGGACTACGAACTGCAAGCGCGCCTTGCCGAGGCCTATGCCGGTCCGCTGGCAACCGGAGAGAACCTGTTTTCGATGCTCGATGCGCGCAACCTGATTCGTTATGGTGGCATGCGGCCCGACCGCGATTGGTTGCAATTCGACTGTGCGCTGAGTTACGGCCTGGTCGAATACCTGCGCACGCTGGACATGCTCGAGGCGCACGGCTGGTCGGCCAGCCGCTGTGTGCCGCACGGCGGTCACCAGATGTCTCTGGCCATCGCCGCCGGATTGGGCCTGGGGGGCAATGAGTCCTACCCGGATCTGTTCCAGCCCTATGGCGGTTTCCCGGACGGGGTGACCGTCGACAACGGCTATGTCACGTTGCCGCCGCTGCCGGGCATCGGCTTCGAGGGCAAATCCGATTTGATTGCCGAAATGCACGCATTGGCACGTTGATCGGCTGACGTAAACGCCTGGACCGCGGAACACGCGCGGCCTGCAGCATAAAAAAAGGCCGCAGGTCCCTGACGGGACATGCGGCCTTTGCGCGTCCTGCGCTCTGGAGGATTACAGGCTGTCGGTGAAGCTGCGCAGCTTGTCCGAGCGGCTTGGGTGCTTGAGCTTGCGCAGCGCCTTGGCCTCGATCTGGCGGATGCGTTCGCGGGTCACGTCGAACTGCTTGCCCACCTCTTCGAGCGTGTGGTCGCTGGTCATCTCGATGCCGAAGCGCATGCGCAGTACCTTGGCCTCACGCGGCGTCAGGCTGTCGAGAATGTCCTTGACCACGTCGCGCAGGCCGGCCTGCATCGCCGCTTCCATGGGGGCGGTGTTGGCGCTGTCCTCGATGAAGTCGCCCAGGTGCGAATCGTCGTCGTCACCGATCGGGGTCTCCATCGAGATCGGCTCCTTGGCGATCTTCATGATCTTGCGGATCTTGTCTTCCGGGATCTCCATGCGCTCGGCCAGCACGCTGGCATCGGGCTCGAAGCCGAACTCCTGCAGATGCTGGCGGCTGATGCGGTTCATCTTGTTGATGGTCTCGATCATGTGCACCGGGATGCGGATCGTGCGCGCCTGATCGGCGATCGAGCGCGTGATGGCCTGGCGGATCCACCAGGTCGCATAGGTCGAGAACTTGTAGCCACGGCGGTATTCAAACTTGTCGACCGCCTTCATCAAGCCGATGTTGCCCTCCTGGATCAGGTCCAGGAACTGCAGGCCGCGATTGGTGTACTTCTTGGCAATCGAGATCACCAGACGCAGGTTGGCCTCGATCATTTCCTTCTTGGCGCTGCGCGATGAGGATTCACCCTCGTTCATGCGCTTGTTGATGCCCTTGAGCTGCCACAGTGGCACCACCACCCGCGCCTGGATGTCCATCAGCTTTTGCTGCAGGTCCTGCACTGGCGGGATGTTGCGCCCCATGATGGTCGACCAGGATTTGCCAATCGCCGCCTGCTTCTCGATCCACTTGAGGTTGAGCAGGTTGCTCGCAACGTCGTTGCCGTGCTTGTCCTTGCCGCTGAATTCGGCGATGAAATGCTCCTGCGGATAGCCGCACTTGTCGACGATGATGCGGCGCATCTCGCGCTCTTTCTTGCGCACGTCGTCGACTTGGCCACGCACCATGTCGCACAGCTTCTCGATCGCCTTGGCGGTAAAGCGGATCGACATCAGCTCTTCGCTGAGCATCTTCTGCGACTTCATGTAGGTGGGCGTGCCGTAACCTTCCTTGTCGTAGGTGCGGTGGATCTTCTCGAACAACTCGCGCAAACGGTCAAAGCGGCTGAGCGCGTCGCGCTTGAGTTCTTCGAGCTTCTTGGTCAGGGCCTTGGAGCCGCCCTTGCCGTCATCGTCGTCCTCTTCGTCAAACTCGTCGAAGTCTTCCTCGGCCACATAGTCATCGGCCTCGTTGGGGTCGGTGAAGCCGTCGACGACGGTCGTAATCACGACCTTGCCTTCGCGAATCTCTTCGCCCAGGCGCAGGATCTCGGCAATGGTGGCAGGGGAGGCGGAGATCGCCTCCATCATGTTCATCAGGCCGCCTTCGATGCGTTTGGCGATCTCGATCTCGCCTTCGCGGGTCAGCAGTTCGACCGTGCCCATTTCGCGCATGTACATGCGCACCGGGTCGGTGGTTCGGCCGAATTCGCTGTCCACGGTGGACAAGGCGGCTTCGGCTTCCTCTTCGGCTTCTTCTTCCGTGGTCGAGACGGTGGTGTTGTTGAGCAGCAGCGTCTCGGCATCCGGCGTCTGTTCGTAGACCGCCACCCCCATGTCGTTGAGCATGGAGATCACGACCTCCATGGTCTCGGCATCGACCAACTTGTCAGGCAGGTGGTCGGAGATCTCGCCATGCGTCAGGTAGCCGCGGGTCTTGCCTAACTTGAGCAAGGCCTTGAGCTGCAAGCGGCGCTTGACCAGGTCTTCCTCGGACAGAACCGCCTCGTCCAGGCCGAACTCCTTCATCAAGGCCCGTTCTTTGGCCTTGCTGATCTTCATGCGCAGTGGCTTGACCTTCTCGGTCGTTGTCGAGGTTTCTTCCTGCACCTCCGGCTCGTCGTCGATCGGGCTGTCGTTTTCGCCGTCGTCCTCGATCAGGCTGCCCTTGGGCTTGGGGCCCCGTTTGGCGCCGACACGCACCGGCGCTGCCGGCTTGGCAGCAGCGGTCTTGGTCGGTCGGCCTGGGTTCTTTTTGGCTGCCAGTTCGGTGCCAGCGGCAACGGCGGCGCTCGCCTTTTTCGGATCCGTCGCTGTGGCGGCGGCGTTCTTGTCTTTGGCCGTGGTCGGCGAGGCTGTCTTCGTGGTTGGCACTGGCGGGGCTTTCTTAGCAGGCGGGGAAGCGGTTTTGCTTGCGGCGGCCTTGGCGCCGGCTTTTACCGCAGCCTTTGCCGGTGCCTTGGGTTTGGTCAAGGCGGCGCGTTTGTCAGAGGGCGAGGCAGACTTTGGAGACTTTCGTGCAGGCATGAGAAACCTTTGGGCAGCAAAGAAACAAAGAAGACCGGCGCCGTAACAGGACGCGCTTACGGCAGGGGCGTGAACGGGAACTTGGCCAGCAAGATGTTGGGGCGAACATTTGGAATGCAGTCCTTGCGGTAGGTTGGCCGGTCGTGAACGTCGTCATCGGTAGGCCTGGCCCGGAGGTGCTGCTGTCGCTCTTGCGCGGACAAGCGGCGGATTATACCAATTCAATGCCCTATTGCCCACCCCCGTCGGGTGCGGGGCAGCCGAAAATCAGGGCCGCAAGCGGATTGCCGACTCCAGCGACAGGCGCCTTGCCTGCAGTTCGCGGTAACGCTGCAAGGCCAGAGGATCGGTCTGGGAGGCCGCAATTTCCAGTGTTTCCAACACTTTGAGGTGCGCGACCAGCATGCGCTGGAGCAGGCTGCGCAGTTCCTGAACGGTGTCCTGCTGGTCCAGGGCGGTCGGGAGCTGCGCGTCGGCCATGACGCGCAATGCCAGTTCCTCCGACGGATGGTCACGCAAGCCTTCGCGGATCGCGCCCCAGGGTTGCGAGCCGCGTTCATGCAGTTCATGTTCGAGCCAGACGAACAACTCGCCATGGGGTGGCGGCAGCTGGCACAGGAGGGCGTGGTCTTCGGCCGGGAACTGGTCC
>Ga0105053_10000543_pt1 | contig 59026 bp, 23 predicted proteins | sample BON01_FD_78093 | JGI IMG/M metagenome (GOLD analysis project Ga0105053, IMG submission 78093) | Freshwater microbial communities from Lake Bonney liftoff mats and glacier meltwater in Antarctica - BON-01 | ecosystem: Environmental > Aquatic > Freshwater > Ice > Glacier meltwater | place: Lake...
CAACATTAGGGCGCGGAGGAAAAAGGGGAGCGGCGGCGTCCCTCCCTCTCTTGCTGCGGAGTCCGCTGGCTCGCGATTTCGCTGGACCGACGCTCGACGTCGCGTCGCGCGTCGGGCCCTTTTTCGCAGCAAACACAAACGCCCGCCTCCTCCTGTTGCTGTTTGCCACTAGGGGCTGCTGCCGTCGGCGGCCGAGCTCATGATCCTCGCAGCCAAGCTGGCAGGGCACCCACGCCCTTCCTGGCTCACGCCGGTAGAGATCGTGCTGCTGTGCTCGGGCCAATGAGCGTTCCGCATCCCGGCATTGCCCCGTACAGTCTGAACGGCCAACCTTTCTTTTTCCCGACGGTGTAAAAGCGTCTTCTTTGTCACAATCTTTGTGAGAGACAATTGTCTCTCACAATTGTCTCTCACAAAACGCTTTCACAATTTCTCCACGATCACGCCCGGCTGCGCTTGGCGCCCCGAGACCCCGCGACCCCACCAGCCTCCCCCCCCCCGCCTCCCCCAGCACCGCCGCCCCCAGCACCGCCGTCGCCCACCTCGACGTGCCGCTTGGCCCCGCCCCCGCCGCCGCCCTTGCCGCCCGCGGCCGCGCCATTGTCGACCGCGTTGGCCGTCGCCGCAAACCGCAGCGAGCAGAGCGTCTCGGGCGCCGACAGCGGCTCGGGGTTTAGGTTGACAAACATCAGCGTCTTGCCCGACCCGCCCAGGCACGGCTGCAGCAGGTAGGTCAGCTTGCTGTTGCGGTAGGGGATGTGCGCGTTTTTGGCCTTGAGCGCGGTCAGCACGTCGCCCAGCGCCGAGAGGGAAGAGTTGATCGCGCACGCCTCGCGCTTGCGAGAATGCTCGGCGAGCGAGCGGTCGAGGCGCTCGCTTCCCGCCAGGTCGACCAGGCACAGCGACCCGCGCAGGCGCGTCTGCGTGGGCGCGTGCGTGCCCGAGACGTAGAGCATGAAGACCAGGTGCGAGCGCGACGACCCGGCGTTCATGGCGGTGCTGGCCGTGGCGCGCGCCTCGGCCGCCCGCCGCACGAGCGCCGCGGCCGAGGCGGCGCCGTCGATCGGCGCGCGCGTGGCGCCGGCCACGATCGTGTGCCCGCCCGCCGGGTCGTGCTTGATGGCGCCGCCGCCCGCGCCGGACTCGGCGATGCGCCCGCCGCCGCCGGGCGCCAGCAGGTCGCGCAGCTCGCTGTTGTACACTTCGACGCACGCGGCCGACAGCTCGTACCGCCACCCCTCGGACGCGGGGCCGCCCGCGGCGCCGGCGGCGCCCCCGCTGACGCCGCCCCCGCCGACGCCGCCCCCGCCGTTGCCGCCCCCGCCCACGCCTCCCGACTGCGCCTCGAGGCGCGCCGCCGACGCGAGGATCTGCTCCACCGCGCGCGGGATGATGCCGCGGTCGGGGCTCAGCTCCGTGCCATCCCCGTCCCCGTTGCCGCCGCCGCCGCCGCCGCCGCCTCCGCCGCCCCCAGCGCCTTGCATGGTGAAGGTCTTGCCCGCGCCCGTCTGCCCGTAGCTAAACAGGCACACGTGGTAGCCGTCGAGCGCCGACTGCACCAGCTCAGAGACCGCGTCGAACACCTGCGCCTGCGTGCTCGCGGGCGAGAACACCCGGTCGAACTCGAAGCTGTGCTCGCGGCCGTCGGGCGCCGCCACGGAGACGCCGGTGCCGTTGGGCAGGCAGCGCACGGAGCCGCTGCCCGGGCCCTGGAAAGGCCTGACGCGGCAAAAGACGCGGATGTTGCCCTTCAGCTCAACCAGCTGGTTGTGCATGCGGCGGCGCGTGGCCTCGGCGTCGGCGGCGGCGCGCTGCAGCAGCGAGACGCGGCCCAGCAGGCGCGAGACGACCTCGCGGCCGCCGCCGCCGCCGGCCTCGCCGACCGCCTCGCGCAGGGCCTCGAACTCCGCCTCGAGCGTGGCGAGGCGCGCGCCGCCCTCGCGCCCCTCGGCGCGCGCGGCCTCGAGCGCGGCGGCGGCCCCCTCGGCGGCGGCGCGCAGCTGCGGGGCCTCGCGCTCGAGCGCGTCCAGGCGGGCGCGCGCGGCGGCGAGGGCCGCGTCGGCGGCGCTCTTGGCGGCGCCCGCGTCGGCGGCGGCGGCCTCGGCCGTCGCGGCGCGCGCGGAAGCCTCGTCGGCCGCTCTCGAGGCCGCCGCCCGCGCCGTCTCGCTGGCCGCGAGCTCGGCGTCGGTCTCCTCGGCCCTGCCGCGCAGCCGCTCGAGCGCCTCGGCCAGCTCGGCCGCGCGCCGGTCGGCCTCCTCGGCGGCCTGCTTGCGCGCGAGCTCGGCGTCGGCCGCCGCCCGCCCGAGCCGCCGGCCCTCGGCCTCGAGCGCGGCCTTGTCCGCGGCCAGGCGCTCGGCCTCTGCGCGCGCGGCCTTCAGGCCCGAGCTTAGCTCGCGCGTGGCCGCCTGCGACTCGCCCAGCCGCGCCTGCGCCTCGGACAGCCGCGCCTGCAGCGCCGCGCAGCCCTGCGCCAGCGTCGCCTCGGCCGACGCCTTGCCGCTCAGAGCCTCGCGCAGCTGCGCGCCGCTCTCCTGCAGCTCGCGGGCGCGCGCCTCGAGCTGCGCCGCGCGGGCGGCGGCCGCGGCCGCCTCGGCCCTCAGCGCGCCGGCCTCCTCGCGCAGCGCCGCCTCGCGCCGCTCGCCTGCGCAGCGCCCCTGCTCGAGCAGGCGCTCGCGCTCGCCCTGCTCGGCGCGCGACTCGCGCAGCTGCGCGCTCGACAGCTTTCGGAGCTCTTTCAGCTCGGCCTCGAGCGCCGCCCCCCTTGTCTCGCTGCGCTTGAGGTCCTCGCGTGCGCGGTCGCGCTGCGCCTCGACCGCCTCGGCCTCGCGCCCGACGCGCCCGGCCTCGAAACGCGCGACGTCGAGCGCCGTGAGCCAGGCGGCGCGCTCGCCGCGGTACGTCGCCTCGGCCTGCGCGGCGGCCTTGCGCGCGACGGCGGCCTCGGCCTCCAGGCGCCGGAGCTCGGCGTCCTGGTCGAGGGCGGCCGCGCCGCGCGCCTCGGAGAGGGCGGCGCGCTCGGCCTCGGCGGCGCGCTCGACCAGCAGCGCGGCGCGCTGGAGCAGCAGGCGCAGGCAGCGGCGGAGCAGCTGCAGGGTGGCGGTGGTGTTGCTGCTGCTGCTGTTGCCGCAGCTGCTGTTGCCGTTGCCCCCCCCTCCTGCTCTTGCTGCTGCCTGGGTCCCGCCGGACGCGAGCGCCGCGGAAGCCAGGGCCTTTTCGCACGCGCGCAGGAGCGGGTCGGACCCGAGGGAGGCGACGATGGCGTCGTCGGCGGGGGCGGCTTTGGCGTTTGCGGTGGCGGCGCCCCCGTCGGCGGCGGCGCCGCCAGCAGAGGCCGGGGCAGCGGCGGCGGCGGCAGCGGCAGCGGCGCCGGCCGCCGCCGACAGCGAAAAGAGCTGCGCCGCCGCCTCGGCCACGCGCGAGTCCGGGAAGCGCTCGGGCAGGCGCTTGAGGGCGGCGAGGGCGGCCGCGTCCGCCGGGGCCTCGGGGTCGGCTGCGGCGGCGGCGGCCAGGTCGCTCAGATTGAGGGCGGCGTTGGCGGCGGCGTTCGCGTTTGCGTTGGCGGCGGCGCTGGCGGCGGCGGCCGACGCGGCAAAGGCGGCCGCCTCCTCCTCCATCTGGGGGATCTCCATCGTCACGTCGCACTCGCCCGCCCCCGGGCCCGCGCCGTTTTCTTCGTCCGAGTCGTAGGCGGCGTCGGGCGGCGGCGGCGCCGGGGCGCGCGCGGCGGCGGCGGGCGGCAGGGCGGGCGGCTTGAGCAGCGTCGGCTTGGCGCTGGCGCTGGCGTTGGCGTTGGCGGCGACGGCCGCAGCGGCGGCGGCCGTGGCCGACGCCTGCGCCTGCGCCTGCGCCGCGCCCTGCGACGGCGGCGGCGGCAGCGGCACGGGCAGGCCGCCGCCGCCGCCGCCCGGCGGCGCCGCGCCGGCGCGCCCGCCCGCTGCCTGGGGGGCGCCGTCCGCCTTGCGCAGCAGCGCCAGCCTCCGCTGCAGCGACTCGTAGTCGGCCTGCAGGCGGTCCATGACGGGTCGCGGGGTGAAGCCGCCGATAGACACGCGTCGGGGCGGCTGCGGCTGCGGCTGCGGCTGCGGCTGCTGCTGTCGTTGAGGCGCTTGTTGTTTTTGCAGTTGTGCTTGCTGTTGCCGCTGATGCGGCGGCGGCAGTCCCTGCTGCCGCTGCTGCAGCTGCTGCTGCTGGTGCAGGCCGCCGGTCAGGTCCTCGCCCCGTGCCGACGGGCGCGGCGGCGCCGCTCCGGTCGCTGTCGCTGCGGGCGGCGGCAGGGGCGCGCGCGAGAGGGCCGGTGCGGCACTCGCGAGCGGCGGTGGCGGCGGCAGGCCCGACAGCGACTCGCGGCGGGCTGCGGCTGCGGCGGCTTCCGCGGGTAGCGGGGGGCCCAACGACGACGACGACAGGGCGCCGCCGCCGGCGCGGAGGAAGGGGTGCGGCGCCGACGCCGACAGCAGCGACGCGCGGCGCGCGCTCGAGTAGGCCGGGGGCGGGGGCGGCTGCTGCTGCTGTTGTTGTTGCTGGTGGAGGAGCGACGAGGGGCGGCCGATGGCGGCCGCGGGCCGCGGCGCCTGTGGCTTGCCGGTGCCGGCGGGCGCTGGCGGCAGCAGGGCGGACGGCGCGTTGCCCGTTGCTGCTCTCGCGTTTGAGAGTCCGGCGAGCTGTTGTTGCTGTTGGCCTCCGGTTCGGCTCGCGGCAAAGGGCGCGCGCGGCTGCTGCGAGGCGACGGGCTTGGCAGTCGTTTGTTTGGTAGGTTGTATGCCGTTGGTGCCGGCGCCGCGGGGGGCCGCGTTTTCGTCCGCGGAAGAGCGGTCCATTCCTCCTCGCTCCTGCCTGTATTTGGATTTTGATTTTTGTGCTTCGGCTGTCGCGTCGCTCGCCGGCGGCGGCGGCGTCTTGATGTTTTTTTTTGAACTCGGGCGGTCGCGAACCTCGAGTGCGTGTTGGGGGGGGGGGGGTCAAGAGTGGTCGTCCTGTGATGCCTGGGGAGAGAGGGTTCTTGTCGGGGAAAGACGTGTAGAAGAGGCGGGAGAGAGATGGAGAGGCACGAGAACAAAGGAGGGGCAGGAGTCTCCCTCTCCGCTCCTTGCTTCTTCCGCAAAGACGCCACCCCCTCCCGCCACAGAAAAACACTTGCGGCTACTACCGCTCGAATGCTGCCAGCAAGCGCGCATCGCCGCTCACGCATCGCTCCTCTTCTCCCGCGCGCCCGAAAGTTCGCATCACAAATAGCAACAGCAGCCCCTCATACGCGCGCGAGAGAGAGAGACAGACAAAGACAGACAGGTGCTGCTGTTCGATGGACCCGATCGATGACGACAATTCGTTCCTCGCCCGCCGTGCCGCGCTCAAGCGCATGTTGCGGGCGGCGCTCGAGCGCCGCTTGCTCCTCGCCGCCGCCGACGACGACGATGGCCCGTCTGCGGCGGCGGCGCCGCTGATTCTGCCGCCCGCCACAGCCGCCGCCGCCAAAATGACAATGATCTCTCCCGAGGCGCTGCGCCAGCGCGCGCGGCGGGAAATGGAGGCGCTGGCCTCGCAGGCGCGGCGCGGCCGCGAGCTGGAGCGCGCGCGGGCAAGGGAGGCGGCGGCGCGGCAGGCGGCAGCAGCCGCGCAGGCGGCAGAGGCGGCGGCAGAGGCGGCGGCCGACGAGCGCGAGCGCGGCGGCCTTCCAGAGTGGGACGCAACGCCCGCGGTGCCCGTCCCGCGGCACGAGCGGCGGCGGAAAGAGGTGCAGGAGAGGCTGAGGTGGGCGCGGGGCGTCGCCGCGCCGGCCGTCGAGGGGCGCTGGCGGTGCCGTCTGCGGGCCCTGCCGCCGCCGCCGCTGCTTCACTCGTCACGGGCGGCGGCGGCGGCGGCGGCGGCGGCGACGGTTACGACGAGGCCGAAACCGCCAATTGTGAGGCGTCGCGACCAGGAGGCGCAGTGCGGAGGTGGAGGAGGCGTGCGCGTTGGCAGAAGCAACAGCAGCAGCAGCAGCAGGAGCAGCACCAGCGACGACGAGGACGGCGACACCGGGAGCAGCAGCGGCAGCAGCAGCAGCGGGCGCGGCGGCAGCAGCAGCTGCGACGACAACGACGACGGCGACGAGGGAGCACCGCCTGTCTATGTCGCCGCTCGCAAGGACGACAACAAGACAAGGCCCGCCCCTGAGGAGGATGCCATCATCATCTCCGCCGACACGCTCAGGTCTGTGCTCTGCGCGCGCGAGGCGCGCCTGCGGCGGCAGGCCGAGGCCGACGGAGCCAGGCCGACACGGCAGACGCGCGGCCACAGCGGCGACGACGCAGCCGGCGCCAGCGCCGCCTCCTCACTGGCGGCGGCCGACCCGGCCCCCACGCGCATGGCCGAGGCGGCGGCGGAGCTGCTGCTGGACGAGCTCCTGCTGGAGGCGCTGCTGCTAGATGACGGCAACGCCGAGGGAGGAGGAGAAGCAGGAGGCGCCCGCGTGCTGGGGCTGCGCGAGGCCGAGCGGCGGGCGCGAGCGGCGCTCGCCCGGTTGGACCGCGACGCGTAAAAATGAACCAATCAGGCAACCGTCTTTCTTTTTACACGCACACGCATGAGTCCATTCATCGGTTGCCGTAATATTGCTGCTGTTGATAGTGCGGGGGCGGGGGCGGCGGCGGCGGGAACGCGACGCCCCCGGCCCCTCCTCCTCCCCCCATCCGCGGCGGCCCCGGAGGCGGCGGCGGCGGCGGCGGCGGCGCAAAGTGCGCGCGCGGCGGCGGCATCGGCGGCATCGGCGGCATCGGCGGCATCGGCATCATCAGCGGTATCGGCGGCATCCGCGGCATCATCGGCATCATCGGCGGCATCATCGGCATCCGCGGCATCGGCGGCATCATCGACGGCATCGGCGGCGGCATCGGCGCCGGCGGCCCCCGCCCCATGTGATGATAGGGCGGCGGGGCGTGAAAGGGCGGCGGCATGGGCCGCGGGCCCATTTGGTAGGGCGGCGGCGGCGGCGGCATCATCATCCCCATGTGCGGGTGGGAGGGGTAGGGCGGCGGCGGCGGCGGGGGCGGCGCGGGGGGGGCGCGCCCGTAGGGGGCGGGCGGTGGGGGGAGGGGGCGGGGAGGGGCAGGCGGGGGCGGCGGCGGGGCCTGCGGCGGCTGCTGCGGGGCCGGCGCTCCTCCGTCGTCCTCTTCGTCCTCGTCCTCATACTCGTCCTCGTCCGGCGGCGGCGGCGGGGGCGGAGGGGGCGCAAGGGGCGCCGAAGCTGCTCCCCCCGCCGCCGCCGCCGCCGCTGCCGCTGCCGTCGCTGACGCCGCCGCCGCCGCCGCCGCCGCCGCCCCGGACAGTGCCGACGCCGCCGCGGCCACCGTACCCGCCTGCTGTGCCTCCGCGTCCGTCCCGCCCGCGGCCGAGATGATGTCGACCGCCGCGAGCGCGGCCGCGTCGGCGTCGGCGTCGCCCGCGCCCAGGCGTGGCGCCTTGTCCGCGCCGCCGCCGCCGCCGCCTGTTCCGGCGGCGTTTGCGGGGGGCCGGGGGGCGGCGGCGCGTCGCACGGGGAGCAGGCCGCGCGGCTTGATGGCCACGACGGTGGCTGGTGCTGTTGCTGGTGCTGGTGGTGGTGGTGGTGGTGGTGGTGGCGGTTCTGCTGGCCTGGCGGGTGCATGCGCCCACTGCTGCTGCTCCCGCTGCTGCCGCTGCTGTTGCGGCTGCTGCCGCCCCTGCTCCGCCGCCTCCTCCTCCTCCTCGCGCCGGCGCCGCGCCTCGTCCTCCATCTCCAGCTCATGCTGCCGGTGCAGCCGCCGCTCGCGCTCCGTTGCGATGTGGAAGGCAATGTGGCCGCCGGCGGTGCGCGGGGGCGGCGGCTGCAGGGGCGGGGGCGGGGGCGGGGGCGCCGCCGTCGCGGCGACGAGCGAGCGGGCGACGGCGGCGGCGGCGCGCACGGCGGCGGCGGCGGCGGCGGACAGCGCGGCGCTGTCGGTCGGGGGAGCGACGGGTTGGAGCGGGACCTGCACGGCGTTCGGCAGCTGGACGTCAAAGCGGCTCTTCCGGTTGCGCTTGGGCGGGGGGGGGGCCTCCAACGGTGCTTCTGCCGCGCCTTCTGCTTCTTCTCGTTTCGGCGCCATCTTGTCTCCTGCCTGCGTGCGTCGTTTCGTTGTCTTAGGGAATCTGTTGATTGGTCAAGAGTTCGAGTAGCTCTTGAAGCAGGAGAGAGGGGACCGACCGATTATTCTTGCCGACGGCGACGGCGACGGCGACGGCGACGGCGACGGCGACGGCGACGGCGACGGCAACGGCGACGGCGAACGGTCGACGCGTCAAACTCGCGCACCGCCGCCCTCCTCAAACCGGGCACTCCCTCTCTGCCAACCACCCTATCGCAGCAACAATGATTCGATCCACTTCGATCCGCCACCAACCGCTTTCCTCGCGGAGGAGGATAGCAGGCGCGCCAGCACCCCCGCGCCTGTCTTCCCCCTCCTCCCTCCTCCTGGCGCGCGCCTCCAGCAGCAACGGCAGTGAAGTCGCCCGCCACCACGACCACAGGATAGAAACCCCGACCCTCGCGCCCACCCCACCGCCGGCATCAAGGCCGGCGAGAGCAACGACCACCACCGCCGCCGCCGCCGCCGCGCTCGCCGCCGCCGGGGCCATCTCCGCCCTCCTCGCCTCTGCTCCGCTCGCTAGCGCGGCCCCCCTGCCCTTCTCCACGCCCCTGGCCGACCAGAGCAGCAACGGCAGCGTCGTCCGCGCCCTCCGCGAGCGCACAAAGCGCGAGCGGCTCTTCGGCGCCGCCGACGCCGACCCCCGCCCCTTACTGGCGGGCCGCCTGAGCGCCGCGCGCGCCGAGGCCGGGCGCGTCCCCACGCTCGTCTCTATAGGCCAGTCGGAGAGCGCCCGGATGCTCCTGCGAGAAAAAAACCTCGCCAATCTGCGGCGCGACCTGGCCTACCTGACGGGCGCCTACGCGTCGGCCGTGCCCGAGCGGGACGTGCGCGGCGTGGTCGAGGCCGTGGAGAGGCTGGACGGCGCGCTGCGGCGGGCGGGGCCGCGCGGCGGGGACGACCCGGCGGCAAAGGCCGAGGCGGCGGAGGACGTCCGGCGGATGGTGCTCGACCTGGACGCGTGGCTGGAGCGGGTGCAGGCGGCGGTGCTGGCGCTCGAGGGGGAGGCGAGGTAGGATGAAGAAGGGAAGGGCGAGGGTTTCGCACGCGCCCGCTCGTTTGTTTGGGTTTTGCGAGACAAAAAACTTGTGCAAAAATAAAAAAAGACGCGCGCGATCGATCCGCGTTTCTAATTTTTCCCCTTTTCCAAATCAAGCCGCCGCCGCCGACGCCAGCAGCGCCTCGTACGTCGCGAGCACCTCGGCCAGCGCGCCCTCCTGGTCCAGGTCGTACGCCTCGTCGTCGTCCCCCTCCCCGGCGCCGGCGCCCCCGCCGCGTCGGCGCAGCGCCGCCGCCAGCTCGCCCTCGGCCTCCTCGTCGGCTTCTTCGTCCTCCTCCTCCTCGCCGTCGCTCGGCGCTCGGCGCCCTCCCCGTCCCGCCGCCGCCGACCGTCCCGCCGCCGCCGCCTGCCGCGCGACCACGGCCATCTGCAGCGCCTCGCGCGAGGCCGGCGACGTCAGCGCCGCGAGCGCTCGCTCGGCGTCGTTGCCGGCCGCGCGAAGCGCCTCGGCCGCTTCGGCGCGCGACCACGCCCCGCCGCCGCTTCCCTCGCCGCCTGATGCCGCCCCGCCGCCCGCCTCCCCCCCTCCTCCGACCGCCAGCAGCCGCTCGAGCGCGACGGCGTCGACGTACTCGCCCCCGGGCGTCCTCCCGTAGCGCCGGCGCTCGCGCCGCCACGCCGAGCGCCGCCGCCGCTCGTCTTGGCGCGCGCGGCCGCGCTCATCCGCGCGCTGCAGCATGTCTACCGCCGCCGATGCGTCGCCGCCGCAGCGGCGCAGCGCGCGGGCGGCGGCGCGCGGCTCGCAGGCCATGGCCCCGGCCACGGCGGCGACGGCGCCGTCGGGCGCCAGCGAGGCGAGGCGGTCGAGGATCGCGCGCGCCTCCGCGAGGTGGCGATAGACCTGCGCGCGCGCCTCTAGCTGCTGCTGCTGCTGCTGCTGCTGCTGCGGCTGCGGCGGCTGCGGCGGCGGCGGGTTTGCTGCCGCCGCCGCCGCCGCCGCCGCCGCCGCCGGTGATCCGCTGCCGCCGCCCCCGTTGCCGCCCCCGTTGCCGCCGCCCCCGTTGCCGCCGCCGAGGCCGTGCGCGTGGAACAGGGCCGCGGCCGTGAGCACCTCGAGGCGGCAGCGGACGGCGGCGGCGGCCGAGGCGCCCTCCGACGCGCCGCCGCCGCGCGGGCCTCCTGCCCCGGCCCCGAGCAGGGCCGACGCGCGCTCGCCCCGCTCCCCGTGCGCGCGCCTCAGGCCGTCGCGCGCCTGCTCCAAGCGAGAGAGCCACACGCCGAGGCGCGAGGCGTCGCGCAGGCGCAGCGCCGCCCAAGCGGCGTCCAGCTGCAGCAAGGGACGATTGTCGGTGGCCTCGACCAGTCGCGGCGGCGCGAGGGCGAACGCCTCGTCGGCGAGCAGCAGCTCGTCCAGGGCGCGCGCAAAGAGCGCGCGGGCGGCCACAGAGGCGGGCGCGGCGGCGGCAAGTGCGGTACCGGAGGCGGCGACGGCGGTAGCAGCGGACGGGACGCTCAAGTCCACCTCGCCCCCGCCCCCGGCGGCGCCGCGGAGCGCCCGCTCGGCGTCGCGCAGCGTCGCGCGGCCGGCCGCGTGGAGCGCCAGCGCCGTGGCCAGGGCCGCGCGCTCGCCCGGGTCGAGCTGCAGCCTCGAGCCATCCTGGTTTTCGAGCTCGAGCGCGTAGCCCCCCGTCCGCCGGCCGTCGCGCGCCGCCATGCGTGCCGCGCACGCACGCAGGCGCTCGAGGCGAGCCGCGCGCTCCTCCTCGGCGGCGAGCTGCCGGGCCGCGGGCGGCAGGGGCGCGGCGGCGGCGCCGTTTGCGACCGGCGCCGAAGCTGGGCTCGGGGGCGCGCGGGACACGAGGACGCGGGAGGCCGGGCCAAAGCCGCGGACGTGCGACAAGGGGACGGCGTCGTCCGCCGGCGCGAGGACGCGGCCCGCGAGGATGAGCTTGGCGCCGCCGCCAAAGCCGCCAACGCCGCCGCCGCCGCCGCCGCCATCAGCGTTGGCCGCCAACGAGGCGGGCTGGAGCAGGCGCGTGACCTCGGCGCGGAGGTGGCCGAGCGTGACCGTCTCGGCGTTGTCGCCGGCGTCGAGTGTCACGGAGCCATTGAGCGCGCCGCACACGCGCACCGAGAGGGGCATTCTCGCGCGTGCGTGCAAAACTACGAAAGCGGTTTCAGTTTCTTCCTCAAAGGTGTAACTTGCTCAGCGTCAATGCTGTAGCTGGTTAGTGATCGTTGTTGGGCCTTGCGGCTGCTCGTCCTAGCCGAGAGTAGTGACTGCAGTGGAGCGGCAGAGTTTCGGGGCGGCGATGATCAACCATGAGCGACGGCGCGCCGTTTTGTTTTGGAAGGAGCGACATCAAGCCGGCAGTTCGTTGATCTGATTCCTAGCGTACCATCCATCCGATGCAACGCGCGCTGTCGAGTGCTGCTTCCACGCCCGCCTCTGCGCATGGCGCAGTAGTCGCGGGGCCGAGGGCGTACGTTCGGACGCGCCCGGCCCTTTGGACCTCGCGCGCCTCCGCCGAAGAGCGCCCGACGCAACGTGCTCGAGTGTCGCTGTGGGACGAACGTGGCGTTCAGAGGCCTGGCGCGTCAAGGAGAAGCCTCCGCGACGCCGACGCCGACGCCGACGCCGATGCCGACGCCGACGCTGACGCTCGCGCCGGCGCCCGCTCGACGCGCCCGCTCGACGACGACGACGACGACGAGGCCAAAGAAGAAGAACCCTCCCGCGCCCTCCGCCGCGCCGTGCGCCTGGTCGACTACCGCGAGCGCTCGACCGGCGAGCTGATGCGGCGCCTGACGGAAGACGCCGGGCGATACGGCGGCAACAAGCGGCAACAAACCTACTCCTCGGCCGCCGCCGCCGCCGCCGTCGAGCGCCTCGTCGAGGCCGGGCTGGTCTCTGACGCCCGCTTCGCCGAGATCGTCGTCCGGCGGCGGTGGCAGCAGCGCGCCGAGGCGCCGCGCGCGATACGGCGCTTCTTGCTGGCGGCGGGCGTCCCCGCCGAGGTCAGCGAGGCGGCGCTCGCGGCGTTCTTCGGAGAGGAGAAGCGCGTCGTGCGGCCCGCGGATGCGGCGGAGGAGGAGGAGGAGGACGAGGGCGAGGACGATGTCTGGAGGCGGGGAGGAGCGGGCCTAAGCGGCCGGGGAGCAGAGGACGAGGAGGAAGATAGTGCCGAGCGCGGCAGGGCGGCGGCCGCGTGGCGCTCGCTCGTGTCCGCCGCCCGGGAGCAGGTGCACCGGTCCGAGGGGCAGGCCGACGACCCCGAGCGGCGGCGCGCGCGGCTGTCGAGGTGGCTGCACGCGCGGGGGCACTCGTGGGACACGATCGGCGCGGTCATGCGGGAGGTGGGCCTCTCGGATCGGTGATTTGTGGGGGGTTGCGGCTCCCGTCGTCGAGCGCTCTCATGTCATTTATTTTTGGTAATGTTTTTTTTTCGTTTGTGTTGGATCTGCGATTGTCAACAAGCCGCGCTCCAACACGCCTATCGCGCTACCAAATCCCGCATCATCCCGTGTGAACCCGCTCGCACCCCGGAACGGCACAGGAGAAGGCGAAACAGCGACTCATCCTTTCCCCCCCCCCGTGAACAAAAAAAAAGTCAAACGGCCGCTTTTCTTGTCATCGCCAAACGATCATTCGGCGGCGTCTTACCTTTTCGGGCCCCATCACGACCAAGCAAACGATGGCCTCCAGCAGCAAGCGCGGCGCCCGAGCGTGGTCTCCGTCGCCGCCGATGGTCAGCACATGGGCCGAGCAGCGGTCGGCTGCGCGCGCAGGAGAGAGCGGCACGTTTGGTCCGGCTGCGGCGGCAGCGGCTGCGGCGGCGGCGGCGGCTGCCACGACGACGGCGACGACGACGACGACGCTCTTGCGCTCCCTCGCCGCCAGCGACGCATACCCCGTCGCAGGCCGCACGCTCGGAGCAACGGGCCACGCAGCCGCCGCAGCCGAGCCTGGACGCCACCACAACCAGCAGCACCAAAACAAGCAACAAGAGCAGCAGCAGCAACAAGACGCAGCGGAAGAGCTGCGGCAGCAAGACGAGGACGACCGCGCGCTCCGCCGGTGCGCCGCCCGCGCCGCCCTCGTGCACGCGGCCGAGGCCAAGGCCCGCCGGCGCGCCGCCGAGGGGCGCGAGCTGCGCCGCGCCCTGGACGACGCCCAGCAGCTGCTATTCGAGGAGCGCGCGCGCATGGTCGAGGCGCGGGCCGAGGCGGACGGCCTGCGCGCGTCCGAGGCCGCCGCGCGGGCGAGGGCGCGCCAGCTGCTGCGCCTAACGCGGCCACTGGATCGCGACCCCGTCGCGGCGGTCGGCGGGTTTTGGGGGCGGCTGGCCAATGGCGGGCGCGACGACGACGGCGGGGTGGGAGATGAACCGGACGACGGCGGCGGCGGTGACGAGGCCGACCACGCCGACGACGCTCCTCGGCCGGCGGCGGCGTCGTTCAAGCACCAGCAGCAGCAGCAGCAGCAGCAGCAGCAGCAGCAGCCTGACAGCAAGCGCGAGGGCCGGAGACGCGACACCAACGCCGCCGCCGCCGACAACTCCGACGACCCCTCGCTCGTGGCCGCACTGCGCCTGGGCTGCCTCGCGCTGAAGGCCCAGCTGCGCGACCAGGGGAGCCTGCACACCGAGCGCCTCGCCCTGCTGATGTCGGAGCGCCGCGCGCGCGAGCAGGACGCAGAGCGCGAGGCGCGCCGCCGCGACGCGCAGGAGGCGCTCCTGTCCGCGCGATGCGAGCGCGCCGATGAGGCCCTGCGCGCGGCGACGCGCGACTTCTTGGGCGCCCGGCGCGAGAGGCGGCGCGCGACGAGGCGCGCCGAGGCGGCCGAGGCGGACGCGGGGCGGCGCGAGGCGGACGCGCGCGCGGCCGGCGCCGCGGAGGCCGAGAGGGCGGCTTGCGAGGCGCGCCGCGCCTTCCAGCGCCGCGCGGCCACGCTGCGCGTGCATGCCGGGCGCCTGCGCGAGGACGCGCGGGCCAAGGGGGAGCGGGTGGCGGCGCTCAATCTGGAGGTCGGGCGGCTGGCGCGGCTGGTTGGGCAGGACGACGAGGAGGAAGGAGGAGGCCTGTCTCGGTCTTCTCCTTTCGCCACGGCGGGCGGAGTCGGCACCCTCGGCGGCGGCGGCGGCACGCTCGGCGGCACACTCAGCGCCACTCCCGGCCCTGCGGCCCTCCTCCGCCGGCGCCTCGCGCACGCCGAGGCGGTGGCCGCCCGCCTGCTCGAGGCCAACCGCGCGCTCGAGCAGGGCCGCCGCCGCGACGCGGAGGGCTGGGCTGCCGACGTGGCGGCGCTGCGCCGGCAGCTCGAGCGCGTCGGCTGGGTCGTCCGGCGCGAGGCGCTGCGCGAGCGGCTGCTATCGGCGGGCGGGGGGGCGACGGCGACAGCGACGGCGATCGGAGGGCTCACCCTGACCCCCGCGCCGTCCTCAATGTCCCTCTCGACGGCTCGCGGCGGGCTCGAGCGCTGGACGCTGCTCTCGCGCCGGATGCCGACGGCGCCGCCGCATGTGGCGCTCTCGCGGCGGCAGCCGGGCGGCTCGCTCTTGTGCTTTGGGGGGCCGCAGCAGCAGCAGCAGCAGCAGCATGAAGTCGCCACCCGCGCCGCCAGCCGCAACAGCGCGTGCAGCGGCGCGACGACCACGGCGACGACGACGACAACGACGATGACGACGATGACACGCGGCAGCAGCAGCAGCAGCAGCGCCGCCAGCTTGGTCCTTAGCGGCGGCGGCGACGACGGCGATGAGGGCGGCGACGACAACGACGGCGATGAGGGCACGGCCGAGCAGATGCTGCGCCGCGCGTGCGCCGGGCTCGAGGCGCTCGCGGCGCGGGCGGCGGCGGCGGCGGCGGACGAGCGCGAGGCGGCAGCGTGACCAGAGGCCAAAAGGCGAAAAAGAGCAAAGTGCGAGTGTTGAAAGAACACAAAGTTTCCAGCTGCCCCTTATGCGGCGCTCGCCGCGGATCCCCCTTGCTGCTGCTTGGCCCGCTTGACGGCGGCGGCCACGGGCGGCGTCTCCGGGGCCGGCGGCGGCGGCGGCGGCTCGGCCCGAGCCGCCTCCACCGACTGCCCCGCCCGCGCCGCCCGCGCCGCCCTCTCCCCGGCGGCCGCCGCCTCGAGCCCGCTTTCACGCGCGAACAGGGCCGCGTCGCGCCTGCCGCGCGCCAGCAGGAAGTCGAACGTCTCGCGCGGCGACGCGACCAGGGCCCAGCGCGCCACGGTCGCCAGGTCGTAGGGGAAGGGCTCGAACGCGTCGGGCGAGACGTCCGTCCGCAGGGCCTCCGCCAAAGCGCCCAAGGGCGTGGTGGCCCCTCCTGCTCCGCCCGCCGTCCAAGCGCTGCCGTCGCCCGGCCCCGCCGCGCCGCCGCCGCCAAACACGGCGCCGCCGAGGCTGCCGCCGACCGAGGCGGCGGCCGAGCGCAGGGAGGCCAGGTGCCACGTGGGGAAGCAGCACACCTTGACGACGGCGTCCACCACGCCTTTCTCGCGCCCGGTGTTGTTGTTGTCGCCGCCGTCCTCGCCGTCGTCCTCCTCCTCGTGCTCCGTCTCGTCCGGGTCAAACGCCCAGGCCGCTTCTGCTGCTGCTGCTGCCGACTCGGCGGGCGCCGCCCCGTCCCCCGCCTCCTGTGCAACCCCCGGGAGCGCCAACGGCTGAACCTCCTCCCGCTGCTCCTGCTGCCCCTGCTGCTGCGGAGGCGGAGACGCCGCCGCCCTCCGCCGCCTCCGCTCGCGCAGCGGCGGGCTCGGCACGAACGACGTCGCGCCGCCGTCGATGACGAGCCTGCCCCGGAATCGCGCGGCCCAGCGGCCGTCTAGGTACAGCGGGATGTGCGCCGAGGCCATGAGCGCCTCGATCAGGTCCTCCCGCGACGCAAAGTCGCTCACGAGCGTCGGGCGCCACACGGGGACCACCCTCGTGACGGCGACGTGCGTGTTTCCGCGGCACCGCTCGTGCGCGTCCTGCGGCAGGTGCCGCTCGAGCAGCGCGCGCAGGCCCGGGCCCAGGCGCCCGGGGGTCCCGTGCTGCAGGCAGTCGGCGGCGAGCGCGACGCACGCCTCCTCGACCACCTTGAGGGGGACGCCCGCGTTGGCGACGGCGGCGATCAGGGCGCCGGCAGAGGCGCCGGCCAGGTGCACGGCCGCCGGCCGGCGCTTGCGGTTTATGGGGGCGGAGCGGGCGGCGGGGCGGTGGGGGGCAGTGGCGCTGGCGCTGCTGGCGCTGCTGGGGCTGCTGATGCTGGTGCTGGTGCTGCTGGTGCTGCGAGCGCTGCTGCTGCCGCCGACCCCGTCGCCGCCGCCGTCGTTCCCCGCCGCCGCCGCCGCCGACGCCGCTCCTCCCGCTGCCGCCGCCGCCCCTTGTTGCCCTCCCTCGATTGCTTGCTCTGGATCATAATCGGGGTCGGGCATGATCCCCAGCTCCCTGAGCTGCGCGATCACGCCTGCGTGGTAGGGGAAGAGCAGACCCCCCGAGCTGAAGCCAAACCCGAGGCGGCCGCGCTTCCAGGCCCGCACGAGGCGCGCGTTGTGGCGGGTGCCGTGGTGCTTGCGCGGGCGGACGGAGGAAGGGTCGGCCTCGGCGGCCGCCTCTGCGACGGCCTCCTCGAGGCTGCCGCTGCTGCTGCCGCTGCTTGTCGTGCTGCTGCCGGAGGGAAAAGAGCTCAGGCCGCGGCGCTGCTGCTGCTGCCGCTGCTGCCGCTGCTGCCTCTGGAAGGCCAGGCGCTCGCGGTTGAGCGCAGACACGTCGTAGTAGGTGCCGGCCGGCCGGACATAGCTCGGAAACGACGAATCGCCGCCGCCGTCGTTGCTCCGGGCGGACGAGGGCACTCCGTCGCCGCCGAGCGCCGCCGCGAGCGGGCGCGCAGGGGAGAGCAGGGGCCGGCGCGCGGCAGAGGAGAAAGCGCGGCTGCGAGCGGCCGCCGACGACGCGGCGTGGGTGGTGGATTCGGAGAGCAGCATGGTCGTGGTCGTTCGGAGGAGGACGAGCTGCTGCGAGCGCATGGTTGGGGGGGGGGGCGTTTGGCGGGGTTGATGGTTTTTCCCGAAACCACACTTTCTCTTCCTTTGATGGTCAGTGAGCGAGGGTTGGCGTGTGCGCGCGCAGAAGGAGAGGAGGCATGATGTCGTTCTGATAGCGGTGCCGCTTGAGTTGGAGGGTTGTCGCTGGTTGTGAGAGGCGAAAGGTGAGGGGGGCATGCGACGCAAATCGGCGACGTCGTCGACGCTGTCAAAACGACGCGATCGACACGACTCAAATTTGCCGCCCCCTCTTCGTTCTCTTCCTTACCGCACCCCACGACACGTGCGACACAACCCCGAAATGCGACTAGGCTCTCCTCTAGAGTTCATCACTCACACACGTCCTCTGACTGAACGCACGCGCGAGAAGAAAGGCGCGCTCTCATCCTTCCGTCAAAGACAAACACTGCGCGGTGGGACAGCGCCCGGCTCGAGGTGGCGCGTGAGGCGAGCGCGTGAGTGCGCGCTCGCTCCTTGACGTCGCCGGGCTCTAGTCCATTGTGGGGTCTTTCTCTCGCAAAAAGGCGAAAGGGAGGGGGAGAAAGAGAAAGGGGCGGTTTCCTTCGTCGCGCGCGCGCTCGCCGCCCCTCGATAGCAGCAGCAAAGAGAGGGATGCGGCAGCAAAACCATCACCGCATCGTCGGTGGCAGCACATCCTTACCCTCATTGGGAGGCAGCGCGGCAGCGGCTTCTGCGGCGGCGGCAGCGGCGTCCGCGGCGCTTGCAGCGGCGGCGGCAGCGGCGGCGTCCGCCGCGGCAGCGGCGATGCCGTTTCCGGGGCTCGGAGCTGGAGCAGGAGACACCATCGGCGTGCGCGTGCGCCTGCCGCCGCCACATCAGCAGCAGCCGTCGGCCTTGAAGCGCCCCCGCTCGCCGCCGCCGCCGCCACCGCCGCCGCCGCCGCCGCGCCCTCTGGCGCCCCTGCCGCCCTCCGTCGCCGCCGCCGCCGCCGCCGCCCCCACCGGGAGCGAGGACGCCGCCGACGAGCCCCTGCCGGAGCGCCTGCCCCCGCGCCCGCCCTCCCCCCCGCCCGCCCCCGACGGCTCCTGCCCGATCAACACCCTCCGTGCCCTCGCGCGCGACGGTGGGCCTGGGGGCGGGCTGGTGCTGGACCTGCGGCGCCTCGCGCCCGCGCAGCTGCTCGAGGCCGCGGCCTGCCACAACGCCGAGACGGGGGTCACGCCGCTCGGCGGCCCCTCGCCGGCGGCGGTCGCGCTCCGCGGCGTGGCGCACCGCGCGCGCGTGCGCGGAGACCGGCCGCCCGCGTTCACCTTCACGATGTCGCCCGTGCCCGCGGAGAGTCAGTACGGCAAGGCGTGGAAGCGCGTGCGCAACAACGCGGCGCACGCGGCGCGGCAGGCGGCCAACGCGGCGGCGGCCAGCGGGGCGGCGGCGGTGAACGCGGCGGCGGCGGCGGAGCAGCCCTGGCAGACGGTCCTGCATCAAATGCAGCATCAGCAACCGCAGCAGCATCAGCAGCCGCAGCAGCAGCAGCAGCCGCACGGCCCGCCCGACGCCTCGTGGCCGCCGCACCTGCACCCCCACCAGCAGCGCCAGTACATCGAGCAGCGGCAGCAGCAGCAGCAGCAGCAGCAGCAGGGGCGGCAGCAGCAGCAGCAGCGATCGCTGCAGCCGCAGCTCCATACGCAGCCGCAGCGGCCGCCGCCGCCGCCGCCGCTGCCGCTGCCGCCGCCGCCTCACCTCCCCAACGGGCGCGTGCCGCACGAGCCGATGGACTACCCCGCCATGGCCGAGGCGCTCCCCCCGCACTTTCCCAGGCAGCGGCAGCAGTCGCTGATGGGCAACGGCAACGGCAACGGCTATGTTCCCGCCGCCGCCGCCGCCGCCGCCGCGCCGAATGGCCTGGAAGGCGCCGGCTTGCACGCCAACGGCCCGGCGTCCCACCAGCACCACCAGCACCACCAGCAGCAGCAGCAGCCGCGCGCCGCGACGGCGGCGGCGCCGCCCGTGCCGCCGCGGCCGCAGAGGCCGCCGCCGCCGCCGCCGCCGCCGCCGCCCGAGCCCCGCCGGCCGCTGAACCGCCAGGGGCCGGCGCCAGAGCTGTCTCCGGACCAGCTCCGCTGGCGCGACCTGCTGCTCGCCTTCCTCGCGCGCGTGCCCCTCCCCGCGGCAGTGTTTGCGGCGATGGCCTGCACGCCCGCGGCGACCCTGAAGAAGCGGATCGTCGCGAGCAAGACGGATGACGGCGGCGGCGGCGGCGGCGGCGCGGCCGGCGCGGCCGGCGGCGCGTCCGGCGGCGGCGGCGGCGGCGCCTATGGCCTGTCTCGCGGGGTGCAGATGTCCGAGGCGATGGAGGCCCTGTTCGCGTCCGAGGCCGAGGCCGCGCACGGCCGGCCGCCCGCCGGGCGCGTGGCCCCGCCCGTCGACCTGCGCGCGCTGTGGACCGAGGTCATGGGCGCGGGCGGGTACCTGGCCGTCACTGTGGCCGGGCGGCCGGGGGAGCTCTCGGGCGTCGAGGCGGCCGGCGGCGCGGCGGCGGTCGCCGCCGCCGCCATCGGCGGGCCGCTGCCGCCGGCGGCGCGCGCGGTCGTCGAGCGCGCCAACCCGACGGGCGTCATCTGGGAGGACGTGGCCGGGCGCGCGTCGCTTCCTCGGCAGACGGAGGCGCAGGTGGCGGCCGCGCGGGACCTGTACCGCGCGTACCTGCTGCCGCTCGAGCGGGCGTTCCGTGCGGCGACCGTGCAGGGGCGCGGCGGCGGCGGCGGCGGCGGCGGCGGCGGCGGCGGCGGCGGCGCCGCGGCCGCCGCCGCGCTTCTGCCCTTTGGGGGGCCCCGCCACCACCCCTGGTCCAGGAGCGGCGCCGCGCACCCCGACGCCGCCCTGTGGGCCCCCTTCTCCACGCGCCCGGCGCGCGCCGACCGCGTCATGCTTCTGGCGGTGCAGCGGCGCGCCGCCGACGAGCGCGCGCTCGCGGGCGGCCTGCCCGGCGCCTTCGGGGACGGCGGCCCGGGCTGGCCCGGCGCGGCGCGCGCCACGCCCGTGCTGCTGACGTACGAGGACGTGGCGCAGGCCGTGGCGCGCGCGGCCGTGAGCGAGGTGGCGCTGCGGCGCTGGTACCGCCGGCAGGAGCAGCAGCGGCTGGCCAACGCGGCGGCGGCGGCGGCGGCTGCTTCTGCGGCGGCGGCGGCGGCGGCGACGGCAGGGGCGGCCGCAATGCCCGGCGCGGCGGCGGCGGCGGCGCCCGAATCGGCTGCCGCCCTGCCCTCCTTCCCCCCGCCCCCTCGCGCCTCGCGCCTGGCCCTGGGCCTCCTGCGCGCGGCGGCCGCCATGCCCCGCGAGGCGAGCGAGGCGCTGCTCGCCGCGCGCGTCCGCGTGCGGGACCCTTTCCCCTACTGCGCGCCGCCGGCGCCGCCGCCGCCCGCGGCTCAGCTGCCGTCGCGCCCGCGCGCCGTCCCCCCGGACGAGGGCGGCACGCTCGAGCAGTACCCGCGCCTCCTGGCCTTCTGGCCGCGGCCGGCGCCCGCCGACCCGATTCGCTACCCGCGAGAGCGCCTCGACCGCGCGCTGCCGTGCGACGTTTTCCTGCCCCTCCTCCTCGCCCCGGCGGCGGCGGCGGCGTCTGCAGGCGCCGACGGCGGCAGCGGCAAGGGCGGCGGCAGTAGAGGCGGCGGTAGCGGCAGCGGATCGGGGGAGATTGCCGCCGCTGCTGGCGCGCCGGCGTCCGACTCGTCGACGGAGCGGTGGCTCCCGCCGCGGCCCCCGCCGGAAGTCGGCGACGGCGGCACTGGACCGCCGCCTCATCGCGCGGCGGCCGGCGGCCCGGCGCCGGCGCCGGCCGCGGCGGCGTCGCCGCCCGCCGCCGCCGCCGCCGCCGCCGCCGCCCAGGCGCAGCTCGACCTGCGCGCGCAGCGCCTGGCCGTCGACTTTGCGTGCGCCTCGGCGCTGCTGCGCTCGGCGCGCGCGGTGCGATGCGGGCCCCCGGGGTGCGAGGAGGACCCGCCGGCGGGCGTGCCCGGGCAGTCGCGTGCGGCGGCGTGCGCGCTGCTCCCGGGCGCGCGGCGGGCCGGCATCGCGCTGGCCGGCGGGCTCGGGCGCCCAGCCGTGCTGCCGCTCGTGGCGCTGCGGCTGGTGACGGGCTCGGCGCGGGCGCGCGGCGAGACGGCCAGGGCCGAGGCGGCGGCGGCGGCCAAGCAGGCGCAGCAGCACCAGCAGCACCAGCAGCAGTACCAGCAGCAGCAGCAGCAGCAGTATCAGCCGCAGGCGCAGCAGCCGCCGCCGCCGCCGCTGACGCTCCCGCTGCCGCCCGCGGTCCCTGCGACCGACCTCGTGGCGGCGGCGGAGGAGCGCTTCGCGGCGGCGCAGCGGGCGCGCGCCGCGGCGGACGAGCGCGTCGCGGCGGTGGAGCGCGCGCACGCCGCGGCCTTGGAGCGCGCCGCGGCGGAGGTGGCCGCCGCGGCGAAGCGCGAGGCAGCGGCGACGCAGCACGCGGCGGCGGCGGCGGGCGGGCGCGGCGGAGCGAGCGGCGGGTGAAGGCGCCGCGGATGACTAGGGGGCGCCCACGCTGCGGTTTCTCATCGCCTGATCGTAATCATCGCACCCCCGCGCACCCGCTCACTAGCATGGACAGAACTTTGGTCTGTTTCACTCTTGCGTCAGCATTTCGTGTATCTCTACAGGCCTTTCTGGACAACCGAAACAACTGCCAAAGATTGATTTGGTCAAGCGTGCGGCGTGTCGGCCATCGCGGAAAACGGGGAGGGGCTCGACGCCTGTCGCAAGGGCGGGCCGCCGCCGCCGCCGCCGCCGCCGCCGCCCCAGCCGCCGCCGCCGCTCCCGCCCGGAGAGGGCGCGGTGGCCGCGGGGGGGCGCGGCTCAGGCGAGGCCTCGCGGTGGGCCGGGGGCGCGGACGCAAAGGCGCCGGCGTTGGCGGGCCGCGGCGGCAGCGGGGGCAAGGCGGGCGCGGGGGCGGGCGCGGGCGCAGGCGCGGCGGCGGGGGCCAGCGGCGGCATGGGCGCGGCGGCCGGCGCCTGCGGCTGCAACTGATGCTGCTGCTGCGGCTGCGGCTGCGCGCCCGCGCCCGCCCCGCCGCCGGGCTGCGCCAGGTCGATGATCACCACCGTGATGTTGTCCCGGCTCCCCCGGTCCACCGCCGCCTTGGTCAGCACCGTCGCCGCCACCCGCGCCGCCGCCTTCCTAGACGCGCCCTTGTCGAGCGCGCGCCGCACGCTCCGCAGCGCCAGCCCTGCCGCCTCCTGGTTTGTCATCGCGTCCCACAGCCCGTCCGACGCCAGCAGCAGGAGCTCGTCCGCCGGGTGCCTGCCCAGGACCGTGACCTCGGGCTCGGGGATCACGTAGGGGCGCAGGCAGTGGTCGCCGATCGCGCGGCTCATCGCGAGCACGCCCATGACGCGGTGGCCGTTCCAAAACAGCACCTGCCCTCCCGCAGCCTCGACGCGCGCGGCCTCGTCCTCGCGCTCCGGCTTGTGGTCGTCGGTCACCTGCACCGCCCGGCCCCCGCGGCAGAGCACGGCGCGCGAGTCGCCGCAGTTGGCCACCCACACGCGGCGCGAGCCGACCAGGGCGACTACGGCGGTCGAGCCGACGAGGCCGGCGACGCCGTCGAGGGCGAACTCCTCATCGGTGCGGAGGAAGGCCTGACGCAGCGCCTCCTCGACGGGGCAGCGGCGCTCGGCGACGGCGGCCTGGACGGAGGCGGCCGAGAGGGCGCGCGCCTCGCGCTCGGTCAAGGGGCGGGGAGGGGGGCAGGAGGGCGGGGGGGCGCCGTCGGGGGCGGCGGCGGCGGCGGCGGCGCCGCCGCAGCCGGCAGGGGCGGCGGAGCGGGGCGGCGGCGGCGGGGAGGCGCCGCGGGGGCTGCCAGTGGCATCGTCGTCGCCGCCGGCAGAGGGGACGGGTGTTTGGGCCGCTGCTGCTGCTGAGGGTCCGGCGGCAGCGGCCGAGGCGGCGTGCACGGCGGCCGTGATCGCGGCGGCCGTGGCGGCGTCACCGTCGGCGGCGGCGGCGGCGCCGACAGCCGCCGCTGCCTCGGCCCCGCCCTCGGACTCGGCCAGGAGGGGGGGCGGCGGCGGGCGACGCGGCGCGGCTGCGACCGGTGGCGGCGGCGGCGGCGGGGGCCGGCGGCGGGAGACGGTCGCGGCGGCCGCTGCGGCCGCCCCCGCGTCGCTAAACACGGGCAGCAGGCGCACGGCGTCGTCGGACAGAGCCAGGGCCGCGCAAGACGGCAGGCGCGGGCCGCCAGGGCCACCCTCGTCGTCGTTGTCGCAGGCGCCCCCCGCCGCCGTCCGCCCCCCGCCGGCGGGGGCGGCGATCGCCGCGCCCTCCTCTCCTCCTCCCCCCGCGCCCGAGGCGTCCTCGCAGCACGTGCCGACCTCGAAGCGCGCACTGCGCTCGCCCCGCAAGCGCTGGGACTTGCCGGCGGAGGGGCCGCCCCCGGCATCGGCGTCGGCGTCGGGGTCGGGGTCGGCGTCGCCGCTGCCGCTGCCCCCGGCGCTGACGCCTCCCCCTCCGCCGCCTCCGCCGCCGCCGCCGCCGCCGCCGCCGCCGCCGCCAAAAAGGGCGTGCAGGGTGCCGAGCGCCGTCATCAGGTGGTGATGCAGCCTGCGGGCGCAGTGCTGCGAGGCTTCCGTGCCGCCGTGGCCGTCGTACACGCCGAAAAAGTGCAGGCGCTCGACCTCCTGCGCGGGCTCGTCCGCCGCCACCGCCGCCGCCCCGCTGCTGGCGCTGCCGCCGTTGGCGGCGGCGTCGGCGGCGGCCGGCGGCCGGCTGGCGGGGTCAGCCCCGGGCGTGGGCGCGCGAGCCGGGCTGTCGCCCTGCCCCGGAGAGCGGTGGTGGAGATGATGCAATGCGGCTGCCGGCGTTGCCGCTGCTGCGGCCGCTCTTGCTGCTCCCCCTCCTCGTCCTCCCCCTCGACCCGCCGCTGCTTCTTCTGCTGCTTGTTGGCTCGCCGCCGCCGCCTCCTCCTCCTGGTGCTGCGCCAGGGCGAGCGCCGCCAGCCGCTGCGGGAGCTTGTCCGCCGCCGCAAACGGGGGCGGCATCGAGGGCGGCGCGGCGCCGCCGCCGCCGTCGGCCAAGCCGCCAATCTCGCCCCCCCAGGCAGCGGGCACGCCGTCGCCGCACAGGCCCAGGCCGGGCGCCGTCGCCGCGGCGGCGTCGTCGGCCCCGCTGCCGCTCGAGGCCACCAGGGGGCTGCCGGCGGCCGGGGCCCCGCCCGGCGCGGCGCCGGCGTCGGGGCCGCAGCCTGCCGCCGCCGCCACGCCGCCGCCTGCGCCACCGCCGCCGCCGCGGTTCCCGCCGCCGCCGCCGCCGCCGCCGCCGCCACCTCCTCCTCCCCCCCCACCCCCCGCGACAGCCCCCGCAGGCACCTCGACCATGTTGGGGTGCAGCGCGTACGTGTCCTCCATCATGGAGCGCTTGCCCACCGTGGCCTTGACCGCAAAGGGCGGGCAGCTGGAGGGGGCGTCGGCGCCGTCGGCGTCGGCGTCGGCGGCGAGCAAGGGGGAGGGCGACGCCGCACGCGACTGCGGCGGCGGCGACTCGGCCTCGCCCTCGCAGCAGGGGCGGAGGGGGGCGCCGCTGTCGCCGTCGTCGTCGTCGTCGTCGTCGTCGTTGTCGTCCGCGGCTGCTCTGGAAAAGGGCCGCGTCTGCTGCTGCTGCTGCTGCCGGCGGGGCCGAACGTCATCGTCCGCGTCCTCCTCCTCTTGCTCCTCCCCAGACAGCACAGGCGCGAGGGGCGCCTGCAGCCCGCCGCCGCCGCCCCCGCTCGTCGCCGCCTGCTCGTCGCCGCCGCTCCCCCTGCGGCCGCTGCCGCTGCGGCGGTAGCAGCTGCCCCCGGCCGACGACTGCCCGCCGCCGCTGGCCCCGCCCGACGAGGCGGAGCCGCCCCCGCTGCCGCCCCCCGTCCCCCGCTCCAGCACGGCCGCCAGGAGAGCGCCGGGCGGGGGCGCGGGGATGAGCGTCAAAACCTGGACGAGCTCGCCCCCCCCGTCGGCGCCGGCGCCGCCGCGGCGCGCATCGCACGCAGACGCTGACGCCGCGCTGGCGGCCGAGGCCACGGACGCGTGCGACAGGAAGGCGGCGAGTGCCTGCGGGCTGGGGCCGGTCGGGCCGCCGCCGCCGGAAAAGGCGCGGGCGCCGCCCGTCAGCGAGCCGCCGCGCGCGGCGAGGCCGCCGCCGGCGGCGACTGCGGCTGCGGCTGCGGTGGCGGCGGCGGCGGGCGCAGCGCTCGGGCCCCCGGCGGCGCCGCCGTGCGAGCTGCGGCGCGGGTGGTGCGGCGGGAGGGCGTGCTGCGGCGCCGGCACGGGGTCATTGCCGCCGCTGCCGCCGGCGGCACCGCTGCTGCTACCGCCGTGCATGTTTTGCTTCTTCGGTGTCTGTTTGCAGTCGCGAGCGCCGACGCTCGAACCGGGGACACACGAACGAGCGCACGCCGCCGACGCCGCCGAACGCCGGTTCGCCCTCTGTCGAAAGAGAGTGGTTGGCTCTGGCGCTCTCTCTGCGCTCGGTCAGCGCGTCGCGCACGCCTGTGCGGTTGAACGCGGTCGCGTAGCCAGCTCACGCCCGGGACTTGCGGGCGCGGAGTAGAGGGGCTCCCACAGGAATCGCTGGCGTCTCGTCGCGTTTCAAGAGAGGGGCTCTGCCCCTTCCTTCAGCTCTCTCCCTCTTTCGTGTGTGTGGTGCGTTCCCCGTGGAGGGGTCGCTGCTCCTCCTTCGCCCGCGACGAGGGCTGCTGCGCGCGTTCCGGGGGTCGGGTCGACCCGCGACCCCGTTCGCGCCGCGCGCGTCGCGTGTCGCGAAACGGAGGGCCCACGCAGAGAGAGGGGCTCACGGGGGCAGTTTTCCCCTCTCTTTTTTTGTTCCGTTGTTCACGCGCTCAGCGCCATGTCGCTCTCTCTGCTGGTCGTTCCGGGTGGGGTCATGTCGGAAGGGACGGGTTGGTGGTCAACAAATTGTGGTGCGGGATTTCGGCATTCGATGAAGCGAGGTGAAGCAGAAAGTTTTTGAGTTTTTTCGCGAGGTTCGAGGGGCGGCGGCAACGGGCGCGGCGGCGACGAGACAAGGCGAGGGACAAGCGTCGTCGAAACGTCGACAGAAAAAACCTTCGGACGCCTCAAGCTGCAATCCATCACTAAAAACTCGATCCCAACTCAATCCCGCATCGCTCGCATCACCACTGATCTCCGGAGCGCGAGCGAGCCATCGAACGGCCGGCCGAACGCGCGGACGGACGGGCGCACACGACCGCATCATGGCCCGCGTCCCGGCCCCCCTCTCGGGGCCCGGCGCGGGCGTCTTCATGCGAGAGGAGCTCACCGCTTCGCTGGTCCTGTCACACGCCGCGCGCTGGCACCCGGACCAGGTCGTCGTCGACGGCGACACGCTGCGCGAGACGAGCTGGGCCGACCTCGCGCGGCGCGCATTCGTGTTTGGCCTCGCGCTCCGCCGGCGCCTGCTGCCGACGATGGACGGCGACGACGACGCCGCGAGCCCTGCCCCTGCGCCTGGCCTCGCCTCCTCGTCTGGAGGGGCAAAGGGGGCGCGGGGCGCCGGCGCGGGAGGGCATGAAGGAACAGCAGCAGCGCAAGCAGCAGTAGGGGAAGCAGCAGCAGCAGCAGCGGAAGCAGCAGCACCGCCGCCCCCGGCCCCTCCGCCCCCGGCCGTCGTCGCGACGCTCGCGCACAACTCTACCCGCCACCTCGAGGCCTGGTACGCGGTCAGCGCCGCGGCCGCGGGCGTCGTGCACACGCTCAACCCGCGCCTGTCCCCCGCGGACCTGAGGCACATCGTGTCGCACGCGGGCTGCTCCGTGATCTGCGCAGAGGCGGCGGCGCTGCCGCTCCTACGGGCGCTCGGGCCCTGGGGGGAGCACTGCCCGCGGGTGCGGCACGTGGTCTTCCTTTGCGACGCCGCGGCGATGCCGGGCGCGCGGGAGATCGGCGCGGCGCTGGGAGCCGGCGTGCAGGCGCACTGCCAAGAGACGCTGATCGAGGAGGAGGTGGCGAGGCTGGCGGCCGCCGGCCCTGACGGTGGCGGCGGCGGCGGCGAGGACACCGCCTCCCTCCTTGCTCTCCTGCAGCCACCTTATCCCTGGCCCCACGTCTCGGAGGACGCGCCCGCGGGCCTGGCATACACCAGCGGGACGACCGGCGCTCCGAAAGGAGTCCTCTTCTCGCACCGCGCGAATTTCCTGACGGCGCTCGCCGCCTCGCTGCCCGACGCCCTGTGCCTGGGCGCCCGCTCCACCGTGCTCATGGCCGTGCCCCTCTACCACGCCAACGGGTGGCAGCTGCCCCACGCCGCGCCCATGACGGGCGCGCGCCTCGTCATGCCGCACCCGTCGCAGCTGGGCGGCGACGGCGCCAAGCTGCTCGACCTGATCCTCCGCACGGGCGCCGACACGATCGCCTGCGTCCCCACGGTCTACCAGGGCCTGGTGTCCGCGGCGCGCCTGCGGGCGAGCCAGGCCGCGGCGCGCGGGGACCTCGCGACGGCGGCGCGCCCGCTGGGGCCGCTGCGCTCGGCGGTGGTCGGCGGGGCGGCGTGCCCGCGGGCGCTCGCCGAGGCGCTCGAGCTCGAGTTTGGCGTTGCCGTCAAGAGCCTTTGGGGCATGACGGAGCTGGCGCCCATCGGCACGGTGGCGGGGGCGCCGCGGGCGGCGGTCGAGGCGATGCGGCGGGAGGACGGGGGGAAGGGGGCGAAGAACGAAGGAGCGGAGCGCGCGGGCGCGTGCGCGGAGGCGGCGGCGTCGGCGCGCCCCCCGCCTGTTTCGTCGCTGCCGCCGACGGCGCTGACGCCGACGGTCGACGAGATCGCCGCGGGCGCGAGCGACCGGCCGGCCGAGCGCGCGGCCGTGGCCGAGGGCCTGCTGCGCCTGGCCACGGGGCAGGGGCGGCCGCACTGCCTGGTCGACATGCGCATCGTGAGGCGGCGGCGGCCGCGCAAGCGCGCGAGGGCGGCGGTCGCGCAGCAGGACGCCGGCGGGCGAGGCGACGCCGACGCCGACGCCGACACCGGGGACGTCGACGGCGAGCAAGACGACCTCGAGGAGCTGCCCCACGACGGCGTCGCCGTTGGCCACCTGCAGGTGCGCGGTGGGACCGTCATGCGCCGGTACCACGGCGGCGGCGGAGGAGGAGGAGACGTTGGCGGAGGCAGCGCTGGCGGCGGAGGAGGCGGCGGCGGCGTAAGCGGCGGCGCCGGGGCGCGACAGAGCGACACGGTCGTCGAGACCGTGCGTGCCTCCCCCGCGCTGCACCTGGCCCGCGGCCTGCCCGGCTACCCGCGCGCCATCTCGCGCGAGTGGTTCGACACTGGCGACGTCGCGAGCGTCGACGCGTGCGCGGGCGGCGCCGTGCGCCTGACGGACCGCGCCAAGGACGTGATCAAGTCCGGGGGGGAGTGGATCTCATCGATCGCGCTCGAGGGCGCCGCCTCGCGGCACGCGCGCGTGGCCAGCGCGGCGGCCGTCGGCGTGCCCCACCCGAAGTGGGGCGAGCGGCCGCTGCTGGTGGTGGTGCGGCGGCCGCTCGGGCCGGCGGCGGCGGGCGCGGCGCCGCCGGGCGTCTCCGGGGGTCAAGAGGCGGGAGGGGGCGAGCAAACAGGAGGAGGAGGGCGGGGGGCGGGCGAGGCAGAGGAAGAGGAGGAGGACCTCGCGGCGCTTGGGCGCTCGATCCTCGAGACGGTGGCGGCCGACCCGCGGCTCGCGCGCTGGCAGGTGCCCGACGACGTCGCCTTTGTCGGCGCGCTGCCGCTGAACGCGACGGGAAAAGTGTCCAAGATGGAGCTGCGGCGGGCGTGGAGGGGGCATTACGGCGCGGGGTGATACATAGGAGGGGGTCGCGGACGTGTGGTTCGTGTTGTTGCTCTTGATCGCGGAATCACTTGAAGCGAAAAAAGGTACTTATCAGTCGGAAAAGCGAAAACCCGGGCCCGCCGCCCTTTTTCCTTTCACTGCCACCGCCGCATCGCCGCGGGCACGGCAGCGGCGGCGGCCTGCCCGCCGCCGAGCCTGGACGCGGCGCCTGTGGCCTTGCGCGCGGACGAGGCGCCCGAATCGGGCGCGAAAGCGGGGGCGGCGGCGGCGGCGGCGGCAGCGCACAACGACGGGGCCGACGTCCCGCGCGGGGGCGACTTGCCGCTCGCAGACGAGGGCGCCGCCGCGCGCTCCGCGCCGCCGCCGCCGCCGCTGCCGAGCCCGCCACATCCTCCTCCTCCTCCGCCGTGCGACGACAGCGCCGTCGCGTAGGACGCGGCCGAGAGGGCGCTGCGCGGCGTCGCAAACCCGCCCCCCCCGGTGCTCCCGGCGCCCGCAGCGGCGCCGTCGTCCGAGGCCGGGCGGCAGTCGTCGGCGTCGTTGGCGGCGTCGTCGTCGTTGCCCGAGGGGGAGGGGGAGGAGGAGGGCGGGGCGGCGGCGGCGGCGGCGCGGGCGAGCAGGGCGACGCTGCTGCGGTTGTTGGCCGCGGTGGGGGACTGGTCGCCTTGGGGTCTGCAAAGCAGGACGGCAGCGGCGGCAGCAACAGGGCCAGCGAAAGGATGGCCAGGGCGAGGCGAGCGGGCCAGGGGCGAGGGCGGCGCCGCAACCGCCCGGGCGGCGGCCGCGCGGTCCGGCGAGGCGGCAGCGGCGCGCGGCGAGGACCGCTGCTGCTGCTGCTGCTGCTGCTGATGCAGGACGACCGGGGGGAACGAGACCAGGGCCGGCAGCGGCGGCGCGACGGGCGCGGCGACGGGGGAGGCGACCGGGTTGACGGCCCAGCTGAGGGACGCCTCGACGGCGGCGAGGGGCGGCCGGGCCGCGGCGCAAACCGCAGCGGGAGGCGGGACCGTCGCCGCCGCCGCCGCCGCCTCTCCAGACGGCACGAGCGCGCTCGACCCAAAGCGTCGCGCGACCGCGACGAGGCGCTCGGCCTCGGCGACACCGCCGCCGCCGACACCTGCCGCGAACGCGCCCCTGGCTGCGGCGGAGGCCAGCGCCCTGCCGCGAACGGCCGCGGCGCGGGCAGCGGCGGCCGCCGGGGAGCCCCCGCCGCCGCCTCCCGCCGACGACGACGCCGCCGCGCCGCCGCTGCAAGGCACCACCGCGGCGGCCCCCGCCTCGACGAGCGCCCGCACCGTCTCGGCCGCGGCGGCGGCGGTGGCCGCCGCGGCGGAAGCGCCGTCCCCGCCAAACCCGCCGCCAAGCCCCTCGCCGCTCAGCCGCAGGGCGGCGGCGGCCCCGGCCGTCGCCGAGGCGGCGGCCGCCCGCCGCGCCGCGGCCGCCAGCGCCAGGGCCAGCGCGAGCGGCGTGCTGCCGGCCTGGTCGCGCGCCTCTACGCACGCGCCGGCGGCCGCCAGCGCGCGCACGCACGGCGCGGCGCCCGCGGCGCAGGCGCAGTGCAAGGGGGTGCGCCCGGAGTCGCCCGGCGCGCGCGGGTCGACGTCGGCGCCGGGCGCCGCCAGCAGCGCCCGCACCGCCCCGGCGTGCCCGGCGGCCGCTGCCAGGTGCAGCGCGCGGCGCCCGCCGGAGCGGCGCGACGAGGGGACGGCGTCGCTGGCGCCCGCGGCCAGGAGCGCGGCGACGGCGGATGCCTGGCCAGCCGCGGCCGCCTCGTGGAGGGCGGTGCCCCCCGTCGCCGGGTCGGGCGCGGACAGGGCGGCGCCTTCGCGCGCGAGCAGGCGCACGACTGACGGGTGGCCGTGGCGCGCGGCTAGAATGAGCGGGGTGGTGGGCCAGGGGGCGGGCAGGGAAGGAGAGGTGGGGCAAGGGGCGGCGGCGGCGCCCCGAGCTTTTGCCGCCGCCGCCGCTCCTGCCCGCCTCGCCCTCAGCGCCGCCGCCAGCGGGGAGGGCGCCGCCGCCGGCCCGCCCCCTGCTGCGCCTGCCGCCGCCGGCGCTGGGGGCGCGGGCGGCGGGTCCAGCGGCGCCCCGGCGTCGACGAGCACCTGGACGCACTCGAGCCGCCCCGCCGCCGCCGCGTGGTGCAGCGGGGTGAGGCCGTGGCGGTCGGGCGCGTCGGCGCGGGCGCCGCCGCCGCCGCCGCTCCCTCTGCTGCCGCCGCCGACCCGCGTCGACTCGCGCGGCGGCGGCGGCTGCAGCAGCAGCTGGAGCACGGCCGCGTGCCCCTGCCAGGCGGCCAGGTGCGCGGCGCCCATGCCCGTGACGGGGTCGAGGCGGTCGAGCGGCAGGGACTGCTTGGCCGCGGCGGGGTCGGCGGCGGGGCGGGCGCTGGGCCGGCCGAGGCCGCGGCGGCGGAGCGCCGGCGACGACGGCTGTGGCGAGGCGGCGGCGGCGGCAGGCGTCGCTGCCGCCGCCGCTGCCACAGCCGCCGCGTCCGCGCGGAGGATGCGCTCGACGGCGGCGAGGTCCCCGCGCCACGCGGCCGTGCGCAGCGCGTGGAGCGCCGCCTCGGCCTCGGCATGCAGGCCTGCCGGCTGGCCGGCCGCCGCCGTCGTCGCCGCCGCTGCCGGGAGCGGGCGCCGATGCGGGGCGGCGAGCCTGCTCCCGGCCGCCGCCGCGCGCGGCGGCGGCGACGCCTTGAGGTCTGCCGCGGCCGCTCGCACCCGCTGCGCCGCCGAGGCGACCGCCTCGCGCCCGCGGCGCGCGAGCGAGGCCACCTTGCTGCTCTTTTCGTTACCCTTGTCCGAGGCCGGGCTGAGCGACGGGGGCCCACCGGCCGCGGGGGAGGGCGTCGGTGACGGGGAAAGGCGGCCGCGCCCAGCGGCGGCGCCGAGGCCGCCGCCGGCGCGCGGCGGCGGCGAGGGCGACGGCGCAAACATAAACTCATCCGCGGCCGCCACGCGCCCGCTCATGCACGCGGCGAGAGCGTGCCCGAACCCGCTGCGCCCGCGACGGTGCTGGGCTGGCGGCGGCGGCTGCCACTGGGGCGGGTAGGCGGCGTCTGCAGCGGCGACGGCGGCGGCGGCGGCGGCGGCCGCGAGTGGCGAGGACGCCGCCTGCTCCGCCGCTGCGCCTCCGTCCTCTTGCACGCGAAACCGCCCGATGCCGCCCCCGGACGCCGTGAGCTCGCTGACAACCGGCCGGGACTCGCCTTTCGCCGCCGCCACCGCCGCCGCCGCCAGCTTGCCGAAGCGCTTGCGCCAGAACGAGCGCGCAAAGGGGCCGCCCTCGCAATCGCCGCCGCCGCCTCCGCCGCCACCGCCGCCGCCTCCGCCGCGCCCGCCGCCGCCGCCCACCGCGGCCAGGCGGTCGGCCAGCTTGCGCAGCGGCTCGAGGTCGGCCGCCGTGGCCGCGGCGCCCAGGAGCGCGGCGCGGCCGGCCGGGTCGGCATCGACGCCAGCGCCGTCGTGGTCGCCCGTCGTCGTCGTGGTGGTCGCCGTCGCGGCGTCGCGAGCGCCGCCGCCGCCGCCGCCGCCGGCGACCGACGGCGGGGGGATCAGCTCTGCCGGGTCGTTGTCGGCGGCGTCGTCGCGCGTCGGGCGGCGCGGGAGCATGGGCGAGGCGAACAGCACGGTGGAGGACGACGAGGCGGCCATGGCGGCCGCGGAGGGCGTGCGCCTGCGGATGGGGTTGCCGGCGTTGGCTGTTGCGCCGCGGGCGCCCGCCTCGTCGTCGTCGTCGTCATCGTCTTCGTCGTCGTCGCTGGCGCTCGCGCTGCCGGCCCGGGGCCGCAGGTTTGACGGCCCTCCTCCTCCTCCACCGCCTGCCGCGCTGTACCGCCCCGCGCTCCCGGCGGCCGCCGCCGCCGACGCCGCCGCGGCCACGGCCGACGTGAATGACAGCGTGCGGGCGGGAGAGGTGTGGTGGCCAGGGGGCGGGCGGCGGTGGCCGGCGCCGCGGTTGGCGTCGTTGTCGTCGCGGTCGCCCTCGCCGGCCAAAGGTTGGTCGTCGTCGGCCGCGTCGGCGCGCGAGCCGTGTTGGTGCTGCTCATGCTTGACGGCGCCGCGTTGAGCGCGGTCGACCATACGCGTCCACATTTGTTTTTCGGCGGGTGAGACGGCGCTGTCGTTTGGGAGTGGTTGGAGAGGGTCGGGACAGAAGGACAAACGGCTTTCTTTTTTTGTTTTCTTCGAAATCAAAATCGACAGCTGTTCGTTTCCGCCCTGCGAGATGCTCGGTACCTGTAATCCGTCAAAGCAATCAAACGTAAAATCGGACACACATATGAGGGATTCGATGCGGCGGTGTCGGCGGAGCAGAAAGGCGCAGAAGATTGCGTTGTGACTCGCCGAGCCGCTAGCAGCCGATCCGAGCGCCGCCGCGTTTGTCGACCGTCAATCGCGCGCCCAACCCTTCGTCCCTCTCTCTCGAACGGACATCCCTTTTCTCCGCGAACGCACACATCCCTAGCCTTGATTTCGATCCCCGACGCATCCTGAGAAGCGAAACAACGCCTTTCACGCAAAACGAAAGAAACACACTCGAGAACTGAAAGAAATTCAAACAAAAACGCGACTGATGGTCCGCGCGACCCGCCAAGCGGCGACCGCTACGGCGCCGACCAAGCGCGGCGCCGCCAAGCCTGAAGGTGCAGCTACCGCGTGCCGCAGCAAGCGGCGCGCGGCAGAGGCACCGCTGCCGGTCTCCGCCGCCCCCCCCGCCAAACGCTCGCGCTTGCCGTTGCCGCCATCGGCGCCGCCGCTCAAGCAGCAGCAGCAGCAGCAGCAGAAGCAGCAGCAGCGGCGAGGCCGCCTCGCGGCACCCGCCGACGACGAGGAGGGGAAAGAGCACGGGGAGGACGTTGTCCGTCGCCGTCGCCCCACCAACGCCGGCACCGGCGCCAAAAAGCCTGCCGCCGCCGCCGCCGTTGCCGCCGCCACGCCGCAGCGCCGCGGCCGCCACCAGCCCCAAGACGACGACGACGACGCTCCGATCGGCGGCGACGGCTACGACGACCAGGCGGACGAGCGCGAGTACGAGGAGGAGGACGAGGAGGACGAGTACGACGTCGCCGCCGCCGCCGCCGTGGTCCTGCGCGACGGCGGCCGCCGCACCACCGCTGCCGACCGCCGGCCGACGCCCGCGCGCCGCGGCGCCGTTCGCAGCGAGGAGGGGGCGACCAACGACGAGGACGACGAAGGCGGCGGCGAGGGGCTGCTGGCGCGCCTGATGGCAGCGGCGGCGGCGGCGGCGGGTGGGGCAGCAGCAGCAGCAACGAGATCGTACCAGGACGACGACGAGCCCGGCCACGGCGCCAACCACCCGCCCGCCAGCCCCACAACCGAGGCCGCCGCCGCCGCCGCCGCCGAGCGCGCCGCCGAGCGCGCCGCCGCCGCCCACCGCGCCGCCGCCGACCAGGCCGCCGCCGGCGCCGCCCAGCAGGAGGCCGCCCACCGCGAGGTCGGCGCCCTGCTCCCCGCCGACCTGGACGAGGCAGCCCTGCGCGCCGCCTGGCTGCGCGCGCCCGAGCGCCAGCGCCAGCAGCAGCGGGCGCTGCAGGCGGCGAGAGAGCTCGGCCGCGCCTGGTTCCCTCGCTGGCGGCTGGCGCTCGGGCGCGGCGCGTCGCTGCTGCTGCACGGCCTCGGCTCCAAGCGCGTGCTGCTCGAGGCGTTCGCCGCCGCCGCCCTGACCGACGGCGCGGTGCTCGTCGCGCACGGCCACCGCCCGGGCGTCTGCTCGCGCCTGATCCTGCACCAAGCCGCCGCCTGCCTGCAAGGCACGGCCGCGCCCCTCGGCCACGGCCCCGGCCGCGCCGCGGCCGGCGGCGGCGGCGGCGGCGGCGGCGGCGGCGGCGGCGGCGGCGGCGGCGGCGCGGCGTCGGCGTCCCTGGCCGCCGCCGCCGCCGCCGCGGCCGCCTCGGGCGCCGGCCCCGTCCCCCTGGCCCCCCCAACCCCCTGCATGGCGCCCAACGAGGCGCTGTCGGCCATCATCGCCGACGGCCGGCGGCTCTACGTGATCCTGCACGGCGTCGACGGCCCCGGCCTGCGCTCGCCCGCCGAGCAGCTGTGGCTGTCGCGCCTGGCCTCGGCCCCCAACGTGAGCCTGGCGGCCTCGTGCGACCACGCCAACGCCGCCCTGCTGTGGGACCGGCGCGCGGCCGCGCGCTTCCGCTGGCGCTGGCACGAGTGCGCGACGACGGCGCCGTACGCCGGCGAGGCGCGCGACGTGGCGCCGGCGCTGGTGGCCTGCTTCCGTGGGGCGCAGCGGCGGGGCGCGGCGGCGGTGCTGGCGTCTCTGACGGCGTCGGCGCGGGATGTATTCCGGCTGATGGCGGAGCTGCAGCTGGAGCAGGAGGAGGAGGAGGAGGGGGGCGCGGGCGAAGGGGGGGCGGCGGGCGGCGGCGGCGGGGCGGGCGGCGGCGGCGGCGGCGGCGGCGCTGCGCCCGTCGGCCTCACCTTTGCGCGCCTGTACCGCCTCGCCCGCGAGCGCTTCGTCGTCAGCTCCGAGCACGCGCTCCGCTCGCACCTCGCCGAGTTCCGCGACCACGAGATCGTGCGCTCCCGGCCGGCGGCCGACGGTGGCGGCGACGTCCTGTCGCTGCCCTTTGAGGGGGGCGAGGTGCGCGCCATGCTGGGGGCGCTGGACGCGGCGGAGCGGGAGGAGCTGGCCGGGGCCGAGGCGGCGGCGGGCGGCGGGTGAGGCGGGAGGGAGACTCTGATGCCCTGCCCTCTCGGCGGCGGCGGCGGCGGCAAGAGTCGGGGGCGCTGTCGACGCTGGCCCGTCGCCCCGCTTGCCGTCGCCCGGCCCGCCGGCCGCCACAAAGCCGCGTCGCGCTCGCCCGCGTCGCTCTATTGAATTTACGTGCATTTTTGTTAGATACATAGATCATTCAGCGCAGTGTTCCCTCGGCACTTTTTCGGATCCTCACTCGGAAGCATGGAAGGACGGCGGAACGAGGCGTGAAACAAGCATGCAGACGCACACAGCTCCGGCCGCCGTGGCGCTCTCTCTGGTGGCGGCCGTGTTGCTGCAGCGCGGGTGCGTCTGAAGCTCCGACCGAGGCGCATCTGCCCCTGTCGGATTCTCGTTTTGGGGCCGGGCGCAGTGTGGGGGGCGGAAGCAATCGATTTTTTCCAAAATGCTGACGTCCTCCTCCTTCCTTTCCCGCGCCTCCGCATTCCCCATTCCCCCGCCCCCCTCCCCGCTGAATCCATCGCAGGCTCGTGCTCGACGCTCTCAGCTACCTCGTTCGGTACTTTACGTCATTGGCTGAGCTGCTGGTGAGAAGACATTGAGGCGCATTGAGGCGCGAGCAGACAGAGAGAGAGAGAGAGGGGAAGGGGCAAGCCGCAAGTGAACACGCGAGCGCCAAGTCCGCGCCCTTGCGCTCACGACGACGACGCTGGCACGCCACACAAAATCCCGAACTTCTCGATCCACCCTTTTGAACGCGTCCAAAACAATCAGGCCACCGCGACGCGCGTCGAGCTCTCGTTCCCCGCGCTGGCCGTTGTCGCCGTCGCGGCGGTCGCTGGCGCCGGCGCCACAGGGGCGGCGACAGCCGCGGGCGCAGGAGGAGCAGCTGGCAACAGCCCGACCAAGAACAGGGGGGGCGGCGGCAGCAGCGGGGCCTGGGCCTCGTGGTGGCTGTGGAGCTGGGCGTCGGCGTCGCCACGCGCGGCGCCGTCCGTCCTGGCGCCGTCGCCGCGCCGCGCCGGCGCAGCAATAGCAGCAGCAGGAGAAGCAACAGCGGCCGCCCCTGCGGCCACTGCCGTCCCTGCACTCGCCAGTGCCGCCCCCGCGGCCCGGCTCGTACGCGCGCCCCATCTGTTCGCCTCGCTCGACGTGGCCCCCGGCAGCCCGAGCGCCGGCGGCGCCGGCACCGGCACCGGCGGCGGCCGGCGGCGGCCCGCGCTGCGCGCCGCTGCCTCGGCGCTGCCGCTGCCGCCGCCGCTGCCGCTGCTGTCGCCCGACGCCGCCTCGGAGCCCGCGGCTTCCTCGAACCCATCGCGCGAGATCGAGCCGCACCAGCAGCAGCAGCACGCGCCCCAGCCCCACCGCCGGCGCTCGTCGTGCCCGGCGGGCCTGATGTGCGGCGCCGAGGAGCCCCCCTCGGCCGCCGACGCCGCCGACGCCGCAGACGCCGCAAACGGTGCCGCCGCCGCAGACGCCTTTGCCGGCCGCGCGCCCTCGCCGCCCCCCATCCAGCCCGCCGCCAGGTGGCAGCCGGCCATGGCGCGCATCGCGAGCGGGCAGGACCTGGCCGAGTCCGCGGCGGCCCTGCCCGCGCGCGACCTGGGCGCACAACAAAAGCAGCACACACAGCAGGACAAACAGCAGCAGCAGCAGCAGCAGAAGAAGCAGCAGGCAAAGCAGCCAAAGCAGCAGCAGCAGCGGCAGCAGCAGGAAGAGGAGGCGCAGCAGCAGCAACAGCAAGGCCCTCCCTCGTCGACGGCGTCGACCCCCGCCGCGCCCCGCAGCGACGACGCCCTGCAGGCCCTCGAGCACGTCGTGCGCGCCCACCGCGAGCGCCAGCAGCGGCGCGCCGCCAGCGACGCCGCCGGCGCCGCCGCCCGCGCCGCGCTGCGCTCGGACGACGCCGCGCCGCCCCTCCGCGCCGCCGCCGCCTCGGAGCCCTCCGCCGCCCGCCCGGCCGCCGCCGCCCGCGCCGCCGCCAGCGACGGCGCCGCCGCCCTCCCGGTCCCGGACGACGACCCCGACGACGCCGAGCGCGCCGCCCTCGTCGCCGACGGAGAGGCGCCCGCCTCGCTCGGCCTCGACGCGCCGCCGGACGACGCCGCCGCCGCTGTCCGCGCCGCCGTCACCGACGACCATCTCCTCCAGTTCGGCGCGCTGGTCGGCGAGCTCAGCTCGCGCGCCGCCCTGGCCGCGCGCGAGGGGTGCGGCGGCCCCGTCGGCCATCCCGGGTCGCTGTACGGGTCGCCCGACACGGACGCCTTCTCGCACGGGTGGGAGCCCGTCGTCGCCGAGGCGGCGCCGAGGCTGCTCTACTGGGCGTGGCGGCGGCCGCTGCGGCGGGGGCTCTACGCGTATATGACGCGAACGGTGTTCTACGGCGCCACGCCCGCCGAGGCGCGGGCGTTCATGCTGGACGACAGCGCGCGGGCCGCGTGGGACGACAGCTCGGCGCTGACGGCGCCGGTGCCGCCGCTGCTCGAGGCGGCGGCGCGGGCGGCGGCCGAGGCGCGGGCGGCCCGCGGCGGCGGCGGCGGCGGCGGCGGCCCGACGGCGGCGGCGGCGGCGGCGGCGACGCTGGCGCGCGCAAAGCGGATGGGCGGCCGCGCAGAGAGTGACCTGCTGCACGGCCGCGTGCGCATGCCCAAGCCCATGGCTCCCCGAGTGTACTGCTACGCCCGCCGCGTGTGGCCGCGCCCCTCGGACGGCGGGTGCTACTCGCTCGCCCGCGCCGTCGGCGGCGGCGCCGGCGGCGTCGCCGAGCGCGCGGCGGCGGCGGCCGGCGGCGGTCGCGGCGTCGCCGTGGCCGACTTTGCCTCGGGCTGCGTCATCCGCGCCCCCCCGCCCGCCCTGGTGCCCCCGGGCGCGGGGCCCGCAGCCGAGGTGCTCATGGTCTACTTCGAGGACGGGCTCGTGCCCGCGCGCTTTGCAAACCTGGGCATCCGAAAGGCGCTTTGGCCGCTCGTCGAGCGGACGGAGCGCGCGCTGCGACGGCACCAGGCCGGCGCCTTTGCGGCCGAGCGGGCGGCGTGCGACCGGCTCGTGGCCGAGGCGCGGCTCGAGGCGCGCGCGCGGGCGGAGGCGGCCGAGGCGCGGCGCGCGAGCGCGGCGCTGGCCGGCGGCGGGCGCGCGGTGGCGTTTGCGCCGCTGCCGCCGCCGGGCGCGTCGTCGCGCTCGGCGCCGCCCGGCTTTTCTTGGGGCGGCGCCGCGCTCTCTGCCCTCGCCGCGGCCGCCGCCGCCCCCGCCGCCCGCGCGGGCCTGGCCGTCTCCCGCGCCCTCCTTCTGGGCGCCGCGGCCCAGGTCCTCGCGGCCGCCGCGTCTTCCGCGTGGCGCGCCGCGGGCCGCTGCCTCCCGCGCCTCGAGTTTCGGTTCGCGCGGTGGATGCTGCGCTCGCTGGCGGCGCCGCGGTGGGCGCGCCGCCGGTCGGCGGCGGCGGGGCCGCGCCGCGCGCTGGCGCTGCACCGCGTCGCGTCGCACGCGCGCGCCGCGGTCGCGGCGGCCGAGTCACTGCGCTCGCACGACACGACCGATGACGTGCGGTCGTTCCAGCACCACCAGTGCCAGCACCCGCGCCACGGCGAGGAGGACGACCACGGCAGGAGCGGCGAGGGCGGAGGCAGGGGCGGCGAGGGCGGCGGCGAGGGCGGCGGCGCCCTCCGCTGGTGCGCGGTCGTCCCCCTGTCGCACGCGCTCGCGTCCCTGGACGAGGACGACGTGCACGCCGGCGGCGGCCCCGCCCCGCCCGAGTGGCCGCTCGCCGCGTGCCCCATGTCCCCCGTGGCCGGCGCGGCGCAGGAGCTGTTGCTGTCGCAGCGGCGGCCGCGCTCCTCTGCCGCCGCCGCCGCCGCCTCCGCCGCCGCCGCCGCTCCCCCCCGCCCTTGCCCCGGCTGCATCGACTGCCGCGGCGCCGCCTTTGCCAGCGTCGGCGGCGCCTGGACCGACGACGCCGACTTTTACGGCGGGCGCCTCGGGGCCTGCGGCGCCGCGTTCGACGCGGGCGACGACGATGACGGCGCCGACGGCGGGGACGACGACGACGACGACGACCTCGCCTCCGAGATGGGCGGAGCGCCCGCCGACGCGGCCGCCGCGCGCGCGCAGCGGCGGCGCCGCCGCCGCCGCCGCCGCACCATGGTGCTGCGCCTGATGCAGGCGGCGGGCGTGCGCCTGGTGCACCGCGTGCTGGCTCAGGGCGTCTGAAATGAACCGGATCATCGTTTCGTCGTCTTGGTTGTGTGCTCCTTCTTCCTCATTTTGTTTCACGAGGCGCCTCTTTTCTTTTTTTCCCCTCATTCGAGCTCAGACGGACAAGGACGGCCCCTGCCCTCCTCGCTTCGTTCCCCGCGTCCATTTTCATTTTTCTGCCCCCTCCCCCGCGCCTCTTTATGTTTGCTCTGCGCGCATTAACACTCATCCCTCCTCATTCGCGAGAGCAGGCTTCTTTGGCGCACCGGCGCGAGGCAACAACACATACCAACATACCAACCAGCACAACACACGCGCCACGCCGCTGCCGCTGCTGCCGCCGCCGCCGCCGCCGCCGGACGGGCACACACGCGTCGACAGGAGGGGCCGGGCGCCCTCGCCCTTCCCCCCCCGCTCAACCGCAATTTTCCGCCTTCCGAAAGCGCGCGCGCGCGCGCGCGTGCGCCGCACGTCTCAATTTTCGGCCCCCGAGTTCCGTCTACATCCCACACCCGCCCAGCCCTGCTGAGAACAATTTTCATGTGTAAGGTCTGTCATCCTTCGAAACGCCGCCGTCGGGAGCTCAAAACCGCGCCGCCGAGCGCCCTTTGTCCTGCCACAAACCTGTGTTTTTCCTTTTCACGGCCCTGGGACCCACGTACCTCCTTCCCATAGCGACGATGACCGCGTCCTTGTCGTAGATCTTCGCACACCCTCGTCGAGCGCCAGAACGCGCGCGCGCTTCAAAACTTCAGGGCCTGCCGAGAGAGCTGCTGATGCTGATGGCGCGCCTCCCGCGCCCGCTGCTGCTGGCGGCGATCGCGGGCGTCGCCGTCCTCGCGTCGGCGGCGCGTGAGGTGCACGCCTTCAAGGAGCAGGACTTCAAGGTGCGGCTGCTAGTCGACCAATTACGCGAGAAGCGCGCGGATCAAAAAGAAGAAGGAACCAACCTCTCTCTCTCACGACAGTGCCTCCCTCCTCCTTTTGCTCTTTTGGCCCCGCGCTCCTCCCCACCCACGAACCCAATGAGCAACCCACCCGCAGAAATGCGCGACCAACAGCTTCTGCGCGCGCAACCGCGGCCGCGCCGGCACCCGCTACGCCGTGCTGCCCGGGTCGGCGACGCTGCTCGACGGCGGCCGCGCGCTGCACGCGGTGCTCGAGGACCGCGACGGCGCCGCCGACGGCGCGACGTTTAACCTGACGCTGCGCGCGTACAGGGGGCCCGTGGTGCGCGTGCTGGTGGACGAGTACCCGGCGCCTCCGCCCCCTCCCGCGGCAGACGGGACCGAGGCCAAGGGCGGCCCGACGGCCGGCGAGAAAAAGGAGGAGGGGGGGGAAGCGGGCGGCGGCGAGGGCGGCGGCGAGGCGGACGCCGACGCCGACGCCGGCGCCGACGAGCCCGCGGCCGACGCCGACGAGCCCGCCGGCCTGCTCTCTGCCGCCGCGCGCCGCCGCTTGCCGCGATACCAGCTCCGAGACGTGCTCGAGCCGGGGCTCGAGGCCGGCGCGGCCGTGGCCTGGGCCTCGGCGTCGGCCACCAAGCACACGTGGACGGGCGTGGTCCCGGTGTCCGAGGCAGGGGGCGACCAGGCGACCGTGCGCGTGACGTTCGATCCGTTCAAAGTGGAGCTTTTTGTCGGCCCCGCGACGGACGCCGACGACGACGACGAGAAACGGCGCGCGGCCTCTGCCGACGGCGCCGCCGCCTCGCCGCTCCCGCCCTTTGCCCCCTCGGTCGTGATCAACGGCCGCGGCATGTTCCACGTCGAGCGCACCCGCCGCGAGGGCAAGGCCGACGGCGACCCGGACGGCGCGTGGGAGGAGTCGTTCAACGGCCACCGCGACAGCAAGCCGCGAGGGCCGCAGGCAATCTCGCTCGACTTGACTTTTCCCGGCGCCAAGCACGCGTACGGCCTCCCCGAGCGCGCGGCGTCGCTGGCGCTGCGGCCGACGGCGGCCGCCTCGCCCCTCGATCGGCCCGCGGCCGGGTCGGCCTACAGCGAGCCCTACCGGCTGTACAACCTGGACGTGTTCGAGTACCTGGACGACTCGCCGTTCGGGCTGTACGGCTCGATCCCTTACCTGATGGCGCACAGGGCCGAGGCGGCGGCGGCGGCGGGAGGCCCGGCGGCGGCGGCGCGCGGCGGCCTGCTCGGCGGCGTCGCCGCGGGCAAAAAGCGGGCAGCCGCGGGCGGCGGCGGCGCCCCCGCCTCTTCCCGCCCCTCGACCACCGTCGGCGCCGCCTGGATCAACGCGGCCGAGCAGTACGTCGACCTCTCGCTCGCCAAGGACGGCACCTTGGCCCAGTGGATCGCCGAGTCGGGCGTCCTCGACCTATTCTTGCTGGCGGGCCCGTCGCCGGCGGCCGTCGCCAAGCAATTGGCGTCGGTGGCGGGCGCCACGGCCATGCCCCAAGAGTTCGCGCTGGGCTACCACCAGTGCCGCTGGAACTACAAGGACGAGGCCGACGTGGCGGCGGTGGACGGCGGGTTCGACGCGCACGCCATCCCGTACGACGTGCTGTGGCTGGACATCGAGCACACGGACGGGAAGCGGTGAGTGAGGGGGGGTCGGCGTTTTTTTCCAGGCGTTTTTTTCAAGGCGTTTTTTTCCGGGGCGTTTTTTTCAAGGCGTTCTCTCGTTTGCGAGGGTCGGTGTTTTTTTCAAGGCGTTCTCTCGTTTGCGAGGGGCGGCTTGCCGTCCGTCGCCGCACGCGGCTCGTTTTTTCGACTCCCCGCGTCTTTCCTCTCTCTTTTCTCAACCCCTCCGGGCCGCACCTCTACGAACAACCAAAACCAAAACCAAAACCAAAACCAAAACCAAAACCAAAACAACAACGCTCAACAAAAATAAAAGCTACATGACGTGGGACGCCCGCCTGTTCCCCTCGCCCGAGCGCATGCAGCGCGACGTCGCCTCGCGCGGCGGCCGCAAGATGGTCACGATCGTCGACCCGCACGTCAAGCGCGACCCGGGCTACGGGCTGCACAAGGCGGCCTCGGAGCTCGGGTACTACGTGCGCAACAGCCGGGGGAGCGAGTTTGACGGGTGGTGCTGGCCGGGTGAGTATGTGATGATTCATTCTATTCTTCTTGTTCGAAACAACGCTTTGTGATTCGTTCGTGCGTGTTTATTTTTTCTTCGTCGCGCCGCTCACAAAAAAAAGCCTTTCCCCCCCGCCCCCCGCGCCACTTGAGCGCAACCCTAAAACCCATGACTGACCGAAACTAACAACATGAAACCTAGGCTCCTCCTCCTACCTGGACGTCACGTCCCCGGACGTGCGCGAGTGGTGGTCGCGCCAATTCGGTCCCGCCCTATACGGCGGCAGCACCCCCTCGCTCTATATTTGGAACGACATGAACGAGCCCAGCGTCTTCAACGGGCCAGAGGTGACCATGCCCAAGGACGCCCTCCACTGGGAGGAGGCGGAGCACCGCGACGTGCACAACGCCTTTGGGTACTATTACCATTTGGCGACGGCCGACGGCTTGACCTGCAGGGGCGACGAGGCCGCGCGCGAGAACGCCACGGCGCTGGCGGGAACGGCCGCCGCCGACGGCGACCGCCCGTTCGTGCTGTCGCGCGCCTTCTTCTTCGGCACCGCCCGCGTGGGGCCCATCTGGACGGGCGACAACGCCGCCCAGTGGTCTCACCTGAAGGTCGCCACGCCAATGCTGCTGACCCTAGGCATCAGCGGCCTGCCCTTCTCCGGCGCCGACGTCGGCGGGTTTTTCGGAAACCCCGACGCGGAGCTGCTCACCCGCTTTTACCAGGCGGGCGCCTACTACCCCTTTTTCAGGGGGCACGCCCACCTGGAGACGCAGCGCCGCGAGCCGTGGCTCTTCGGCGAGCCCACCACGTCGCGCGTGCGCGAGGCGATCCGCGGGCGCTACAGCCTGCTGCCGTATTTGTACACGCTGTTCCGGCACGCCAACGTCTCCGGCGACCCCATCCTCCGCCCGCTGTGGCACGACTTTCCCGACCAGCCGGCGCTCTACGCGGCGGAGGACGGGTTCATGCTGGGCCCGGCCCTGCTGGTGCGGCCGGTGGCGGTGGCGGGCGCGGCGTCGGCGGACGTGACGCTGCCGGGCGGGGGCGGCGGAGCGGGCTTTGGCGGCGGCGGCGGAGCGGGCGGGGGCGGCGGCGGGAGCGGGAGCGCGCGCGGCGGCGGCGGCGCCGCCGCCGCCGGCCCCCGCGCCGTCATTTGGTACGACAGCCGCACAGGCGCCGAGGCCTCGTCCTTGCCCGGTGCCCGCTACGTCTCCACGCCGGCCACCCCCTCGACGACCGACGCCTCGCGGCCGCGCACCCTGCGCGTGCCCGTCGACATGGAAGGCATCCCCGCGTTTTACAAGGGGGGCTCGGTGGTGGCGCGGCGCGAGCGGCCGCGCCGCTCGACGGGCGCGGCGCGGCGCGACCCTCTTACGCTGGTGGTGGCGGTGGGCGCGGGCGCGGGCGGCGGCGGGAGGGCGGAGGGGGACCTGTACCTGGACGACGGGTCGTCGTTCGCGTTCGCGCGGCGGGGGGCGTACGCGCACCGGCGCTTTGTGTTCGAGGGCGGGGTGTTGGCAAACGGGCCGGCGCCGGCCGCATCGCCGCCGGCCGGCGCGCGCCCGGTGCCGCCCGCCGACCCGGCCTGGGCGGGCGCCGACGCCCTGCGCATCGAGCGCGTGGTCCTGCTCTTCCCCACGCCCGAGGCGGCGGCCAAGGCCGCGGGGAGCCGGCCGCGGCTGGCGCCGGGCGGGCCGGAGCTGCAGGTGGAGGCCGGGGGCGCGCCCGACCTGCGAGGCCTGGCGGCGGCGGCGGCGCTCGCGCGCAAGAGCGCTGCGGCGACCCGGGGGGGCGGCGGCGGCGGCTGGGCCGGCGGGTCCAACGTCGTGACGGTGCGCGCGGCGGGCCGGGCGTCGCTGCCCGTGGCGTCCGACTGGAGCCTGCGCATTCTGCCCGCAGAGGGCGGGGCCACGGCCGAGATCTAAGAGTTGAGAAAGGGTTTTCAGATGAGAAGGGGAACGAGATCGAAGATCTCGAGAGATCAAAAAACAGAAATGGAATACGCATGTGACTTTTTTTTGGCGGCGGTCGTTTGATTTAAAAACAGGAGGAAAAACGCTATGTGAGAGGGCCCTTCCTCTTGTGTGTGTACGGAACGGAGGCACGCCGAAAGGCGGCGGCTGGAGCTAGAAAAAAAAGACGAGCAAGCAAGCGAGCGTGAAAACGAGGGCGCGCTCGATACAACGTGTCTAAGAGAGAGTTTTTTTGGAACCAGCGCGGCTAGGTGTGTGTGTGTGCGTGCGAGTGTGTAGATCGGCGAGCGGGGGGGGGGGGGGGAGAGGGGGGGTGTGGGGGGGGGGAGTGTGGAAATGGGGGAGGGGGGGGGGGGGGGCGAAAAGGGGAGTGATGATCTATGAGTATTCCTGGCGTTTTGAGCAGGCTGCTAGGTTTTGTGAGGCGGGCATGCAAAGACGAGGAGGAAAAAAGGCAAAACGCATCACCGAAGCGTTTCTGTCGTGCTCTTTTTTTTGTTTCGTCTTGGTTGGGGAGGGATTATTCGTCGGCCGTCGATCATCGACGAGTCAAGGAGGGGGGGGAGGGGCGCTGGGCTATATTTTTGAGGGGCGGGAGAGGCGCGCGGCGATCATGGGGCGGGGCTGCTCCCCCCCCCCGTGCGGGCGTTTTCGGCTTTCGCTCGATGTGTGGAAAAGAAAAAAAAAAAGACGACGGCGACGACGACGAAGGCGGCGGGGGGCGCGTCTGCAGCGCACCGGGGGACGGTCGGTCGGTCGGTCGGTCGGTCGGTCGGGTGTGCATGAGCGTCCACGTCATTTGGTGGGGGTGGAGGTGACGGCGTCTTTTTTTAGGTGGGTGGAGAAACGACAAAAGTGCAAAAAAAGGAGGAGGGGCCCCGCCACGGGTCTGCGCGGCGCGCCGAGTCGAGCGGCTTTTTGCTCTCGGGGGGAAAAGGGGCGGGCGGGCGGGCGGGCGCGGGTTGGGAGATTTGTGGAGTGGAGGCAGGCCGTCAGCAGAGGTGCGCGTCCGCGCGCGCCCGGGGCAAGACGTACTCGTCCTCGAGCGTGTCGGGCAGCACGACCAGGTCGCCGCTGGTGCGGGGCGCCTTGGCGGCCGCGCGCGCGGCGGCGGCGGCGGCGGCGGCGGCGGCGGCGGCGGCGGCGGCGGCGGCGGCGGCGGCGGCGGCGGCGGCGGCGGGGGCGGCCGAGGCGGCGTTCCCTCCCGCAGTCAGCGCCGACAAGCCCGCGCCGTCGTCCGCGGGGCTGCCGGACAGCACGGGGACGTCGGCGGGGCTGCCGGGCGCGCCGCCGCCAACGCCGGCGACGCGCGCGGGGGGCGAGGCCCAGCTCGGGTGCGCCAGGGGGCGCGCGTCGGCCGCGCGGCCGCCGCCGCCGCCGCCGCCGCCGGCGCGCGCGGCGTCGCGGGCGAGGCCGCCGGCGGCGGCGGCGGCGGCGGCGGGGTCCTCGCCGCCGCCGCCGCCGCCGCCGCCGCAGCCGCCGCCCGCCCCCCCGAGCCACAGCCGCGACATCTCGTCCGCCGCGCGCTGCTCCCGCGGAGCGTACGGGTCGACGTGGTGGTGGTGGTGGCGCTGCTGCTGCGGGAGGAGGAGGCGCTGCTGGTCGCCTCCGCCGCCGGCCGACGGGAGCCGCGGCGGCGGCGGCGGCGGCGGCGGTCCCAGGGCGGCGGCGGCGGCGGCGGCGGCGGCGGCGGCGGCAACGGCGGCGGCGAGCGGCGCCCCCGCGTGGGGGTGGCGCTGCTGCTGCTGCTCCTGCCCGCCGCCCGCCGGCCACGCCACGGACGAGGGCGGCAGGGCCGAGGGGGGCGGCGGCGGCGGCGGGAAGGACAGCGGGAAGGGGTAGGGGCGCGGCCGGTCGTGGGGGCCGCGCGGCGGCGGCGGCGGCGGCGGCGGCGGCGGGCTGCACGCAAGCAGCAGACGCTCAAGCGGCGGGGGAGGAGGCGGCGGCGGCGGCGGCGGCGGCAGCAGCGCCGCGGGGAAGGGCGCGCCGCCCGTCGAGGGCCGCCTGTTGCCGCGCCGCCGGCCGCCGCCGCCGGGGCCGTAGCAGCTGGCGCCCGCGCCTTGCGACGCTCCTGCGCCGCCGCCGCCGCCGCCGCCGCCGCTGCCGCCGCTGCCGCCGCCGCTGCTGCTCGCCCGGCGGACGGCGGCGGGCGTCGCGGGGCCGCCGCCGCCGCCGCCGCCGCTGACCCCCAAGCTCGGGGGCAAGAAGGGGTGGTGCTGCTGCTGGTGCAGGGAGTGGTGGTCCGCAAACGCATAGTCGCCGCCGGTCGAGACGGGGGACAGGAGGTCACCGCCGCCGCCATTGCCGCCGCCCTGCTGCTGCTGCTGCTGCGGCTGCTGGTGCGGCCGCCAGCCCGGGCCCGCGCCGCAGTCTTGGGCGATGGCGCGCGCGGCCGCGGCGGCCGCGGCCGCGGCCCAGGCCTGGACGTCGTCGCCGGGCGCGGAGACGCGCGGGCCGGGAGGGGCCAGCCGCACGCCGCCGCCCGGCAGCGAGGACGACAGCGGCGCGAGGGCGCCGCCGCCGCCGCCGCCGCCGCCGGCCAACAGATGCGTCGCCGACGGGGGCGACGCCAGCCCTCCCCCGCCGCCGCTTCCCCCGACGCCGCCGCTAAGGCCGCCGCCCCCCCCGTGCCCAAAGTGCAGCGTGTCGCCGCCGTAGCTGTGCGGCCGGAAGCCCGCCGCGGCGCCTGCGGCGTCGCCAAAGCCGCGGACCGCCTGGGCGCCCGCGAGGCCGCCGCCGAGGCCGGCGGCCGCCGCCGCCGAGGGGCCGCCGCCCAGACCGCCGGCGGAGTCAGGCGGCGTCCAGCGGCGGGCGGCCGCGGCCGCCGCCGGCTGCCGGCCCCCGCCTGGGAACAGGTCGTCGAACAAGGACATGGGCGGCGACGTCGGGGGGCCGCCCAGGGACATCCGTTCGGTTGTTGTCAGGACGGGCGGGTTGGTACTCGCTCGTTTCCTGCTGCTGCTTGACGATGATTTTGATTTTGGCTGGTTTTGGACGCCGCGCGCCTCGCGCCAACCTGGCGGCCGTTCGCTCGGCCGCCGCCGCCCGCTCTTCAGGAGCGCGGCTGCGGCGGCGAGGCGCCGAAACGCGACCGCCCGGGGCGCGGGCCGGCCCGGGCGGGGCCGGCGGGGGCGTGGATCACGGCGCTGCGCCCGCCTTCGCGGGGGGGGTTCGGGGCGCGCGGCCTTGCGGGCGCGCGCCGGCGGGGACAACCGGGCAGCGATTTGAGGAGGGGAGCCGGAGAGGAGAGGAGAGCTCAGAGACCCGCGCTTGCTCCTGGCGATCGCCTGGCGCGCCGCGCCTGACGCGCAAGGCCGCAGGGTGCGGGCCTGCCCGAGCGCTCCTGCGCGGGCGCCGGCCCGGAGTGTGTGTCGGGGGGCTGTCGGCGGGAAACGGAGGAGGAGGAGCGAAAAAGGGAGGAGGTGTCGTTTTAGGAGGCGGGAGGAGGGGGGGGCGAGACTAGGAAAGTGAAAGAGAGAGAGAGTCGCCGGAAATGTGGTGCGGACTATGTGATTGTGTGTCCTCTAGAGTTGCAAGCGAGTGCGCCTCCTTGGTGTGTGAGGCACGCAGGAGAGACGCCGGCGTCTTTTCGAACGAAATTTAAACTTTCCCCGTCGTGTCTGTTTTCCGTCACTGTGCTCCCGCCGCACGCCCATCCAAGACGCGATGCCTGGCAAGTACTTCAATCGACGACTAAAAACGACACGTGTGCGCAGGATCCAGGCCTGCATGCGCCCCCGTCCGCACAGAAACGGGCTTCCCATCGCGCGCCGTGTTTTTTCCGGGAAATGGTCCAAGGCTGCGCGACGCGCGACGTCTCCCCGAACAAGAGCCGCGGCCGTCGCCAGGCCCCTCGATACCCCATTCCTTCCTCCCTTGCTTTTGGTCCTCGCTGGCACCTTACTACAGCACCGCAAACAGACGCCGGGACATGGACACGCGCCCGCCGCCCCTGGTGGGCGCCCGCGGGTTCACCACGCTCGCGCACGTCGTCGAGGCGACCGCGCAGCGCGTGCAGCACCAGTTCTCGGAGCTGCTCGCGCACGCGCACTCGCTGCCGCCCGAGGCGCGGTGAGCTCGAATCGGGTGTCCAGGAGGGAGGAGAGGGGGCATGCGGTTGCTAGGCCGTGTCTCTCTCGTTGAAAAGAGGATCGCTGACGATCGTTCGCGTCGGCGTCGATCGTCGCTCTCGTCGGCGGCCCCCGCCTCGCTCACTTCCTCCCCCCCCGCAAAAACAAACCAAATCCAAACATGCCCAAACAGCGCCCAGAACCTCCTGCTCTTCCTCCATGGCGCGCGCCAGCAGCTCCTGCGCTGCGCCGCCCTCTCCCACGACCCGCGCAAGCTCGCCGCCGCCGAGCGCGCCGCCGCCGCGGGGGGCGCGCTCGACGCCGCCGCCGCGCACGCCTCCGCCTTGCAGTCCGCCGCCGACGAGCTGTGGCGCGCCGAGTCCGAGACGCGCGCCGGCCGCCTGGCCGCGGGCGAGGCCTCGACCGCCCTGGACGTCCTCGCTCCGGGCGCGGCGGGCGGCCTCGCGTCGCGCCTCCTGCCGTCGCGGCTGGTCGACCTCGCCGGCGGCGAGCCGCCGCGGCCGGCGGCCGGCGGCAGAGGCGCGCTCGTGCGGCGGATGGAACATCTTTTGCGCGCGCGGCTGGCGGGCGCGGCCATGGCGGCGCAGGAGCAGCAGCAGGGAGGAGCAGGAGCTGTTGCCGCCGCCGCCGGCGCGCTGCCGCCGGGGCTCGAGCTCGTGGGCGTGTCGGGCGGCACGGCGGCACTGCGCTGCGCGGGGCTGTACGCGGCGCGCGTGGCGCTGACTCAGCGGCTGCTCCCGCCCGCGGCCGTGCCGGGTGAGAGCGACGCCGAGAGCGATGACGGCGCTGCGGACGAAGAGGAGGGCCGGGAGGTCAAAGAGGAAGGCGGGAGCGGCGGAAGAATAGCAGCAGCAGGAGCAGCAGCGACGACGGCAGCGACGGCAGCGGCGGCAGCAGCGGCGACGGCGGCAGGGGGGGCCAACCGCCACCCCCCGCCCGCCAAGTGGCGGTGGGCCTGGATCCCCATCAGCCTCGAGATGTTCCCGAACGCGGCGCGCATCGCGCCCTTACGGCCCGTCCAGCGCGACCAGCTCCTGGCCGCCCTCGCGCAAAAGATGGGCGAGAGCGCCGACCTCGCGGCGTCGGCGGCGCTGGCGGCGCGGCGGCAGCGGCGGCGCGAGCGGCGCGAGGCGGAAACGGCGGCGGCGGCGGCGGCGGCGGCGACGGCAGACGCGCCAAAGCCGGACGACGGGGAGATGGCGGACGCGCAGGCGGACGCGGCAACAGCGGTTTATGCCGCCGCAGCCATCGCCGCCGCCGTCGCCCCGAACCCCCGCCCGGCCCTCGCCCTTGCCCTCCCCTTGCCGCCGCCGCCGCGCACGGCCGCCGAGGCCGCGCGCAACGCCGGCGGCGACCACGCTTTGGCGGCCGCCGCCGCCGCCGCGGACGAGGCGGCCGCGCCCCTGCGCGTGATGCACGGCGTGCTGCGGGACGTGGCCGCGGGACTGCTGCTGGACGCGGTGGTGGACGCGGCCAACGCGCTCGCGGCCTCCGGCGGCGGAGCGGGGGGAGCGAGGGACGTGACGGCCGCGGCCGCCGCCGCCGCCGCCGCCGCCGCCGCCGCCGCCGCCGCCGCCGCCGCCGCCGCCGGTGCCTCGGCTGCTGCTGGCGGCAGGGGAGCGGGCGGCGACCTGTCCGGCGTGGGGGCCGCCGCGCTCGAGCGCCCCGTGGTCCTCGTGCCCGGCGTCCGGCTGCGCTACTGGGCGCACGCCCCGCCGCCGCTCTTGGACGACGCCCTGCTTGAGGCGGCCGTCCGCGCCGGCGCCGCGGGCGGGCCGGCGGGCGCGGCCGCCGGCGCTGGCGCCGGCGCCGGCGCTGCCGCCGCCGCCGCTGCCGCTGCCGCTGCCGCTGCCGCCGCCATCCCCGCCCTCCCCGCCGTCGAGGTCGGCGTCGCCCCCGACGGCACCATCTGCGCTCTGCACTTTCCGCCGCTGGAGGCCATCCCCGCGTCGTTCCCTCTCTCCTCCTCCCCCTGTCAGTCCCCCGCCCCCGCCGCCGCCGCCGCCGCCGCCGCCGCCGCCGCCGCCGCCCGCCCGATGCTGCCGGCCCTGCCCGCCTGCCGCCTTGCGCTGGGCTCTCGAACCGTCGACCTCGGCGCCCTGCTGCTGCGGGCGGCCGCGGCCACGGCCGAGCGGCAGCTGCGCTACTTGGCCGAGGCCGTGCACGCGCGCCTGCAGGCGGACGCCGTGCTGGCCGCGCCCGAGGCGGCGTGCTCGGTCGAGCTAAGGGGCGTCGGCGGCGGCGCCGAGGGGCGGCGGCGGCAAAAAGGCGGCGGCGGCGGCGGCGGCGGCCTCGGCGGCGGCCTCGGCGGCGAGCTGGTGCTGCGCGTGGACGGCGAGGACGCCCTGCGCGCGCGCCTCGACCTCTGGACGGGACGGCTGCTCCTGCGCGCGCCCGACCGCCGCGGGGACGAGACGCAGCGGGCAGAGGCCGAGGCTGCGGCCGCGACAGCGACCGGCCCTGCCGCCGCCGCCGCCGTAGCCGCAGCCGCCGCCGACCTGCGGCTCCCTCCGCCGCTGCCGCCCGCCGCCCTGGCCGCGCACGAGGACCGCCTGGCCGCGGCGGCGCAGGCCGCCGCCGCCGCTGCCTTCGCCTCCGCCCCGGCGCCGATCGTCGCGCCGGCGGCCCCCGCGTCCATACCCTCGCCGCCGTCCCTGCAGATGCAGCGCGCCGGCGCAGGCACGCTCGCGGCGGGCGCCGCCGCGACGCCGCCGCCGCCTGAGGCGCCCTCGCCCGCCGCCAGCGCGCCGCCGCAGCCCGCGGCCGACCCGGCCGCCCCGCAGCTCGCGGCCGCGTGCCGCCGGCAGGCCGCCGCGCGCGCCGCCGTCCAGCGCCGCGCCGACGGGCTCGCGGCCCTGGCGCGCGAGGCGCTGGCCGCCCGACGGGCGGCGCGGCTCGAGCGGCGGGCGTTCCTTGCGGCCGGCCTCGCGCCGGCGCCCCGGTACCGCTGGCTCGGCGCTCCCCCGCCTCCCGCCGCGCCGGCGGGGGCGTCGGATGGGTTGGCGCAGGCCGCGCCCGGCCCGTTGCTCTTTTTCGCGCTGCCAGGGGCGCCGGCCGTCGCGGCGGCAGCGGCGGGCGGAGCGGCGGCGGGGGCGGGCGCCGCCGCCGCCGCCGCCTCGGCCGCCGGGGGCTGCCTGTCCTTCCTGTGCGTACAGCCCCCCGCGCCCGCGCCCGCCCGCCCCTCCCCGCCGCGCATGTGGCTCGCCACGGCCGCGTGCGACGCGCGCGGCCTGCCGATGCCCTGCGCGGCCGACGGACGGTCCGCGGCGCGGTTTGTGCCCGTGCCGCTGCCGGCCGCGGTTCAGGCGCTCCGCGCGGCGGCGGCGGGCGGGGAGGGCGCCGCCGCCGCCGACGACGCCGACGACGACGCCGGCGCCGACGACAACAGCCCGGGCCTAGCGCTCGAGCTGCGCGCGGCCGCGGCCTGGTGCTGCCGGCGCGCGCCCTACGAGCGCCTGCTGCTCGAGCTCGACGCCCTCGGGGCCGACTACGAGGAGCTCATGGTCCCCCTTCCGGCCGCCCCAGCCTCGTTCAATGCGGCGTCGCCGTCGCCGTCGTCCGCCTCGCTGCCGCCGGCCGCCGCCGCCCGCGCCGCCGCCGCCTCGCACTCGCCCGTCGTGCGCCTGCTGCGCCTGCCCGCGCGCAAGGCCGGCCCGGCGGGGACCTGGGCGCCCCCGCCGGATCTGCCGCGCGCCGCGCGCCGCCTCGAGGGCCTGCCCGGGCCGCCGTGCGTGGGCGTCGGGCAGGTGCTGCTGACGGCGGACGGCGGAGGAGGAGGAGGGGGAGGAGGAGAGGGAGAGGCGCGCGCGCGCGTCGGGGGCAGGACGACCGCCGCCGCCGCCGACCCTTACGCGGCTCTTTCTTTTTCTTCCGCGCCTCCCCTGCTCTGCGGCCAGAACTGGTCGCTGTGGATGCAGGGCGCGTTTTACGCCGGCACCGCGCCCGGCCAGGACGCGGGAGGCGGGTGGCTGCGCGTGCGCTGCTCGTTCGCCCGCGGCGCCGACGCCGGCGACCCAGGCCAGGAGGGCGGCGGCGGCGGCGGCGGCGGCACTGTCGCCTCTGTCCTTCTGGGCGTTGCGGCGGCGGCGGCGCGCGTGCAGCGCGCGCTGTCGTCGCTCGAGGCCCTGACGCGCGGCAATCAGTCGCTTACGGTCGTCTCGTTCGGCGGCGGGGCGCAGGAGGGAGCGGCGCCGCCGGGGGCCAACACCGGCGGCGGCGACCAGGGCAACGGCCGCAAACGCTCGGCGACCGGCGGCGGCGGCAGCGGCGGCGGCGGCGGCGCGGGCGGCCGAGACGGCGACGGCGACGGCGACGGCGTCGGCGACGAGGGCGCGCGCCGCGCGGCCAAGCGCCCGCGGTCGGACTCGCCCCCGCGCGGCGCGGCCCCCGCAGCGGCGGCCGCGCCCTCCTCGCCGCCCGCCCTGCTGCTGTGGCTGTGGCCGCGCACGGCGCTCGTGCGCCTGGTGGCAGTGTCGCCGTCGGGCCTCGCTCTCGAGGCTGGCGCTCCGCCGGCCGCCGCCGCCGCCGCCGCCGCCGCCGCCTCGTCCTCGCCGGCGCCGCCGCCGCCGTTGCTGCCGGGCCCGCGCACCCTGCGCTTCACGTTTTCCTGGGGGCACGCGGAGGCCAGCCCGGACGACGGCACGCGCCCGCGGGCGCGCGCGCACAATGTCGCCCGCGTCGAGTGCGAGCCGCGCGGCGCCGCGCCGCGCGCCGCGCTCGCAGCGCTCGCCTCCTCCGCCGCCTCGGGCGACTGGGCCGCCGCGCTCGACGCCGCGGCCGTGTGCGGCTGGCCCCTCGCGGCCCTCCGGCGCGGCGCCCTGGCGGGCCGGTGCCTGGACGCGCCGGGCCTCTTCTTGGAGGGGCCGGAGGCGCCGCTGGGCGCGCGCGTGACGGTCGTCGCCGGCGGCGTGGGCGGCGGCGACGGCGGCGGCGGCGTGGGCGGCGGCGGCGTGGGCGGCGGCGGCGGCAATGGCGGCGGAGGCGGGCGCGAGGGGCGCGCCGTCGCGATAGAGGCGCGGTTCTTCAGCTGCGGGCGCGTGCTGCTGACGCTGCGCGCCGTTCCTCCGCCCGCCGGCTCCGCGGGCCCCTCTCTGCCGGACGAGCCGGCGATGGCCGCCGCGTTTATGTGCCGCCTCGAGGACGAAAGGGCCGGAGGAGGGGCGGTGGTGGCGGCGTGGCCGGCCGGCGGCGGCGACGGCAGTGGCGATAAGGACGGCGACGCAGCTGCCGCCGCCGCCGCCGCCGCCCGCTCTTCCTCCCCCTCCTCCTCCTTTTGGGTGCACGCGGGCGCGCTGGACGCCGCCGTGTCGCGCCTGGCCGCGTTTCTGCGAGACGAGGTCCTGGACTAGGGGGTCAGAGGAAACAATGGGATGTTAACGAAACGACGACCGATCAACAGAATCAAGCGCGCGCCTTATTGCCGCCGCGCCTTTTTGCCGCCGCCGTCCTTGCGCCCGCTCCCGCCGCTCTTTTGGCCGCCGCTGCCGCCGCCGCTCTTGTTGTGCCCGCCCTTTTTCTTCTTGTACATCGTGGTCTTGGGCGTGGCCGCGCCGCCGCCGTCCTCGTCGCCGTCGTCGCTGCCGCCCGCGCGCCGCTTCTTGTTGTCCCCCGCGCTGCCAGGCGCCCGCGCCAGCGACAGCCGCGCGCCGGGCGCCGGCGCGGCGCCGCCGAGCGCCTCCGCGAGCGCCTCGTCCCCGCCCGCCGCGCGCACGGCGTACCCGCCCGCCAGCAGGGCCTCCGGGTCCAGGTGCCGCCGCCGCTCCTCGGCCGCCGCCTCCTCGAGCTCGGCGTCCATCTCGCGCCCGCCTGACGCGTCCGCCACCATCGCCGCCGCCGTCCCCAGGCCGCCCATCGCCGCCGCCGCCGCCGCCGGCAGCGGCAGCGCGCGCGCCACCGCCGCCTCCTCGGCCGCGCGCAGGTGGCCGCCCAGCTTGCGCAGGGCCTTGTTGAACAGCGCCAGGACCTGGTTGGACGGCAGGCCCAGCGCGGCGGCCACCTCGCCCAGCTCGCGCCGCTGGAGGCCCATAGAAGCCAAAATCGCGGCCTGCCCGTAGGAGAGGGTCGCCGGCAGGCGGCCGCGCAGGTAGGCGGCGGCCAGGCTGGGCAGCAGGTCGACCACGAGGTGGTAGTCGGCGAGGTTGCCGGCGTAGGCCTGCAGGCGGCGCAGGTCGTGCGGGCTGAGGGGGCCGCCGTCGCCGCGCGCGACGCGGGCGCCCGCCGCCGCCTCGGCGCCGCCGCTGGAGGCCGAGGCGGAGGCGCGCTCGACGGCGGCGGCGGCCTCGACGTCCGAAAAGGTCAGGCGCGGGTCGAGCACGGACAGGGCGAGGGCCGGGGGCATGATGCGGAAGGGCCCCGACAGCAGGGCGACGAAACGTGCGCGGAAGTCGTCGACAAAGGGGGCCAGCCAGGCCGCCTTGTCGTCCTCGCCGCCGCCCGCGCCGCCGCCGCCGCCTCCCGCGCCGCCGCCGCCGCCGCCGCCGCCGCCGGCCGCCACGCCGCGGTGCTCGAGCGGCCGCACCATCACGATCGTGTGCTCCCCCGTCACGTCCGACGCGGTCTGCCGCAGGTACAGCGGCAGGTACCCCGCGCGCGACCAGAAGTTGTACAGCTGCTGAGTCAGCCCGTACGACACCCCTAGGTAGTGCAGGCGCGGGGGCCTGGGGCCTCCGCCCTCGCCGCAGCGCACCAGTAAAGGGGGCAGGCCCGCGCGGGGCCGCAGCTCCTCGGTCATCAGCAGCGAGGCGGCGGCGGCGGGGGTAGACCCGTCGGCGGCGCCGGGCGCGGCAGCGGCACCAGCGGCGGACCCGCCACCGCCGTCGGCGTCGGCCGCGGCGGCCAGCCGGCGCGCGGCCGCCTCCTCGCCCATGGCGCCGTCCCCGCCGGCCCCCCCCTCCCCGCCCTCGCCGCCCCCCACCTCTTCCTCCTCCTCCTCGTCCAGGTCGCGCAGCTCCCCCTGGTAGTGCCGCCGCAGCAGCTCCAGCACGCGGCTGCCGTACCCCGCCCGCGCGAGCTCGGGGTGCGTCGCCAGCCGGACGACCCGCGCGCCGCTCAGCCGCGGGAAGTCGGCGTCCTGGAACTGCTGGCCGATGGTCCAGGGCAGCAGGTCGCCCTGCGGCAGCTCGCCGCGCGCGAGGGACTGGCGGGCGGAGCGCGCCGAGATGGCGCCCTCGAGCGCCACCTGGCATACGGCGAGGACGTCCGGCAAGGCGTTGCGCGCCTCGTCCACAGGGCCGAGCAGAACGAACAGGCGGTGCGCCGGCGCGTCCGCCATCAGCAAGAGGTCGTTTGGCGTGTTCTTGTAGTGCGACGCGGCCAGGAGGGCCACGCACCGCTGCAGCAGGGCCTCGGACGCTCGGTGGAAGCTGAAAAGGGTGTCGCGGTTGACGCTGTATAATTCGCAGCTCCCCGGCGGCGGCAGCGTCGGCGGCGGCGGCGGAAGGCTCGCCGCCGCGTCCAGGCACAGCGCGCCGTGCAGCCACGCCTCTACCGGGTCGCCCGGGGCGTAGCGAATGGGCTCGGACAGCTGCACCTCGCGGAACGTGCGCGCCGAGGACGCGGGGCCGCGCCCGCCGCCGCCGTTCCCGCCGCCGCCGTTCCCGCCCGCCGCCTGCTCCCGCAGCTGCGCGATCAGTTTTAGGCTGAGCGACCGGCCCGTGCCCTCGTAGCCGTTGACCGTCGAGCACAGGAACACCAGGTAAGGGCCGAGCATGGCGCGCACCATGGGCAGGGGGATGGCCGCCGCCTCGTCGATCACCAGCAGCTCGGCCTGCGCCAGCGCGCCGCCGCCGCCGCCGCCGCTCCCGCCGCGCGCCGCCGCGTCGGCCGGAGACACGTACTGCACGGTCTGGCGGTGCGACCGGTACGCGTTCACCCGCACCAGCGCCTTGGCCAGGGCCGGGTCCGTCGACTGCACCAGGTCGTAGTCGGTGTGCTCGGCCCACCCCAGGGCGTCCAGGCCGCGCACCACAAACTCGAAGAGCGTCCGTAAATTCTCGGGCGACGGCGCCGTCACGAAAATATTCGAATACCCTAAAGCCATGCATCCCGCGATCGCCAGGCCCAGCGCCGCGCTCTTGCCCCGCCCGCGCGCCGCGGTCAGGGCCACGGTCGCGCGCAGGGTCTTCTCGGAGGCGGCGTCCAAGAAAGTGACCACGCCGCGCGCCTGGTCCAAGGTGCGGCAGCGGCCGACGAGCGCGCCGGCGGGCTGCGTGTCGGACAGCGAGGCGGCCAGGTCGGCGAGCTCGCGCCGCGCGGGCGCCGCGCCGTCCAGCAGGCCCAGGCGCGCGCGCTCCGGGTCCACGGGGGCGATGGCGCGCGCGAGCGAGGACGTGGGCAGGACGTTGAGCTCGTCGTCCACCAGCAGGCACGACGGGCACGAGGCGAGGCTGAGGACGAGGCGCTCGTTGAAGCGGGGCGTGGCGTCGCCCGCGCTCTCGGTGCGCAGGCGGCTGTGCACGTCCATCGACAGCTTTTTTATGTTTTTTTGGTTGGTTTGATCGTGTGTGTAGTAGAGGGGGATTGGGGGTGTGGAAGGGGGGTTTGAGGGTGAGCGGGCGGGCGGGAGTTTCTCGATTGGGTTTGTGCATATTTCTTCTGCTTTCTGCGAAGACCCCGCGTCCGCGAATCTCTAAAAAATCGACACAAACGTTTCTTCTCCATGACTTACCGTGTAGAGCTGCTTGAGCGACGTCAGCGTGCTCACCAGCAGGATGACCAGCCCGCCGCCTTCGACCGTCTCGACCGTGCGCGCCAGCAGGTTGGGCGTGAGCGCCTCGAAATCCTGAAGGACCGCCACCGAGAACGTTTGCCCGAGCACCGACTGCGCCTCGGCGTAGTAGCAGTAGCGAATGGGCGTGGACGCGACGAACAGCGCGAAGGGGTCCTCGCGCTCGGGGTCGAGGAGGCCGCGCTGGGCCAGCTTCTTGAGCTGCATCATGCGCTTCTTGCGATGGCTGTTGGGTTTTGTTTGTTGTGTTGGTTTGTTTTTTGTTTGTTGTTTTTTGTTTGTTGTTTTTTGTTTAGTTTTTTTTGTGAGTTTTTTGACGGGGTTGTCAAAAACTCTCTTTCTTCTTGCGTTCTTTTTTAATTGGTTTTGTTTCTCACTCACCTGCTCAGGTACAGCTCCTTCTTGTAGCACCACAGCACCGACCCGCGCGTCCCCCGCGCCTTGCCCTGCATGTAATGCAGGTTGACGACCTGGTCGCGGGCCTTGTCGCCGACCACGACAAGCACGGCCCGCTGGCGCAGCAGCGCGGCGTTCTCGATGAGCGCCTTGACGCGCCCGTCGATCTTCTTGCGCATGGCGGCCGCTCTCGCTTGTTTGGAGAGGGTGCCCGACCGCGACTCTCTCGATAGGTTTTTTGCTTGGCTCTGCTTTGGCCGTGCCCAGAGGAGAAGAAGGCGAGCGCGCGTCGGCCGGGCGGCGGCCGCGCGAGGCGAGGAAGCGCCGGGCGGCGCCGGTTAAAAGAAGGGCCGAGCGGGCGCTCGCTTGCGCGTGCGTGCGCGCGCGTGCGCTGCTCGTCTATCCGCCGAGCGCTGGTCGATGGAGCGCCCTCTGCGGGAGGGAGGCTGTGCGTTCGCGGGGCGAACAAAGTGTGTCGAGGACGGCGCTGGGAAAAGTCGGCGCAAGATGCAAAGGGGAACTGCGCGGCGCTCGATTTGAGGAAACTTGATCTTGTATGATGCGACTGTTTGCTTGTATGGGTGCGCGCGCGCGTGTCTGTGACTAAAGGCGCGCGGCGAGAGGCACGAGCTGATCGGGAGGGCGCTTCGAAGCGCCGCCGTCGGTGCCGACGACGGGGGCCCAGCGGAAACGGCCTCCCGAATCCGATTTTGGGCCAAATGCCGCCCAACGACACAGGTCTCAGTCCGGACAAACCCTCGCGATCCTTGATTGCAATCCACCAATCCACCATCGACCGCTTACGCGCACCAAGACGCAGCCTTAGAAAGCTCTCGCCCCCCCCCCCCCCCCCCCCCCCCCCCCCCCCCCCCCCCCCCCCCTCCTCTTCCCTCCTCCCCCCCTCCCCCCCCCCCTCCCTTCTCTTTCTTTTTTCTCGTTATTCCTTAAAACAGCCCTATCCACCAC
>Ga0105053_10000548_pt1 | contig 58941 bp, 76 predicted proteins | sample BON01_FD_78093 | JGI IMG/M metagenome (GOLD analysis project Ga0105053, IMG submission 78093) | Freshwater microbial communities from Lake Bonney liftoff mats and glacier meltwater in Antarctica - BON-01 | ecosystem: Environmental > Aquatic > Freshwater > Ice > Glacier meltwater | place: Lake...
CCCGCAAAACCCGCGCTCACCATCATCAGGATAAACCCAATCTTGTACTCGGTGTTTTCGCGGTTCTTGTCGTCCGCCTCGTCGATGAGGATCGCTCCAGTGATCCACAAGGCAAAGCAACTCAGAAAGGCCCCTAGTGCCCCGAGGACCGCAAAAAGAACCCCCATTGCCAGGGCGCGCGCGCACGACGTGGCTCCGCTCATAATTCTTGCGAATATGCGGCGTCCGAGTTAACCTGTCACCAAGCCTTGTTAAGCGAGATTGTAGGCCTGCTCCTGGAGCTCGGCTCGAAGCTTGTCCGTCTCGAACTGGAGCATGTCTTCCTGGAGTTTGGGGTGCACCCACAAAAACCGGGTCCCGCATAGGCACTCGACGTCGTTGCACCCCTCGGAAATCTCAATCCCGTTGCCACACCCAGGACAAATGTCCACATCAACCGCGTCTAGAACCTCTTGGGGTGCGGTGCGTCTCGAAATAAGTCTCGGAATTTCGAAGCGACGGTGGCAGCTCCTACAGCGGTGGTAAATTATCCTGCGCTCATGTTTGTGGACCCCGTATTGCTCCTTCTGGCAGTACGGGCAATCCACGTTCTTCGTCATGATAGACTTTTTGGCGTTTTTGATTTGTAACGCCATCGAGTTCATCTTGTACGCGCGTTGCTTCTCACGAGTGTCAAAAACCCCTTTGCGCTCGAGCTCGTGGATTGGGACGCGCTGGTCGCAGATGCAACAGTGGAGCGGGTATCGCTCCAGGTCCTGGACCGTGTAGTAGTCCCTGAGACACGACTTGCACACGGTGTGCCCGCATTGCCCCAGATCCAACACGTCGGCCAACTCTTTAAGGCACACCATACATGTTCTGTCGCTGATGTAGCGGGGCTCAATCTTGACCTCCTCTGTCTCAATCCGATCGAGATCAGCCCACGTGTCGGCCGCGAGAATGGCCTGGTTATTCTTGTGTTGCCCAGCGCGCCACCACTTGTTGGGGGCTCTGAAACAATCATGGCTGCAACGCCTCCAGGCCTTGTACCAGACCTTTTTTCCGCCTTGTTTCCCCCGGGTGGAATTCTTGCTATTGCCTCCGTAACGCTTCTTTTCGCTCACACCCTCGCAGTTCTTCAGCCAGCCCGCGGGCATGGCTTTGACCCTTGACCCAGGTCAGAAATATAATCAAACCAAACGCTGTCGGGTTTGCTTAACGGGCTCGATTTTGGTGTTTGGCGGAAAATCGATGACATACGTAGCGTCCCAATCGTGCCACCCGGCGGTGGTGCCCGTAATTTCGCCCACAAAGTCAGGCAGTACATAGACGGCGTTGTTGTCATCCAGGTTGCTCTTTAGGTCATCACGCACAGACGGCCCGCCGTCATCAACGTCTTTGTTCTCCGCGACGACGCGCTGGAACTCCTTGAGCGTCACAAACGAAATGTACCCGATGCACTCCGCATGTCGATCTCCTTCAGGGGTGCGCACGGTGACTTCGCAATAATCGTCGTAGATCATCAGCGGATCCTTCTGGTTCCAGGGGGCGAGGTGCGTGAATTGCATCAACACCATGACAAGGTCAGTTGGTTGGCTCACATGGATCAGCGACTCGGGCATTCTCGGTCGGGGAGTTCTTTGGCACACCTCACTAAAAAAAAGGGCGACTCGTACAAGATTTGAACTTGTGACCTTTCGATTACTGTAAGTAGCTTCGCTTAACGGTCGAACGCGCTGCCAGCCTACGCCAACGAGTCGGTTTGCATCGTGTTTGTTTATTTTTAGCAACATAAATATCAAGATCTATGGACAAAGCTTGGGCTGAGGCGCTCAAGGGTGTAACCCTGTCGACCCAGATCGCCGAGGGGTATCGCGCTTACTACTTCCGACAACGTCACGAAGATGTCGAGACTGATACGACCGCGGCGATCGTGGTTGCATGCGATCGCTGCGACGCACAGCCCCTGGCCCAAGGGTACTCGACGCTGAAGGGCGACCTGTGCATCAATTGCGCTGCGGAAATCAGGGCCCACACTCACTCAGCCGAACCCCCCAGCCGGGCAGGCCCTCCAGCTTAACCTCGAGAACGTCAATCCCCTCGCGCTCCGCTAGCTCCTTGGCTCCCCTCATCCCCGAGCTCAGGCCAAAATCGGTGAAAAACACGATGTGGTCCATTTTGCGGCGGATCGCGTGAGTCATCTCGATGGCCTGGTCACGCCCCACGATGTGATACCGTTTCTCGGGGTCGTCCGAGGCGTACGGGGTTCCGTGGTCCTTGTAGTGGGTGGCGTGGGTGGTTGAGACCAGGTGCGACGTGTACGGGGCGTACCCGAGCACTGATGTAGTGTACTCGGTCGCGAGCATTGCGTACATTTCGTTGCGGCGCCTCAGCTCTGGGGTAGCAGCCCAGTAAGGGCTCTCGACTGACGCTGTTTCGATCTTCGCAATGGCGCCGTCATCGATGCCAGGCGAGCCCGAGATCCAGTTGCCCATGTTTTAGATCGGGTAATTGACTGCGCTGGGGGTTTATAACAAGTAAGCTCACTTGTGGAACAACGGGGCTTTAATAGGCACAAGCCCCTGGCCCAAGGGTACTCGACGCTGAAGGGCGACCTGTGCATCAATTGCGCTGCGAAAATCAGGGCCCTCACTCACTTAGCCGAACCCCCCAGCCGGGCAGACCCTCCAGCTTGACCTCGAGGACATCAATCCCTTTGTGTTTCGCCAGTTTCTTGGCCGCCCGCATCCCCGAACTCATGCCAAAGTCGGTGAAAAACACGATGTGGTCCATTTTGCGGCGCACCGCGCGGGTCATCTCGATGGCCTGTTCATGCCCCACGATGTGGTGCCGTTTTTCGGGGTCGTCCGAGACGTACCCAAGCACTGAATTAGTGTAATCGGTCGCGAGCGTCGCGTACATTTCGTTACGGTGCTTTAGCTCGGGGGTGGGGGCCCGGCACGGGCTCTTGACCGACGCCGTCTCGATCCCTGCAAGGGCTCCGTCATCGATGCCAGGCGAGCCCGAGATCCAGTTGCCCATGGTTTGAATCGGGTAATTGACTGATCTGGGTGTTAACAAGTAAACGTGTGGAACAACAAGAGGCTTTAACAGGCACGCACAATTGCCCACCATGGACAAGCTGACCCCCGAGCAACGCGCGGACGTCGAAGAGTCGATGAAGTCAAAGTATGTCGGGACGCTCACGGCGTTCCACGACCGATTTGTCGCGGTGGCCAACGGAAACCTTCTTGGAGTGGTTGAACGCCATCTCCCTGGCGGAGGCGGGTTAGAGCTTCGATACAACGACGAAACGACCGACGGCCCATACGAGGTGTTGGGCACGGGAGGCGACGTCGAGGCGCTCCGGGAGCTGTACTCCAAATACTTGCAGCTCCACGCGGCGTTTGGGTTGACAGGGGGAGACCCCATCAGCGATCGACTCTCGACGTCGCAGGCGTGGGTGGCCGACTCGGACGGAAACGAACTGGAGGAGTTTTACTGGCACGAAACCATCTGATCAAAAAATAAACGCAGAGCCGCGATCTGTGCCCATTGGCGGCTCTGTCTCCAACACCTGGTCGACGCGGGTGGCCGCGTCGTCCTTGATCGTGCAAGACGATCCGGGTGGGATGTAGCGCATCTTGACCGTGCACCCCTTATTGACCACCTCGCCCGACCGACACACCTGGACCCCGATCGTCGAGGCTTCGTTGTACCACGATTGTTTAGTGGTGATGACCTGTGTTCCTAACATGGAATGAATGGACGAGGGCATTGTTTCAGACCCAGTAGGGTCGAAATAAGCAAGCCTTGTGCGGGATTTGAATCCGAGCCCCACCACGGATGTCACTGGGTTAAGTTTCCAGTAAAATCCACTTGATTCAGCGACATGCCCTCGATGCCCTGGGCCTTGGTAGCGTAGTAGTGATCGCGATCAAGCTCGGCCAACGCGTCGACAAACGTGTAGACAATTCCAATCCGAGCTTTGTCGGTGGTGTTGGGGCCGGATCGGTGCGGGACCAGCCCGCCAAAAATGACGGCATCCCCTGGCTCGGCCTCAATCGCCGTGTACTCGAGGGTGGCCAGCTTCTCCATCGACGTTGGAGGAACTTCAAGCGCAAACTCAAGCGTCCCGTTGGTTTTGGTGAACGGGGTCACCGGAACCAAAACTGAAATGTGCCAATCGCCATACGGAACAAACGCGGGGGTGTCTTGGTGCGCCAAAAAGTGGCCGCCGCCTGGGTTTTTGACGTTGACCTTGTCCTTGAACACCTTGAGCTTGCGGCCGCACGCCGCCTCGGCGAGCTCCTGGGCCTTCTTTCGGACGTCGTCGACCACACCACCTAGGTCAATGAGTCGCTCAACCCGGATCGGGGTGCGCTCGCCGTCGACCAGCTCGTGGTGAAAGATGAGGCCCTCTTCCTCCTCGTCAAACGCGGTGGCGATGGCCTTGCCCAGCGCCTCAACGGTGGCCGCCGCAATCACCCCACGTTTGGCTATCGCGCCACTCATAGTGTTGAATTAATGACTTGAGACTCGAACCACGCTCGGTCGAGGGTCTGGATGCGCTTGTTCGTGTAGCCGTGATATTCGCACCACAAGCCTCCGAAGGAATTAACAGCCTTTTTGTAGCCTCTATCGAGGATGGTGATTAAGTGGTCTGCAAACTCCATGAGCTTTTCCTCCTCCAACCCCTGTTTCTGGTCGGGGTTGTATCGGACCACGTACAGCGAGCCCTTGTGCACGTCTTGAATATCCTGAAGACGCTCAAACTCGCAGCTCGGGTCATAGTGTCTGTGTTGGTTTTCGTCGACTTCGATGATGAGCATCACGACGCCGCCGCCACACGGGATAGGGAGGGTCAGGTGTCCGTCGGGGCGACGCTTGCTTCCGCACCCGATGGCGGTGTCGCGGACAATGTGGTCAAATCGCTCATCGGCTTCGCACAAGGCCGCAAACACGGTTCGCTCTCTTTCGCCGTAGGTTGACCCCATGGCGCAGAATCCGCAAATCATTGTCTCTTCCTTGACCCAGAACCTTTTACAGGTCACACACTTGGGGCCAGTGTGTCGATAAATTATGTGCCTGGCCAGGTGACTTGCACGCGCGGCCGCGTAGTCGCAGTGGTCGCAGGCGTACGGCTTTTCGCCCGTGTGTGTCCGCATGTGGGCCGACAAGTCGCCCTTGACTGCGGCGGCGTAATCACAGATGTTGCAGTCGTACGGCTTTTCGCCCGTGTGATTTCGCATATGTCTGATCAAATTGCCTTTTTTGGTAGCCGCGTAGTCGCAAAGGTTGCATACGTACGGCTTTTCACCTGTGTGCATCCGCATGTGCAAGATTAAGCCCCCTTTTTGAGCAGCCGCGTAATCGCAAAAGTCACAGATGTAAGGCCTTTCTCCCATGTGCACACGCACGTGTGTCGTCAAATTGATCTTCTGAGCGGCCGCGTAGTCGCAGAGGTCGCACACGTACGGCTTGTCGCCCGTGTGCACACGCATGTGTTTGATCAAGCTGCTCTTGTGTGCAACTACGTAGTCGCATGCATTGCACTTGTGCAAAACCATAACGATCGTCACAACCAACCACCCGATCCCGATAAAAAGGCGCGTGGGAGATAAATTGTATTAATATAAATGTCGACTAATCGAGCCCTGAAAGGTTAACTTGTCTGACGCGGGCGTAGATTGAACCATGTCCGAGACCAGGTTTGGCAAGACCGCGCCGGAGCTAGCGTTAGCCGTTGAGGCCATCATCGCCAAGCACGGATCCAGGTCTCCGCTGGTCAAGGTCCCCCTTGCGGCTTATTTATCCGCGTTGTCTGGGGAGCTTGTGAGCAACACCAAGGCCAACCAGACCCTCACCTGGCTAATCGAACAACAGGCGTTGGCGCGGGTCACGCTGGGCAAACACATGTACTACACGACGGATCTGCCCGCGGTTACGTCTTTTATTCAGGAGTGACGCGTAGCGGCCTCGTGAATCTTGGCCACCATCTCCAAAAGCCCCAGCTCTTCGACGCCGCCCCTGACCCGCTTGATTGACACTGTGTTTGGCGACCCCTTGCACGTGAAACTGAACTCCTTATCAAAAATCACTGTCGCCATACAGCCTATGACGCACTCGACCCGCACCCCGGAATCGATCTGCATCACGTCGGCGGCGCGCGTAAAAGCCCCCACCACATTTCCGTCTTTGTCAACTCCATAGATCTCAACAAGGCTGTAGCCCGTGTCGTGGTGCTCACCCGTGGGAAACCACATGATAAATTTGCACTCAGTTCCCATCGGGATCTTGGGGAGCTTGGTCAACTCCTCCCGCGTGATGACCGTGTACACCGTCATCGTCGATCCAGAGCTCGGTGACGTAAAAACCTGGGTTGACCACTGACGGACAGTAGTTGAAACGCTCTCTCGACGGAGATGTTTTCGTTGTTGTAGCGCAGAACTGTGTCGGGCCGAACAATCAGCTTGAAATCGACGTCAGTATTAGCGATTATGCAAGGCAGCTCGAACCCTTCGGCCATCTAGGGTTGTGAGTGGTGACTCACGCAACCATGACGTTAACCCTGGCCATTAACCGACCATGTGTCATGACGGCGACACCGCGTGCAAGCTCCGGCGGATCGCGTGGGCCGACAGTCCGACGCGGGCGACCATCGGCAAGAGCACGTTGCCCGCCGCGGGCCAAGGCTTGTTCGCCCCCACAACAGGAGGGTTCAACAAGGGCGACTTTATTACGTACTACTCGGGGAAATACGGAGTCAAGCTCAGCGGGAATCGCGTGATCGAACTCGAGACCGGGGCTTGCATCGACGGATCGTGCGAGACCTGTCGGAGCCCGGGGGCGCGGGGCGACATGATCAACGACAGCCGCAAGCGCGCCAACAGCGAGTTCCGGGTCACCAATGCGATGCTCGCGCTCGTGGAGGTGGTCGCCACTCGCCGCATCCCTCCCGGGACCGAGGTGTTTGTGGATTACAGTAAACCGTGTACCGCTTAGAGTCGGGCCATCGGGACGTCAAACGAGAGCAATGTGACCAAAACGATGGCCGCGATGATGAGCACACTAGTCGTTTTCATCCCGCCGATCGTCATTGGGCAGTCCTGGGTCCCGAGTTTGCAACAACAGAAGCGAACCGCCCCGAGCAAAAGCAACACCCCGATGAGCCCGCCGGACACGGGACGCGGGACGGGTTTGTCAAAGGCATAGCGCGTCACAAGGCACCCCAGTAAAATCACCGTGTACAACACACCAAATGTAATCATGGACCAATGGTACACCATGTCTTGCCTTTGTCTTTCACGAGTCATGTAAAAATTAGCCTTCTCGCATTACCCTTGACATGAGTAGTGGTAGATCACAACAGGGATGGAGATTGAGAGTGTGGCAATCGAGGTAGGTCTACGACGTCTGAACGTACAAAAGGTATTTGGCAGTTGGTGTGTGCAAGATGCGCGCGACGTTGTTTCCACCAATGTACAGTGACCCCGGGGAATCGGGTGGTGCCCCCACGATTTTGTCGCTCGACTCTATCCATGGAGACGTGACGTGAGTGGCAGTACCCGCCACGTCTTCCCCCATAAACCAAGCATTGAGAATGTTGCCATGTTTGGTCACGTAGGTTGCAATTTCAGCCTCAGCCTCAGCGTCTGACCTAATTGCCCCCCCAATCCACAGTTCCGTCGTCGTGAAACATACATCTGTGAATCCCAAGCCATTCATCGCGCTCCGCCGCGCCAACCAGGAATCTAAAAACGTGATCGGTCGGACTCCTTACCCCGTAATCCCCTATCATCCGCCCGTTGCGGGACGCAAAATTGGTCCGAGTAACCATGACCACCTGGTCGTCAGGGATGCTAGCTGGCGCTCGAAACAGCTGAATGTCTGTGTCCCATTCCAATCGCACGGGAATTGCGCCCTGAATAAAGTCACGATGTGGCAAGATAGTATCGATCACATCACTATTGGACTGATAGTGAATCTGATCACAAACAGGCGCTGGTGAACGAGCCAACAATTAATCAATTTGCACAACCCCAAATTAAAGAGGCCAACCAAAAGCCGCCATGTACCGGGTGAAAGAGGGCGATAGGGAGGGGGTCGTCTTCCTGAACAAGGATGATCTGTTTGGCGATGTCAACACGATGCGCCAGATCCGCCGGATGATCCAGGATCCGACGGTGGACCACGCCCGGATCATGCCCGACTGCCACGTTGGGCAGGGGTGTTGCGTCGGGTTCACGTCGCGGCTCACCGACAAGATCGTCCCACGGTTCATCGGTGGCGACATCGGGTGCGGGATGATGGTGCACCCGGTGAGCAGGCACAAGGAGCACGGCGAGAAGCTCGACGTCAAAGCCAAAAAGATGCGGAGCCGCATCCCGGTGGGCGACGCGATGCACCCCGAAGGGGTTGATAACACCGAGGCCATAGCCGCCGTCTACAAGGAGGCCATCGAAGTAGCCCGCAAGTTTGGGCAGGCGTGGCACTACAACGACGAGTACCTCGCCGCCCTGTGTCAGCGGATCGGGATCACCGAGGACCGCGTGCGGCGCCAGCTTGGGACGCTTGGTGGGGGTAACCACTTTCTGGAGATGGGGACCGATGACGCCGACGCCTGCCCGTCGCGCATGGACGGAATGTACTACGTGACGGTACACTCGGGGTCGCGCGGGCTAGGGCAGGCGGTGTGTCGGTTCCATCAGGACATCATCACCAAAAGGACTAAGGGCGACCACCACGCTTACGAGAAGGAAGTGCGAAAGATGGAAAAGAAGATCAAGGACAAGAAGCAGCGCAAGGAGGCCGACGACGCGCTCCGCGCCAAGTACCTCCAGCCCAAGGGCCCCGCGTACCTCGAGGGCGATGAAGCGATGGCGTACTACTATGATATGATCTTCACTCAGTCTTACGCCCGGATCAACCGGTGGGTCATGCTCACCGAGATGATGGAGGTGACGCGGTTTCCGGTCTACCCAGACAAAATGATGGAAAGTGTCCACAACTACATCGATTTCGAGGACCGGGTGTGGCGCAAGGGGGCGGTGCGGGCTCACAAGGGCGAGCCGGTTATTGTGGCGCTCAATATGCGCGATGGGATCGCGATCGGGGTGGGCGAGGGGGATCTCGAGTGGAACCAGTCAGCCCCGCACGGCGCGGGGCGCCGGATCCCTCGGGGCGAGGCCAAGCTCCACACGTCGATGAGCGAGTTCCGCAAGGCGATGGAGGGGGTCCCCGCTGCGACTGTGATCCCAGAGACGCTGGACGAAAGCCCGGCTATGTACAAGGATGGCGACTTTGTCTTGGACAGGTCGGTCGCCACCTTTCGGGTCACCAAACGCGTCCGCCCCGTGCTCAACATCAAGGGCTACGAACGATCCAAGAAATAAAACACACGCCTTAGACGCTTGCTAAATTCTTGAAATGGTGGTTTAGTTAAAAAAAAACATCGCCTGCATCATCGTTGCGGCCATCTTTGTGATCATGCTTTTCTTCGTTCTCGTCGCGTCGGTCCACCATTAGACTCAAGAAACCGCACACGATCGTCGATGGTCCGTCCAAAGACAGTGACGCACCCCGGTCGTGCTCGCCTGAACCACTCGGCGTCATCGACGCAAATGTGATTGCTTCCAGTAAATCGAATCACCTTCAAGTTTTTGAGTGGAGCCAGCTTCGCCAGCCCCCTTCGCGTAACGCGGTGACACCCAATCCCATCGATCTCCTCAAGGTTGGGAAAAGCCGCTGCCAGGGCTTCCAGATCATCGTCCGTGGCGGCGGTGCGTATTGACACAGACCGCACCAGCTGGATCGACCGTAACAAAATTTTTATACGCTTCCACGCGCTCCAAATGGCTGCGCACATGGCGGCCAGGGGTATGCCTGTCCTCTACTGGAGCCACACCCCATTAACAACCACCTGACTCATCAATATTTACCATGACTCATCGTCATCGAAGCCAATGACTCATCATATGACTCATCATCAAACCAGTGTTTCCGTATTTGGGGTTGATGACTCAGCCACCGGGCGAGAGACTCGTACCCCACATCCGATCCCGACCTGCTCGCGTTGGAGTGTCACAACCGCAACTGGTGGTCACGATGGCAGGGAAGGGGTACGACAAGGAGGCGGATAGGGTGAGGTGCGCCGGGTGCAATGAGCCTATCACCGGTAAGGTGATGAAGTGTGGCCGGTGCCGCGGGCCAGCGTACTGCTCGACAGAGTGTCAGAAGGGGCATTGGAAGCACGGGGGGCACAAGAAGGTGTGTCGCGACCCGCTGGCCAAGAAGGCGGTGGCGGACCCGATGGCGGCGGCGGACCCGATGGCGGCGGCGGTGTCAGCCAGGATCAAGGCGATCGATCAGAGCCTCACAGGCAACAAGCTCAGGCTCCGCCGGGGCAACATTGCGAAGATGCACAAGCAGGACGAAGAGTTTTCGCCGTCGACGGACCCACAGTACCTCGACCCGTCAGCGTTTGAGTGTCTTGTCTGCACTGCGCCCAACCAGATGATCGACCTGGTGTGGAACAAGCTCTGCCCAGTCCACGGGTGGATCTGCGCTCCGTGTTCGGCCAGGATCAACGCCTGTCCGTTGTGTCGGCGCAACACCCCGACGATTTCCGGGGTCACCACGGCCGACATCGATGCTCTCCGAGTCAGGGTGAAGGCCGTCGACGCCGCCGACACCGCCGAGAGGAAGGTCGACTTGATGGTCGCGCTGACGACCATCAATCACGTGACGGGCGAGAACGCAGAGCTTTGCCCCAACGAAGCGCTCGAGCTCCTCGCGGACGCGTGTGAGTGCAGCGGTAGGGCGTGTCTGATCACGGGTCGACAGATCGACGACCTCGCGCTGCGCCGCGAGTATTTCGAGCAAGGGGCCCAGTTCAATTCGGCGGTGTGCATGTACGAGCTCGCCAAGCTCGAACCGGAGGGCTCGCCGCGCCGCCGTGAGCTCCTCCTCGCCGCGGCCAACGGGAATTGCACCGGGGCACAGATGACGCTGGCCAGCGACGTAATCAAGTCGGCGCTGGTTGAGCTTGGGCGCCAGCCGGATTTCGACATCCAGCCAGCGATCCTTGATGAGTTGAAGTGGATCTCGATCGCGAGTAAGCTAGGAAACCCCTACGCAATGGTCCGCCTGGCCGAGATGTTCTTCGAGACGGATTCGGACAACTTTCTCGGCGTCTACTGGGCAGCGGTCGCGCACTTTCGGTGCGGCCAGGTGGAGGGGTTGGACCTGCTCAAGGTGTGGATTGCCAAGCACCCCCAGCCGATCATGTGGGGCGATCCGATGGACCGGCTTCGCCGGCTGGCCATGGTCGACGGGTACGTCGAGGCTTCCGCTGAGTGGCTCAATCTCCGGTCATAGCTCACACCCTTTTGATTAAATTCCATGAAGATTTGTACTCCATGTTGGGCCACTTGAATTCGGCCTCGAAAATCTTGTCGGCGTCGTGCGGGTGCGGGAACTTTTGCTTGAGAGTCGGGTTGTGCATGTGCCACATGTGAATGTGCTCACCGCTCTTGAGCTTGACGTCGAGTTTGTACATTGGGGGGTTCATCTCCCCGATCGCTAGCAACGATATTGTGTCGATCCGAGCCTTTTGGCGGTTAGGGATAACCCCCTCAAGTTCAATGGTAGCGTCGTTGTTCCCTGTGACGGATCGAAAAAGTGTCGACCAGACCCACGCCATACTCGATCTCTTGATTTGATGTTATTCTGCGAAAAAGATCAAACCTTTATAGCTCTATTTTTTGGACGAACCTCATCAAACAGTTGACGCCCCTTTAGCTCAGTTGGTAGAGCATGAGATTCTTAATCTCAGGGCCGCGGGTTCGAGCCCCGCAGGGGGCTTTCTGTCTTTTTTTTATTACATGTGTCTCAGTGCGCCACCACATAAAACGAATACATCTGTGAGTTTGATGTAACTTCACGGAGACCTGGCCCAATGGTAGAGCAGATTAGATCGTTTTCATCAACGTTGCCTATCTTCATCTCATGGACCGCCTTCACCACACGTTCGAGTGGGCAGCGCACAAGCACTTTTCGTCGATCTCGCACCGCTCGTTAATCACTGCAAACGCCGATAGGATGCGCTCGTCGGGCTTGCAAACTCTGTACGCCTCGGGCTTGAGCCCCAGGTGACGCGTCTTTCTCCGGTTGTACCCCTTGACCCAAACTTGTAATCCGATTTCGTACGAGTCGACCGAATTGTCCTCGAGCAGCTTGATGTACTGCTCGCGCACCAGCTCCGACGGCTGGCCGTACTCGCGCACAAAGAGCACCTCACGCGTCTCAGTCACCTCGACAACCTGGGCCTCGCAAAAGGCGTCGGTGGCCTGTTGAATCGCCAGGGTGGTGGCCTTTGTGATCTTGTGGTAATCTTTGCGCGTGTCAAAGGCCCTGGTTTTCTCGATGTGAGCGTCGACAATCTCGTTGACCTGAGATTTGTACTCTTCAGGCGTCATGACGGATTATGTCTACTTCTTCTTGTTGGTTTTCGGGTTGGTTTTCGGGTTGGTTTTCGGGTTGGTTTTCGGGTTGGTTTTCGGGTTGGTTTTCGGGTTGGTGGAGGGCAGTTCGCGCGCGGGGTTAACAGCCGAAACAACCATAGCGAATCGGCTCCAGATATCATCACGGCTTACCCCGACCGCGATGCGTTCCCCGTTTGGATCACCAATCGCATCGAGCCACATTTTCGGGTCCATAATGTCTCTGTGTTGACGAAGCGTGGCAATTTCGTCATGTGAAAGCGCTGGTCCCATCACTCTGATCGAGTCTCGGAAATTGTTATCGGCCGCATCAGCCAACTGTTGAAGCATGATATTGATGAAATTGTCGCACTGATTCTTGTAACCCAGCCCCGAAAGGACGTTGTCTAAAATATTTTGATCCGCCATCTGCGCCAACCTTTTCCTTTTGTGCGGGGTCTGACTATTAATGATTGATACTGAATCTGGATATATTGTGGTTGACGAGGGCTCAATCTCTCACCAGAGCTATGACCGACAAACACGAGCTTCCGTTTGTGTACCGGTCGACCGATGTGGGCAAGACCAACCAATGGCGGTGTTGGGCTGAGGAGACCGGGGACGGCGCCGCCGCCCTGTGCACCGAGTTTGGGCAAGTTGGGGGCAAACTCCGAACCACCCGCCGCGAGGTGACCAAGGCTGGCCGCCACGACACTCTGTTTGACAAGGCCAAGCACGACGCCACCAAAAAGTGGGAAGACAAGCAGTCCAAAGAGGGGTACGTCACTGAGCTTGGGGCCGACGACGCGGACGCCGTCCCGGAAGAAAGCGGGGCCAAGGCCAAGAAGCGCAAGGTCGATGCGGCCGACGTCCCGGTGCTCCCAATGCTTGCCAAGGTGGTCGAATTCAAGAACGACGCGGTCAAGGGGCTGGCGTGGCCTTGCTTTGTCCAGCCCAAGATCGACGGGTTCCGGTGCGTAGCCCGGATCTGCCCGAACGACGGGGTGGCGCTCTTTTCGCGCAAGAGCATCCAATACATCGGATTTCCATCGATGCACGAGATTCTGGGCAACATCGAGCTTCCGAAGAAAGGGTTTGGCAGCGGAAGGTTTCACCTCGACGGCGAGTTCTACATCGAAGGAAAGGAGTTCAACGCGCTCAGCGGGTTGATTAAGCGCGGGCAACACCACGACGACTACGACTTGAACGACCTCGAGTTCCGGGTGTTCGACTGCTTTGACCTCGACCACATGCACACCCCGTTCTCGGAGCGCATTTTGTTTGCGCAGGGGATTCTCAGGGACCTGCCCGCCAGGGTGCACGCGCTCGAGACCCACGTGTCAAACTCAATCGCCGAGTCGATGGATTTCATGGCCCGGTTCCTCGGGGCCGGGCACGAGGGGCTGATGTTCCGGGGGACCGACTCACCGTACGTGTTGCGGAAGCGGAGCTCGCACTTGCTTAAGCTCAAAGAATTTGAAGAGGACGACTTTACTATCGTGGGCTACAGCGAGGCCGCTGGCGCCGACGCGGGGTCGGTGGTGTGGGAGTGCGAGACGCACGACGGGAAGCAGCGGTTCTCGGCGCGGCCGATGGGTACGCTCGAACACCGCACCCAGCTGTTTAACGACGCCGAGAGTTACGTTGGGAAGCTGCTCACGGTTAAGTACCAGAACCTGTCCAATGACAACGTCCCCCGGTTCCCGGTAGGAAAAGAGATCCGCGACCCGTAAGCACGAAAAAAACACGGAATCCCCCCACGAGTAAACCCTAATGTTTGATATAATTTACTCGCTGGTATGCGAGCTCTGGTACTCGACGCTCCGGCCGATCGTGTGCCCGAACTACGCTGTGGCGTACAGGACGCTTGACGACGATCCGGTCTTCATGATCGAAGCACCCGCAACACCTCGGCGATCTGGAACGGGTTGACCCCGGCCTCCTTTAGTATTGTGGTCACCTTGGCTTGCCTGCGATCCTCCTTTGCCTTCTTGATCCATTTATCGCCGCACTCGGGGCAGAGGGCGGTGGACTCGACCTGGCCGCCAACCGTGTACCCGATGAGACGGACGCATCGGTTACACACCAGCGGTCTGGGGTCGTCCATCCGCTAAAAAAAGTGCGCATAACCACAAGTAAATTTAATCTGATGGATCCCCAGCTCCAAGAAGAATTTAACGAATACATGGGCACCTCTTCTCCCCTCACGCCCGAGAGCAAGGCCGCGTTCACCGAGATTGTTGCCAAATTCGACAGCTTGGTCGCCGTGATCGCCAACCAGTACGGCTTGATCGAACACCAAGTCATGCACATAGTGCTTAAAGCGCTCCAGCCCCGATACGAGTAGGGTTTTCAGCACGCCAAAAACATCTTTTCGCACAGCTTGGTCAGCTTGGTCTCGGAAAACGGGATCGCCTCGATCGACACAGTCGGGTCACCCCCCTCTTCGATCGGGGTCAGCGTGATCGACACATCGCCGTTGGTCTTGAAGGCGGTTGACACCCGGAGCGGAATGGTCGGGTCAACTGGCTGGGGCATCACGGTATACAAGTGCCCCCAACACGCCCACCGCGCTAGCTTGTCCGCGGGGCTGATGTTGGTCAACAGGTTGATGGCATTGCCCACCATCGTCACCTGAGCCGCAGGGCCCCGCCGCTCGTGCTCAGGAAAGGGAATGAGCTCGAGCCCCCACTCGAGCAGCGCGACGTAGCTATGGGCGGGCGCCATGTGGTGCGAGGGCTCAAGGTGCGACACGTCGACCTGGATCACCCCACCGCCCCAGCGGACTAGCGCGTCCTCCCTCGACCCAAACTTCGCGGTGGCCACGCACACCGGGGCGCACACCGGGGTGCACACCCCCTTGTCGAACCGGACCCCTGACGACCCCGAGTCGTGTTGAAACTTGAGCTGCGTCGACTTGTCCTTGGGATCGTCGGTCTTGGGCTGCGTCGATTTGTCCTTGGGCTGCGCTGACATGTGCATAAATAACGTCGACGTGCACGAGTTCATGTGCATCGCCCAGTTCTGGACCGAGAACACGGGGCAGTGGTACACGGTCAAGACCATGGTGGCCTCGGACGGAATGAACAGCGGCTCCGAGTCGAACGCGGGGTAAGCCCGGAGCAGTCCCCGCGCCCGCAGGTCGTACGCGCATACAAAAAAACCCTTGTCGGTGATAGTCGGGCCGAACGCGTCACACACCACCAGGTCGTACTTGTGGTCGGTCACGTGGTGCATCGAGTGCACTTTCTCGATGGTGAGCTGCCCGGGGGCGGCCGCAGACGCGCAGTTGTCGTGCACCTCTTTGCACACCCGTTCGTCGGGGTCGACCACCATCACGGTAGCCCCAGCCTTGATCGACGCCATCGGGAGCGCCCCAAACATCCCGCCGCCAACGTGTAACACCCGGATGTCCGGCGGAGCCGCCCCGGTCCGGTTGCATATCTGGTCGATAGTCGCGGTGATGGCTACCGAGAACTGGCGGACCCGGTCCCCATCGGCCAACGACGCCGACGACGGCGGCCCGCTGACGATCTGGGGCAGCCGCGCCTTGAGTGACGCCATGCGTCTTTTCCGGGACCCAATCTCAAGCCCTTCCAAAAAAACGACGGCGCGCCCTTAACCCCATTAATCGGGCAAAGGCATGGCGTCACGACCCAACCCGTATTGGGCCTAGAAGCTTTTTGCGTGGTTCCAGACGATTGAGGAAAAAGGTTATTTATTCCAAAAGCTTGGTGAAAGTCACTCATGTCTCTTGCGTTTGGACGATGTCTCCGGCTCGCAGTACCATGAGAAGAAATGGGCAAAGCCGTCCGGGTGGTTGCACCGGATCCCGTTGCTCTTGCGGGCGTATTGTACGCGCTCCATCGCAGCCATTATCCGGATCTCAAGGGGCTCAAAGTCGTCGTGCATGTCGATCCGCTGGGTGTTGTCGACCCGGGCGCCGATCCGCAGCGCGGCTCTGCAAATCTCGCTCGGAAGGGGGCGGTCAACGGCGGTCGAGATGAGAGCGGCCCCCACGTCCATCAGCATCCGGGCTACCACGTCAACCGCGGGCGACGGCGACACGGCCACGTAGTAAAAATGAAGCGGGATCACCAGGTTGACCGCAAAATCGTGCATTGCAAGCATCTCCAACTCCGTTTCCCGAAAGGCCTCCTCGGTGTACGCGTGGTTGCAGAGGCACGCCGCCTCACTCAGCGTGTGCAAGCCTATCCCATAAAGCTTGAGCGCAATCATCATCGCGGTGTACCCGATCAGCTGAATGGTGCCATAGGCCACACTCCGCTTAAGCGCATAAGTATCGATGAGTGCCACCGCCGTCTGAACGGCCTCAGGCGCGCCATTCACGCCCAAGTGGTCATTGATCTCCAGAAGCCACCGACACAGCGTGGTCCGCATCGAATCATTGACCCCATGGTGGTGCTCAAACACTCCGGAAGGTACGAGCTCCCTCCGCTCGCGTGTCATCAACGACTCCAAGTCCATTTGTGACGGTTAACGACAGGGTTCGCGGGAATCCTTTTTTAATTAACTGTTTTTTTTCCGGCGGGGCTGCTCAAAACAATGGCGGCGAACCGGCCGACGTTGTGGCGGCTCAAAGACGCGGTCGGGCGACAAGACCTGGCGTACGAGTGGGTGGCGATCAAAACCAGCCCCGACGCTACTTGGTGGCAGCTCGGGAAAATAATATCTTTCTTTACTCCGTCGGCTTTGTCACGGGGGCATCGTTCGGTCGCCGACATTGGCCAGACGTACATCACACAAGATTTGTCGTGGACCGGGCTCACGCCCCCGCCTACGGAGCTGGTCGCCACCGGAGGACAAGTGGTTCCGGGGCGGTGCATCGATTGGTACCTGTCGACCTGCGACGAATACGACGTGGATATACATGTCATTGACGGAACGACACCTCCGGGGTGCGTGGCTCCATCCACGCCAGCCAACCGAGACGACGTCGCCGCCGACGTCGCGCGTGCACACGGGTTGCCTGGCGGGTGCACGCTGACAATCTGCGGAACCGCTGCGCTCTACCTGGCCCTCACCGTGTGCGAATCACTCGGTCGAAGGCCGCTAGACAACAAGGGGACCTATTTCGGCTCCGAGAACGTGTGCCTGTGCCTCGGGGGCGACCCATCCGGGTCCGTCCTGGTGTGGGACTTTGGCGCGTTCAACCTTCATTGCAACGGCGAGCAAGAGATTTCCGCGCGGGTCGACACGGTGTTGCTCGACATTACGCTGCTCGGGCCCACCGCCGCCCCCCGGATTCAGGCGCTCGCAAAGACGCTGGGCGCACGGGGGGTCGACCTTGTGGTCTGGAGCTCTTTGTCCAAACTAACGCAGGGTGGGCGGAACGCCGGGGCCGGCGGGTTTGCGGCGTGCTTGTCCCCGCAAAAGGCTTTCCGCGACGCGTTTGAAGAAGGGGCCCAGCTCCACGACAAACACATTGGCGCCAACATGGACGCCGACCTCGAACACCTGACAGTCGACCGGGGCTCTACCCAGGACATTCCATATCGCTGGCTCTCCAACTTGTACCTGTGGACCCAGCTCCGCGAACTCAATACCCCGCACGTCCAGCCCACCATCTTTGACGCCCCGCTGTTCGTGTCGGTTACGTTCGAGATACCGGACGCCGTGACAATCGACCGGATCCACCACGACATCGATCGGCGGGTGGCCCCGGAAATCGTGATGCGAAACAGCTTTGGTTTTAACGGGCCCGTTTTCAACTCGTACACGTCGGCGCATGACGGTGTTATCTACGGAACTATTCGCTTTTCGGTCCCCGCGCTCTCCAAGGATCGAGTCGAGCGGCTGGCCCGACTGATAAACGGGGCGGTGCGTGAAGCTCTGTCATTGCACATAACAAAAACCGGCCACGCTATTGAACAAAAGATCGGGACGCGCGATGGGCACGGCGCTTTTAGTGGTTGACGTTCAGAACGATTTTTTGCCCGGAGGGAACCTGGCGGTCCCGGGTGGGTGCGCCATTTTTGACAACCTCCGCAAGCTCCAGGAGCGCGGGAGGTACTCGCACGTCGTGTTCACCAAGGATTGGCACCCGCCGGGCCACATTTCGTTTGCCACGACACACGGCCACCGCCCGTTCTCCGAGATCATCTTCGGAAGATCAAAGCGTCCGCAAAAGTTGTGGCCGGACCACTGCATCCAGGGGACCGTCGGGGCCGAGCTCCACCCAATGGCCGTGTCCCCGAGCCTCGAGTCGTACCACATCATCACTAAGGGTCACCACTTGGGGGCGGACAGCTACTCGGCCTTTTTTGACAACGGCCGCAAGCGCAGGACCCCACTTCACTCCATGCTCCAGAAACTTGGGGTCAATGCGATACACGTGTGTGGCCTGGCCACAGACATTTGCGTGATGCACACAGCGGTCGACGCGCTCGACCTCGGGTACAAGGTCACCATAGTGCACGACGCGTCGGCCGGCGTCGATCCCAGTGAGACCAAGACTAAGCTGGCCCAGTTCGAGCGCAGCGGGGGGCGGGTTGAGTCGACGCAAAAAACCCTGCGACACCTCCGCAAATAACCCTCCATGTGGTAACATCTCCGACAACAGCGACGTGGTGTGGGCGCTGATTCGCTAAAGGGCGCATGGCCGCTATTACGCTCAAGGTGGCACGGATGATGCTGGACCTTGATAGCGCGCCCCAGCTCGTGTGCGATGTTATTTTGCAAATGCGGTTCGCATAAGTGGAAAAGATAATTGACAAGATTTTTAATACTTTAACCCCCAATCAAAACTTGCTATGTGTTGGTTTGCGCACGATTATTGTATCAGTCGTGTCATCGACATGGGAGACATCAAGGTGAGCCGTTTTATGGGCAATTTGGGGTTGATGGAGAAAATCACACGCGGGTATTCCATCCAACGATCGTGTCGGTCGTGCGGTCGATCCACGTTTAACACCAAGTATAGTCATGAACTGACTCGCGCCGAGCTTGCCGAGGTAACATTTCGTCTAGACACCCAGAAACACTTGTACGAACCCGAAGAAACCGAAGAAACCGACCATCAGCCGCTGTTGGGGCTGATCCCAAGTGTCAGCAATGCCCGCCGTTGCTCCATGCATGTAGGCGGTGCCGACGCTGAATGAAACAAAGTGTCGTGTTGACACGGTTAGATAATTGCAAAAAAAAAGAGCGGACGCTCGGCGTTTTCCGTGTATTGCATTGAGTGCGGCTACTGGCAACAGTGCGACCCTTCCCCCCCCACCCACTTGTTCTGTAGCTTGTCGTCAGGAGGGCACTTTCAGGCAAGACTTTGAGGAAATTCACTTGACCTTTACCGGGCCGCTCAGGGCGCCTGAGCTCAGGGTTCGAGCAACGCCCGAAGCGCCGCCATGAATCGCGCCTCTGACATGGGCTGCCCTGATTCCCGCGCAGCCACCATCAAAATGTGGCTCAGACCACTGGCTTGATCATCGGGGTCGTCGCACCTTTCGAGCGCGCGGTAAAGACGGCGGGCGGTCTGGCCGCCATCGTCTTTGAATCGATCGACTACAATATCGCGCACGCGCATCACGTGGCTCTCGCACGGGCATGCTTCGTCGCGTTCAGCCATTGCGAAAGTAATGCATGCTCATATTAAATGTCATATATTTATTAACAGGGTTTGGGCATGGAGAGGCTGACTGCGGGTTGCCCGAGGCTCTGCGACATCGGTGGCGACTGCTTCACCGGTCCGATGATCGAGGCGATCGTGGCCGCGTACCCGAGCTGCACGCTCCGGGTCAGGGCCCCGCAACAAGCTGCGTATGCGAGGTGGCAAGGATACCCGGGGCTCTCCTTGATCGAAGCTTGACCGTGGTCAGATGGATCTGTTGCAACCGGTCGGCGGTCATTCGCTCGAGCATCAGCTGGATGTGTCCGCGCTCGACCCCGGCGCGGTGGAGCGTCAAAATGATTGCGGTGACTCCCCGTCGAACGTGGTGCCCAAAACAAGCGTGAATCTTCTCCGCCCACGACGCCACCCACCACTCGGACTCGATACCGAGGTGGTCGTTTTCTATGTTGTCGTAGTCATCGGTGCGGTACGTGATGATCCCGTATTTGTTGATGCCCAGAATCTTGGTGTAGCTTCGGGTCCGCAGGATCGGGGTTGCAACCCCTTCGTCCACGTCGTAGTACCACAAACACGACCCGCACATCACGACCCGCCCGTCAGGGGTTAAATACATTTGATTTACGCACTCAGTCACCTCGCCCGCAAGGGCCCAAGCGTCGGTCCGAGGGTCGTAGATGCGAATCTGCTTGTTGCGTCCGTGGGTGCACATGTCGCCGCCGTCGTTTGAGGAAAACCACCCGCCCGCAGTGAGCACCCGGCCGTCGGGCAGTTTGATCCCCTGCACGTCCCGCAGCCGCACATCGACCCCAGCCCTAGCCGTAAACACGTTGTGCGCGACGTCGTGCTCCATCACTCGGTCGCTCCCAACCGGGTACGTCCCGCCCCCAACAAACAACACGTTGCCATTGTCCAACAGGGTGCACCCCGAGGCGTGGAAATCACCGATGCTCTCGAACGACGTGGACCGAAACTTACCTTCGTCGCCCGCTCTGTAAAAGATCTGATTGTCGTTGTCATACCGGTACGTCACGCTTTTGTCCCCGTCCCGAACGTACCGCACGGCCCGGACCATTATTGTTTGTCTTGGACGGGGGGGTCGGGTTTGTTGATTTAATTAAAACAAATGCGTGGGCGATTAATCAGGCGAGACCACAACCGCCGCGAGACCCAACCGCCACCATGTGGTTCCTGTTTGTGGTGTACCACTGTATGTACTACCCTTTTTTCGGGATCGCGCTCAACCTCCCGCTTGACGAGACGGTCGAGATGGTGAGTTGCATCCACTCGATGGTCGCGGTGGTGGCCGCGTGCACGGTGTGGCTCCACCGAGCCGACCAGACTCACGGAATCGAAGTGCCTGAGATGCTCATCTACGAGCACAGCCTGACGTACTTTGTAATCGACACGGTGATCAACATGGTGTGGTTCCGCCAGACGATCTACTTTTTGCACCACGTGGTCGCGCTGATCATTCTGATCCAGATGTACTCGGCCGACGTAACGGGCGACGCCATCCTGCTCGGAATCATCCTGTTTGAGATCACCAACCCGCTTAAGCGGTTTGAGACGCTGTACCTGATGCACCGCGACCACTCAGTCGAAGCCAAAACCTCGTACGCCCGGCGCGCCAGCCAGATCGCGTTCTACGTGTCTTTTGTGATTATCCGGTGCAGTTTCATCCCATGGTTTTTGTATGTAGTGCACCCTGAAGTGACGCTCAAGATGTCGACGGCCGGAAAAGTGGCGTACACGGCGGCGGTGATCCTATTGATTATCGGCGGGGCGTTGTGGTCCCGCGACATCATGACCAAGTCGAGCAAAATCGTGACCCAGGCGGTTCGTCAACATTCGCGCAGCTTCGGGTCGCCAAAAAAAGACTGAATAAAGGAAATGTGGTGGGAGTTGTTGCCCGTAATCGCGTGGGTGGTTGGGGTAGCCGCGGGGTGGGCGGTTGCCCGGATTGAACAAAAGGCAGATGTGACGAAAAACGGGGGCGAGCCCGATCCGGAGCACCCGTGCCCCATATGTAAAATAGTCGAGGACGTGCACGGAGAGTTGCTCCAATGTTGTCAGTGCGGGGGGTACGTTTGTGGGGGGTGCGCAAGCGTGTTGAGGGACATGGGGTCGAAGTGTCCGCTGTGTCGCCACGAAGAGTGGGGGGACGACTCGCTTCAGGACCTGATCGGACTGATGTTGCGGCGCCACCTCGATCCGCGAGTCATCTACGGGGCGGCGTACGCCGCCGCGATCCACATGCGGCTCGACGGGGACCGTGAGAGAGAGCGGGGGTTTTTGCGTCTGAGCGCGCTCCAGGGCAACCCGCGAGCCGCAGAGCAGCTCGGGGAGATGATCCTAACCGGGGTCGGCGGGCCCAAGGACAAGCATGAGGGGCAGCGGTGGCTTCACCGGGCCAACACCCCGCGGTCGCTCGAGCTCTTGTGCGCCAACGCCAGGGACGGCTCATATCGTGAAATAATAACGCTGTTGTCTCTCACCACCCACCCCGATGTTCCACAGGTCACAATGGCGGCCACCTACTTTCGGCTGGCCGAGCTGATCTCGGTGGTGGAGCCCGCCAAATCCCTGAAATACTTTGTGTTTGCGGCGACACTGGGTGACGCTGACGCCATGGCCAAGGTAGGGCAAGCAATGTGCACCGGGACCGGGATCCGCCGCAACCTAGCCATCGGTTCGCTGTGGTACCGCCAGGCCGCCAAGCTAGGCAACGTCGAGGCGCGGTGCATGGTGGGGCTCATGGATTTTTATCAGACTCCCATTAACAGCCTAAGCGACGTGGACTGATGGATTTTAATCAGACCCCCGTCAGCGGCCTGAGCGACGTGGACAGATGGACGATGAGCACGATGAGTACGACTGGGAGTGGGTGGAGCGCAAGGGGGTCAAGACAATGGTGATGGAAACTCCGCGAGGGTTTTCGGTCGAGGCCAAAGCCGTCCGCGTGTTCGACGACGCCCAGGCCATGCTTGAGCTGGCCGACAAGGCGCCATCGTCCAACCAGCGCGAGCATGGCGTTCCGGGTGCTTTTCCCCCGGACCTGTGGTTCAACGTCAACTCGGCGGCGCGGTTTGTGGAGATTCCCAAGTCGCTCCACCACACGGCGGTCGCCACCCTGATCGCACCGCACCTGGTTCACGCCAAGCGGCCGTGGAAACGCGTGGCCGATGGGTGGGAGCTCAAGGTTAAAGACCCGTCGATCAAGGCGAGCGACACGCCGCAGACAATTCGCATCAAAAACATCTGGGTTTGGGCCAACGAGCACGGGTCGGGGGTATCGGTCGGAGACTACGAGGCGGTGTAGGATAGGCGTGTTTAGCGATACACGAACCCGTCATGGTCCATCCTGGCCTCTTTGGCTTGCCCCCCACCGCTGTGAAACTTGATAGGCAGTTGATAGAGCATCGCCTCGATTTGTGGTTTGATCGCCTCAATAACCTGGGGGTGAAGGTATGACCGGCGACCGAGGCAGTCGACCCAAACGCCTTGACTCCCCGTAGCTACGCACTGCTCGTACAACTGCGCGACGTTGTAGTCCGTAAGGCGGCGCGCCATGTTTAATCCCAGGTCGCTACTATATTCATTGATTTATCCGGGCCGATCTAATTTCGAAGCCAGAGAAAAGAGTCATGTCGTTTGTCGATGACGTGTTGAACAAAGTGATGGGTCCCGTGGTGCGTGGGACACTTCGGTGGCGATGGAGCAAGCGGGTGGGCGAGCAAGTTGAGCTGATTGCTTACACGGAGCACCGCCAGGAGATGGCTCTGTACAATTGCGCGCTCGCTGCGCTGGTCGATGTGAGCAACGACGAGAGGGTCGACGACGACAACTCGGTCAGCAACGGGCTCGGGGTGAAGGAGCGGGCAATGGAAATCAGCGGAATGAAATTGAAAATCGCCGAACAGGAGACGAGATGCTCGGCGTGTCGATCTGACAACGTCGGAGTGGTTGCGCGCCAAACCCGGTCCGCCGACGAAGGGATGACCGCCAAACTGGTCTGCAACGACTGTGGCGCGGTCCGACACTTGTGAGAAGAATCATGTCGGATGCATCGTGGTCCAACACAAACGTCTTTTTTTGTGAAGGAGATTAAAGCGTATCGTGCCTTAATACCCTCAACGTTGTGCAATTTTGTGGTTTAGCGCTCAAAAAACAAAATGCACTCTGGATGTCTGTGTCACCTCGGTGATTCCAACATCTGGGGCGGCCACGCCGTTCATCTTGAGGACGGCGATGACCGGTCTCAGTTCATTGGGGATCGGAAGCGCATGTGCGCCGCTTTTTACCACGGGCGGTGGTGCGCGGAAATCGAAGTGGCCAAGATTTGTGTGCTCGAGGACGACAAACGGTGCCCCAAGAACGTGTGCGTCGGGGTCGCCCGACTGCTCGACAAGGACGGGGTCGAAAAGGCGGTGGCTCGGTACACCAACTGCTTCAGGGGGTCAACCCACACCAACGTGCACGCCGAGTCGTTTGTGGTCGGCGACGTGAAACTCGAGGCTATGATGCGGCCAAAGGACACGCTGATCTTGTACTTGAGTTATCAGCCGTGCCACCGCAACGGCGGCGGCCGGTACGTCCGGGGCCACGCCACGTCGTGCTCATCAACGCTCTGCGCGTGGTCGTCGGGCAAGCTATCCAAGTGCGGGGTGCGGCTCGAGGTGCGATGCTCGGACGTGTTCCGGGCGGGGTGGACCGACCCTGGCAAGTTTTCGTCCGGGGGAGACGCCGCTCTGTTTCACGCGCGGTGCGAGGCGGCGCGTGACGGAGTTCGGATGCTCCACGCCGCGCCCAACGCCGCGATTTTCGGGTTCGCTCCGGAGGACTGGGATTTTCTGTGGACGCTCTCTGACCGCACCCTGTTTACCAAAGAGGAGCTACAGAAGCGCGCGGCGTTTGACCTCAAGATCTGCGATTTTATTGAGTCGCTCAAACAGACAGATCAACCGACCACCCTAGATACGGGATCGGTATTGGAATCGTTATAATAACCCCTGCGAAAAAGTCGTGGCCGTGGTAAAATCGGTTGACCCCCCAAGTAATCAGCCCAGTTTTGGCGGCGGCAACCACGGCCGCTGTCGCCGCCAGAGATGTCCTGGGGTAATTCCACGCCGCGCACGCGCTCATGACACCCACCGCAAAAAACGTCTCGCGTTTGAAACTGAAGATAGGAGAAAATCCCGTAACCAGGGGCCCTTTGGCCGCCGCCGTGCGGCTTTCGGTCACAAAGAGCCCCTGGTGCGGGCCTTCCGCGACCTGGACAAACTTGCGTTGCTCGTGCGTTATGGTGCACGACAAATCGACCAGGGTCCCCTTGGAAACGATCCGAAGGTCTTTCACGTCAGTGACCGGGTTGTTCGACCAGTTGACGAGCTCGCACGGCTCGAGGGCGTGGAGACAGGTGTTGGTTCGGCCATTGGTCACGTAGACTTTGGCCTCACCGCACCCTACCGGGGTTGGGGTCCGCGTCGGGCTGCTTGCCATCGGTTAATCAAGTAGGGTTATGGCACACCCGCAAACTAACCTTATTTTGTTAATTTTTGTTTTGATTTAGAAACGAGCAGGATGCAACCTGACATTATGCACGTATCGGAACTCAAGACCGGGGACATCGTGTTGTTCCGGAACCACCATTCTCTTGTGTCCATCGCGACCATGGGACGATGCAAGAGCAGCCACGTCGGAATGGTCGTGGTCAACCCGCCGTGGCGCAATGATCTCCGTGGGACCTTTTTGATCGAGAGCAACGTTGACCCGTTTCGCGACACCGATCACAACGAGTTCAAGTGCGGGGTCACTCTGAGCGCGCTTAAGGAGACGGTCGATGCCCACGGACTGTCCGACATTTTTGTAAGACGGCTGCTTACCGACCACCCGTGGACCACTGAGGACCTGATCAAGGCGCACTCGGTGGCGCACAACCGCCCATATGACTACTCGTGGTGGTTTCTAGGGCTTTTGACCCCCCCGGGCTACCGCGCCACGCAATGCTCGGCGCTGGTGGCGCTCATGTACAAACTGCTCAAGCTGCTTCCAGAGGACTACGATTACACCACCGCCACACCCGAAACGTTCTGCGAAAGCGGGGGTTTACAACTAAAGGATGGGTCGGCGCTCGGTCCCGAGCAAAAGCTCGACCTATTGGATCTCTAATTACGCTTGTATTTATCCTGAAACATTGACGCCAAATCTCAGGGCGCAAACGAGAGCAAAAGCATCCAGTCCGGGGGCGGGGCCTGCGCAGCCGTGACCTTGTTGTGGAGATCGCCCGAGGCGAGCTGGACCGACAGGTACGCCACGTACTCGGTCGCATCGCGCAAATAGTTGTAGCTGTCGGGCCTAAGTGTCTTGGTCACCTTAGTCACCACCCGACTGTACCGCTGAACCATGTCCTGGAGCCGGAGCTCGGCGGCGTAGTTGATCTGGAACTGCATCTCGGGGCTTCCGTACGGAGACTTGGGCTCACGCAGCGGTGGAATCACCACCGTCTTGCCCCATTTCTCCTTCTGTGGAAGAACGGTTACCGGTTTGCCTTTTCTCCGGGTCTTGGCGTTGGCCTCCCGCTTAACTGTTCCAAGCCGCGCGGGCGAGCATTTGAACTCGGCGGCCGCTGCCCGGGGCGCGACCGAGTTTGCTCGGGACGACGACCACGCACCCGCCGGCCCATGCGCCCACGCCACATCGTCACCAAGCCGAATAGGCGAATGCCTCTTCCTCCCCATGTCTACCTGGGTGTGAGCCCGCGTGGCGGCGCTTGTGAAAGTGGGCTAAGTCATCAGTTAGCTACGGCTGAGTCATCAGTTAACGCGGCTGAGTCATCATCCACTTAATTAACCACGCCCTGCTAGCTAAAATAAAAATGCGTTCAGAAACGAGCAGAGTCATTCTCCCACGCGCCACGCTTAAGATCCACGTGACCGGATCGTGGTACTCCCGCAAGGAGAACGCCGAGTTGATCAATGATCTCCGCGAAAAGGGGTACGAGGTGCTCTGCGACTGGACCCACCCTGACCACACCGAGAAGAAGAACAAGACCGAGCAGTTTCATGCGATCAGCGAAGCAATCAACGCGGCCAACGTCTGCTTATTCAACCTCGCCGGGATGATTGTGGACGGCGTCGAGCGCGAGACGGCGTCGACGTACATCCAGTTTGGGCAGGCGCTCGGGGGCCACAAGCCCTGCGTCGTGTACGACCCCCTCATGACGACGCGGGAGACCGAGGACCATTACCCACCCGCGTTCACCAACCTTATGGGCCACGCGCTCACGGACCTGCCAGGGACCGTCCTGTGGACCGACAGCCTTTCGAACGCAATCGACAAGATCCCCAAGGTTAAGTGGCTGGTCCCGGCGGCGCCGGAAGCTCTGCCCTCGCCGCGGATCCACGTCTTGTGCGACTGGACCACCAAGACCCATCAGGACAAGCCCAAGTCGGAGCAGCTGCTTGCGATTATGCACGCCATCGACAACGCCAATGCGTGCTTATTCTCGCTTGACGGGATGTTCAAGGAGAAGGGCGGGCCTGAGCGCACGACGGCCGCGACGTTTATCCAGTTTGGAGTGGCGCTTGGCGCCAAGAAGAAAACGGTGGTGTTTGACCCGCTCAAAGACACCCGGGGCGGCCGGGTCGCCCGGGGTGCCCGCCGGCGTTCAACAACATCTCAGGTCAGGCACTGTACGACATCCCGAGCCAAATCTTGTGGACCGCCGACATGACCAAGGCTGAGGAGGGTCTTGCCGCGATGGTGGCCTAACAAAATTGCATGCATGTCTGTCAATACCAATAAAAAAATACATAACATCCGGTGCACCTTGATGACATGACGAAAAGCATGGCTAACCTCATGAAGCCCGCGTTTCATGGCAGTCTTGTCCAACGGGTCGTTGGGGGTTAATCGATGTTGATTTTGATTTTCAGTGGGAATTAACAACTTTTCTAGGACCAATTTCCCCTGCAAACCCGCGCTGCATGGCTTACCAGCTGTGGCCGGCTGGGTTTATATTCGAGGATGCGGGGCACAACATAAACGGCTTCCCCTCCTTTGTGGCCACGTCCACAACCAACAAGTTTCCTTTTCAGAGGGGCAATGAGTACCGCCTGTTTTCGATGAAGGGGCGGTGGATCGTTGGCCAGAATGCCCCCGAAGGTGACGTGTTAATTCACGTCCGCGGGGACTACGACGACTGCTACGCGCCGCCGGAAAACGTCATGATGAAGTGGGGCGCATGCGTTCGCGAAGAGGTGGGATACACGGACGCGCGGTTTCGCCTGTTTTCGACCCCCGCATACTCAAAGTGGCGTCACTGGGCGCCCTACAAGCACAGATACGCCACCCCGAAGACCAAGCAGATGGTCGAGACGGTCCTGTTGTGCGCCACGCGCCTCCGACACAAAAATTGGAACCTGCCCACCGAGATGTGGCTAAAGATTTTAGGATTTATTCCTACGCGGCTGGGGCGTGCGCTCTCGGTCTAGCCATTTCCCTGTGCAAAATGTCAATCAGACTCGAGCATCTACTGTTTTTTTTCACTAAACCACTTGCTCAACCACCCGCTGTTGGTGGCGTCTTCCGCCTGGGCAATCACCTTGAACTGCTTGTTGGCTACATCCTTGACAAACTCTGTGGTATCAGTGCACACCTTGAGCTCAGTTTGGCAGCTGACGAGCTCGTTCACCTTGGCATCCAGCTCCACGACCGCCTTTTTCAGATCAGCGATGTACCTGGTCGCCGCCTCCATCGGGTCGACGTCTCCATACGCACGCGAATCCACGCCATGCAAAAGAGTGATCACCAACTTATTGAGACCCTCGCATTGCTTCTTGAATTTTTCGAAATCTGCTTGAGTGATCTCAGCCTGAACCCGTGCAGCTGTAACCGACTGGCCCAACGACTCGATATTGCTCTGGGCCTTGGTCAGCTCCTTGACCTTTTTCTCAAGTTCAGTGCGGTCTTGCAACGCGTCTTCAATCACTTTTTGTCTTTCTGTTCTTTCGATCATGATAGCTCGCGTTCGCTCAGTGACAACAATGTCCAAAAGCATTCCCAATATCCTGTCTTTCGCATTCAAACAATTGGCAATTTCGAGGACATCACTGATATCTGTACTGATTTTCTCGTCTTTGTTCGCCAGCTCCTCGTGCGCGAGAAACCGCTTTCCTGAAGCGGCCCTGGATCTTCGGCGGGGCATTGTCCTCGTTTTACTTGTTATTGCGTGACGAATTTTACGGACCTCTTCGGCCAAAGAACAGGATGGACGAGATTGTCGACGAAGTGCTCGATGCAGCCGCCGAGCTCGACGCCGCCGCCGACATGTTTGTGGCCGCGACCGTACGGCTGCAAGATTTGTGCAAAAAGTACCAGCGCCCTAAAACAGCGCTTGGCGGCGACTGGGGGCACGTCAAGTACCTGCGCCAGGTCAACCCGTGGCTCCGATATGCCTCGACCGTCGATGAGCTGCGCGACGAGTCCAAAGCCACCGTGCAAGAGGTGTTGGCGCAGCGCCGCGCCGTCGACAACAGGGTCGCTGCGCTCAAGGCGCTCGAGATCTCCGGGCTGGCGAGGCGAGTCAATCTCGTGTCTAAGCGGGGGAACCAGGCAATCAATAACCTCGTGGGTAAGTTGAGCCGCGAGTCAACGCGTCTCGAAGAGGCGAGCAAGGCCATTACGTTTATACCGCTCCCTAAAGGCAAGTGTGCGATCCACGATCTGCCCGACGAAATCCTCGCCATGATTCTTTGGGCGGCGGCGACCCCCAAAAACGACGATGACGAGCGCCCTATTTGCTACCGGTTGGTGTGCAAACGGTGGCGTGGCGTGATCCAGGGCCACCTCCGCAATCGGTACGCTGATCGGAGGTGGCGCATAAAAATGCAGTGCGATCCGGAGCGCCCGATACAAGACCTTCCGCCTGGGGTTTGCCTGGCTCACAGGTACGTTGTGCCCAAGACCAGCCAGGACCAAAAGTATGTTCGAGGGATGTGGCTCCAGAACGTGTTGTGCGCCGAAGGAGCCAACTATGTTTGTACGAAAAATGGGGTCTCGTATTACCGCGGCCACACACTCGCAATCGAAAAGCCCACTCAGGCCCGGATCGCCGGTAACCACTTTGTGACGGTGGTGCCCCACGTGCACGCAGACACGGTGACTCTCTGGACGTTTGAATTCGACCGATCTCCCAAGATGATGTGGTCGGTCCCGATCGAAGGAGTGGTCGCAATCGAGCTATTTGACGACGGGACGGTGATTGTGGGGTCACCGCTAGAGGTGGTGGCGTACCGGGAATCCAAGGTAGCGTGGCGATCCAAACCCATCGACCGCATGGTGCACAACGGCCTCAAGATGGCAATCGACCAAAAGAGGGGAAGGATCTTGGCGGTCAACGACCTGCGGTATTGGCGCGTGTACGCCAAGGAGACGGGCAATATTCTGTTGTTGGGCGGAAAAGACGGCGGTCACTACGAGTGCATCGACGTCGCGATCAACGACCGCACCGGAATGATGTTTTGGCTGGCGCAGCACAAGGTGATATGGATGGACCTAAAACAAAAAAGTGAAACCGTTCACACCGACAAAAACACAAGCTCGATGACAGTGGCTCCAAACGACCTCGTCTACCTAACCGACAACAAAACCCGATTCTGGACGGTATGACTCAGCCAAATTGTGGTAATGGGATGCAAAAATTTAACCGGAACGGTTAACACAATCGGCGTGCGCTTGATGGAGTGCATCTGGCTTCGAGGGGCACACGGCCCCGAAATCAAACACAACATCCCGGAAATCGCGTCATACATTGGGTGGTCGGTGCGGCGTTGGGACGGGCGCGACGTGGGGCTAACGCTGGACCAAATGACATTGCTCGACGCGCTGAATCACCGCGCTATTTATTGGAGCCGGGTGGCGCCAGGGGTGGACGACGTGGTAATCCGAGCCGAGTCCAACTTCAACACTTGCGGGCAGCTGTGGATCACCGAGATGCGACGGCTCGGCGACGGCCGCACCCTTTTTTTAGACGAAGACGGCCGGTTCTACTGGCTTATTCGTCCTGCTCCATCGTCAACTCTTGAACCCTTGGCGTTGTCGGAAGATCCGTCGCCTCCGGTGCCACCCGAGTAAAGGTGATGTCCTTCCCGGCCACCTTGGGGAACGCCAGAACGTAGACCCGGTCCACCACCATCCGCTTCCGCAGGTTTCGGGCGTACCGAGCGGCCTGCATCACGAATTCAAGTTTGTTTGATTTGCTCTCGCGTTTCACCTCGATCACGGTGCACTTGTCGTCCTTGCGAGCAAGCACGTCGACCCGGTCGTTGGCAATGGTGTGCGTCATCCCCACAGAGTCGACGTGCTCAGTCGACGCGTTTTCCTCGGTGGCGACGCGGTACCCTTTGGCCTCGAGTTCGGCCGCTAGCGCCCGACACAGGTGCGTTTCTTTGACCAGGGTCCCATGTTGCTTCCACACCCGAGTGGCAGCCTCGGCGAGCTCCTCGGGCTCCATCGTGTTGTTTGTTTTTGAGTTAACTTGCCCCCTCCCAAACGATCCATATTTTACAATAACCCCTTCAACAATTAAACCATTGTTCCATTACCTCGTGCCCGAGCTGATGTGGGAGCTGCACAGACTCTGTCTGCTCAAGAAGACACACATTACGTGTGGTTTCGCAGGAACGCGCATGAGGCTTCTCGCCAAAGTCAACACGGCGATGTGCTCATTACGGGCGTCAATTAAACTTATTTACTATTCTACTGCGTGAGACGCTCTCGAACGTTGATTGTGGTCAATACCACAATGAGCTGGGGGCGACAGAATATTGCGGGTTTATCAATTGATTTTCAAAAGGTCGTAGATTTGACCAAAAAGCACATAGTCAACAAGGTCCCGCTTCCGGAACGCCGCTGGACCCGGGAAAACCACGCCATGATGACAACCCAAAGCCAGGAGCGGGTCAAAACGGTGTTGTTGTGCGCGCATCGGCTCCGGAAAACCGAGAGCGAGCTGTCGCTCCCGCACTGGGACAAGGCGTTAGGGCCTTGTTTGCCTCCGGAGATTTTTTCCGCCTTTGGAAACGTTGTGACGCAAAATTCAATCGAGGAAATGGCCATGTTCCTCGCAGCCGAGCTCGGGCTCAACTTTTAGCAGGGGGCATGATGTTCAAGTCCTCGCCGCTCCACCCCTCGGGCACCACCACAATTCCCGCAAACACACGGGGCCGATCGCCGCGGTGGGCTAGCCCTCGGTGCAGCTCGTCGCCGTTGAACCAGTAAATAAGCCCGCGCACCGGGCAGCACCGCACCCCACTGTCAAAGTCGGTCCCGCCGGCGTCACGGTCAGTTGGACTCAGCGGGACTAGGATGGTGTGGTACTCGGTGTCGCCGTCGAGGTCGCAGTGCCACGGCTGATCGGATTCCCCTGGGGGCACTACCGCAAGGCATTTGCTCGCGATCCGGTACCCTTTAAAGTGCTCGATCAACACGGGCTGGATCGCCGCCTCGACCTTTTTTAGTATTTGCCCTGCGCGGCTCCGCAACGACGGGTTTTGGTAGTCACACCGTCGGTCTCCTCGCACCACCTTGTTTCCCGCGATCGTTTTGCCCAGCGACAAAATGTTGGGAAGCTCTTTGACGCTAATGTGAGTAAATCGGACCATCACGCGTTTACTGTCTAAGGGTTGTAATCTTTTTTTCGGTTTTCGTTCCACCGCTTTCCCCACCATCCCACCACGAGCAATACCGTCCCGGTCCCCAACACTGCCCCTTGCCACGGCCGAAGGATCGGGGGGTGCGGCGGCGACATGGCCCACGCGCGGTTGAACCGAGAGGCGACCCCCAACCACATTGAGCGCATCTGCTTGCTTGTGCGCGCGGACGGTTTTATTGGTCAGATCAAAACCGAAGCGGCGGGTCGACCCCAACTGCAAGTTCAACCCGCCCAAGTGGATGGCCCCGCAGGTCGAGGCGCTCCAACAGTCGGCGGCTGAATAGGAAGACTGATCCACCTGCAAAAAAAACGGTTTGGATAAGGTTTAAAAGGAAAACAATGCCCCTTCGCAAGTCCCGGGCTCCGAGGCGAAAGAGCGTGTCAAAGACGCCAAAGCGGTCAAAGACGCCAAAGCGATCGAAGACGCCAAAGCGATCAAAATCGGCCCCGGTTCACCGCCGACGGTCGCAACGGCTCCAAGCGCAAATGTCGTTGTTTGGGGGGAAATCTCAAGCAGTGATGGGGGGTGAGCAAGATCACACCACCCACGCCATAAACGCCATCCGGGAAATCGTTGCGAGTGATTTGCAAATCAACATTTCGGAAGGCGCGTGGCCCGTGGTCCAAAGGGTTTTGGATGTCAAACCAAAAAGCAGCGTTCTCAAGTCGTGGGGGGAACACGAGACGAGTGGCGTAGAAAAAAGAGAGGCGGTCTATGAATTTTACAAACCCAAGATTCTCGGCGCCCTCAAATCGTACTGGATAAGCAAGGCCAGACAACACCGGGGTCGCGCAAAGGAGCTTATAGAAAATGCGCAAGCCGGGTACCCTGAGTATCACAAAAAACTTCACAGGGAAAGTATAAGTAGTTACAACGACGGGGTTGTAAAACAAGTGCTCAACTTGTCCCCGCCCGATTATGTTGTGGGCGAGGCTCTGGATCTGAATTCCCTAGGAGTCATTCAGGATTGGTATGAGGTCAAACTACGCGCCGCCGGCTTGTTTTGAGTCAGAAGGGGGGGCAAGCAACGAGGATTTGGCCAGCTTCCGCAAAAAAAGCCCGGAATCAAGTAAATTCAATCTTCTTAGCCACTTTGGTCCACAACGCGTTGTGGTGCGACACCACCACAATCGTCTTGCTTTTACCCAGGTCCGTGAGAGCCTTGACCACGTTGACCCGCATATTGGGGTCCATATTGGACGTGGGTTCGTCAAAGACCAGGCACGCTGTGCCCGGGGTCGACACGGCCCGCGCAATCTCCACAATCATCCGCTGCCCACCGCTGATCCCCTCGCCGCCCCGCGACACCTGGGTGTGAATATTTGGGGCCTGAGCCCCCCCGATTTTCTGAAGCGCCGCTATGGCCTCCTCCTCGGTCATGTCCGGGTTGCCTACCCGCATGTTGGACAACACCGTCCCGATGGTGAGCGACGGGATCTGCCCCACAAAACGAACCGCCCGACGGAGCTCCTGGGTCTTCATGGATCGCACCTCGGTCCCGTTGAGCTTGAGGCTGCCCTCGTACGGGTGAAACCCGCACATAGTCTTGAGTGCGGTCGACTTGCCCGTGCCCACCGCGCCGTGGATCACGGTGACCCCAACTGGCGCCGTCGCAAAGTCGGGGACCGGTGTAGCGTCGACGTCGGCATCTTCCTTGTCGGGCACCCGAACCCCGCGCGCTACAAACTGGCACACCCCGGTCCCGAGCGAGACCCCCTCGACAAAGTCGCCCATGGCCGGCGGGTACGACGTCGATGTGGACTCTATTCGCCCCGAGTCGCCCCGGAACTCGCTCATGAGCCACACCAGCTGGTCGAACGACGACTTGGACCGCACCACCACCATAAAGAGCGCCACGGCGTCAGCCAGGTTGTTGTGGGCCTCTTTGGGCCGGGCGACGATCCGATACAACACGTAAAACACCACCCCAATCACAATTAGCTCAACCACCTTCTGGAAGAGCACCACCATCGTGTTCCACTTGCGCCGCTCTTGTAGATGCTTGGTCTGGAGCGACTCGACCTCGAGCTTGGCCTCCCGCTCGCTGTCGCTCGAGAACACGAGCATCAGCTGGTGGATCATGTCAGCGAGGTACTCGCCCAGGTTCGTCCGCGCCTCGTTGAGCCCCGACGCTGCGCCCATCCCAGCGGTGAACCCGATGGACATCACTCCAGCGATCACCAATACCAGCCCCCCGATCAGCAACGCCAACAGCTTCTCACCGGCGGCGGCGAGCGCAATCGGGACGGCGACAATCCCGAAGATCGGGGGGAGGATCTGAAAAGTTGTCCGAAGCAGCCACTCACACGCTTCGGGGACCTGGTAGAGGTCGATCACCGCCTGGCCCACCTTGCCCCCGCGGCCGTAGTCGCGGCGGTGGTGGTCCAAAACCTCGTCGAGCACCCGGGTCTGGACCTTGACGTTCACCTCCATCCGAAGCTCGATCTGCGCGATCGATATCAACAGGTTGACGACGTAGATCCCGGCGAAGACGCCCGCTAGCCACTTGAGTGCGGTCATTCTCGCGTTAATCTCGCCGCTGTTGATAGCCGACGTGATGGACCCAATCACTTTGGGGATCGCCAGCTTGGTCAGGATCACCATCGAGGGGTACAACACTATCAACAACACCCAGAACAGCGGCGACCTGATCAGAAGTTTGTACAAGTCTGTCACTTGCATCCCTCCTCTTTTGTTTCAAGACAGGACATTATTATTTGATAAGGTCTGTTTATAGGCAACTCTACATGTCGTGGAAGCGTTGTGTAAGCGCGGCCCGCGCCTCGCCTGACAAGGGGACTCACCAATAACTCTGGTGCACCTCTGATTTCCAATGAGTCATCATCCCCCCCAAAAAAAATGCTTACGCCCGGACCCTTTTCTCAATTCGGAAATTGTGACTCAGCCGTTTTGGATACTCGGCCGAGACTAAATGTGAGACAAATCACAACCAGCCACCTCGACCCAACCTTAAGACCTCCCCCCATCCGATCAAACACCATGGCCGCCCCTGCCCCCGCTCTTATCCGAATTGATTCCGAAAAGCCGGACGTCTCGCTTATTGAGAGGATGCTTGCCAAGCCCAACGTCTCGATTACGCGTCCCGCGCACGATCTGGCCACGCTCGGCGCCAAGGGGGTCCCCGCCAAGATCCTATTGGCGCTCGTTAATCTGGGCGTGGCCTCCAAGGCGGCGTGGACCATGGCCATCCTCTTTGCGGCGGCTCTGAACGACGCCGAGATGCTTGACGCGCTCAAGGCCAAGGCGATTGCATTGATTGAGGCCGAGCGTGCCGCCAGTAAGACGGAGATTAACAAGTGCACGGGCAAGATACGCTGCGAGATTATTAAGAGGGCGACGGCCAACATCGACGCCGACGCAGACAACAAGCTCAGGGGTGTTGAGTTTGAGCTGCCCAAGGTCGAGCTCCCAGCCAAGTCCTGCGCGTTTCTTCGTGACAACAAGGCCGCCATTGTGACCAGACTCAACTCGGACCGCCAGAAGGGCGCTTGCGCTGACGCGGTCGGCGACCGGGCCGAGGGGGAAGCTCTCAAGAAGTACCTCGCTGAGCACCCGGAGCTCAAGGACAAGGGGTGCAACATCGTCATCGACGTGCCCAAGAGCATCAAGGGGGAGGTGGACGGTCTCTTCGTCAAGCCCGACGGGGACTCCATCGTCGTTGAAGTCAAGAGCAACTTTCGAGGCATTGCGAGTGACACCCGTCGGCTCGTGGCCCTTTTGAAGGAGGCCAACGCCAACGGGCTTAAGACCAAGGGCGGGCGCATTCTTGTGCCCAAGGGCAAGAATGTGACGGCCGTCTACCTGGCCCGCCGGGGGGACTATCCAGTTAAGACCCTGACCGAGGTCATGGCCCCAAGTCTGGTCAACGAAGCGGCGGGAAAGCTGGTCGGGGCCGTCACCACCGCGATCTTCAAGGGCGAGGACCTCGAACTTCAAGTTGAGGGGGGGCGGGTCCAGTTTACACCACCGGCGGCCGCGATCAAGGAGCACGTGGACCAGATCGTCGCGCGGATCCAGAGCATGTCCGAGCGCCTCAATTCGGGCAGCGTTCGTGTGTTTCTTTTTTGAGCGCGCCCCTTTATTTGGATTATTGAAATTACACATAACCCCGATAAATCAAACGTTACTCAACATATACAACGATATGTGCATCGAAGAGCAATACAACGACGCGTGGGCCCACCTCCAACATACGTTTGACCTATGGACAGTGCGGGTGGTTAAGGCCTGGGCGGGGACGCTGTCGTCGCCCAACAGCCGCCTGTGGCAAGGGTTTGTGCACAACCACGAACTTCACGGCGCCCACTTGATGCGGGTCACCTTTGACCAACTGCGGGACATGGGGTGCCCGGACTTTGAGACCTTTTGGCACCACGTGCTTAACTGGAGATACGTCATCACAGTGCCCGCCGCGCACCTGGTGTCCGAGAAGGGGTTTCACCGACAAAGCTCCATGTCGGGTCCAGCCGCCATGGCGCTAGACTGGCTCTACGCGCAATACCGCCTCGCGCGCGACTTTGGGTTGGCTTGAATTCGAATCAGTCCGATCCGATCCATTAATTGTCCGATGATGAAAACAAACAAAGTGCGATGGTTGGGCCTGTGCTCTCGTTTCGGGATCACGCCATGTTCGAGCGGCGGCGGATGCCCGATGTGGTGCGGTGGCCCGACGATCGGTCGAGGACCGTGGCGTTTGATCTCGAAGACACAGTCAAAAGCAACGGCCGCGTGTTCCACTTTGGCGCGGTCGTCAACGGTCAGGAGGACAGTCCAATCAGTATCGTGATCAACCCTGAGACCGATCAGGGGACCATGCCCACTATCCTGTTGGACCGCGGGGTTACTCAGGATGAAATCAACGCCGCACTTCCGTTTCGAGACCACTCCAACAACATTTACGCCCTGCTCCACGGCGCGGCGGTGGTGATCATGCACAACGCGGGGTGCGACTGGAAAAACTTGATGCGTGAGTTCGACCGGTGCGGTCACCCACACCCGGTTCCTCGGCGGAAGCTGTGCACGCTTTCCGAGAGTCGGCGGCTCAACATACCGGCTGCCAAGGGGCTGGACAGCCTGTCCCGCTTCTTCAACCTCCCCGAGTTCACCGCGCACAACGCCACGTTTGACGCCGCCGCGACGTACCGGCTATACATCGCGCTGATTAATCGGTACCCCCGTTACTTCGATCACCTGCTCCCTATGGAAACGGTGAAAATTTCGCCATACTTTGCCATCAAGCGCGCGCCATGGACGGCGACCGCAAATCTAAGGCCGCCGGCCCGCTTATGAATGAGGGGCTGGGGGCAACGCATCCGCTGCGGTGCATCGAGCGGACTGCGCATATGTGTGGTTTTTGCGAGGGGGTCGTCGTCCTCTCCGAGGGGTTTTACCAAGCGGGGCCGTCGTTCTCCACATTGTTTGTGTGCGACAGGTGTTTTGAGTCGTTTCCCCACTGCCTTGAGCTCATGAACCGATTCGATGGAGCTAATTATGTGGCGTGCGACATGTGCGGCCGGTCAGCGACCACGGAGAGCCCCGAGTTTTACGTCCTGAATGATTTTGACGTTTGTAGCCGCTGCTTTTACATGGATTCGATCAAGGCCAAGTTTCAAAAGATTCGGGCCCCTACCGAGTTCATCAGAGTGGACAACGATCTAATCATTCGGGCGTTCCCTGAGGTCCCGGCCGGATCCCTGCCCCCATGGGTCACCATTCCCATGTACATGTCCACCCGGTGGCTCGAAAAACAATACGCCAGGATCAATTCGCTTCCGTCGTCGCAGTGGAACGCCATGGCTTGCGTGGTGGTCAAGTCGAGCTGCGAGGTGCTCCAGCGATACACTGACGCCGGGCTCATCTGTCTTGTTGCGTGCCTGTCGATCCCGGGCCACCCGGTCGCGCTGATGCACCAACTCCGCCCCATCGCACTAGGGTGTTGGTTGGTTGGGCCCCAGCTGTTTGACACGATCGAGGACTACCAGGCTCATTTTCGGGCCTGGGTCAAAACCCAGTCCGCCGATGAGTGGGTTGCTCTTGACGCCGAGGCCGATGCCAAGACCGCGGTCGAAAACGAGGCCAATGAATTGATCTCCGACTACAACAAAATAGACGCCAAGGCCGAGCCCGACTATGTGACCCACCTCTACCTGTCTGTGCAGGGGCAGATCCCCGACGGGCTCCGCCAATAATTATAAGTGGGCTTATTGTCAAAAAAAGACCCATGGCAGGCTCGATTGCAATTGGTATCATGACGATTCTGCTCAGCGCGGCGCTGGGCTACGCGGCTTCCATCGCCGACAAAGAGCAAAAAGGGGCGTACGGCGCCATCGCCGCTGTCTTTTTGGTCGCTGGTGGGGCCATGGTGGCGGTGGGGTCGTACCAGGTCCACAAGCGCGGGGTCTACGGTCACAGCCTGTGCACGGCGCTGGCCGCTCCCTCGAGTCCAACTCCGCCCCCGTGGACCAAGATGGTCCCTATTGGGTCGGATTTTAAAACCTTGATCATGAGTGACGCCTACGACACCGCCACTGAGGCGGGGAAAGCGGCGGTGGTGAGCATGAATGGAGTCTTCGTTAACAACAAGCTCAAATATGCGCCCCCGTGGAGCGGGCCGACAACAACAACAACAAACGAAATCATGTGGTGGATCCAACCCGATGGCAACTTCAAGATCTCGGGGGTCGTCAATATGCAAAACCCCGTCAGTCATAACGACCCCGGCCCCTCACAAAAGGTAACCTTTACTACCCAGTTTTTCGGGGCGGTCCCCGAGGCCACCGAGTGGGTGTACCAGATTTTATCGAAAGGGTGTTACACCAATGACACCACGAGCTATTTGCGCCGGCATGGTTACGATGCAAACTTACACAGCCCGGTAGCAACGAGTCACAACGGGTTGATGATGCAATACATCGCCGCGATTGACTTTCTGTGCTCTCAATGCATCCAAGCGGCGCTCATCCACCCAAAATCTCTCAATTTCGAGGCGAGCGCCAAAATAAGCTGGGTGGAAATGATCGGGTCCGTGATCAGCAAAAACTCGATGTGCGATGATCGGAATGCAACAACGACGATTGACCGCGTAACTTACGGAACCACCAGGCAGACGCGAATGATGCAAATGTTTTTGAACATATTGGATGGACCTGATTCTTATTCTGCTCTCGAAACGTATAGGAGGGAAATAGAAAGGCGAGTCTCCAAAAACCGCGACATGTATCAAAGCCTCATCTCCTCTCGCACATACGATCCGGCCATGTACCGGGACTCGAACAATGGAACGAATATGATTCAAAAAATCAACGGAAAAGACGCTGTGACTGTCGAGCCCATACACCCATAAAAACAACAGTGTAATTTCAAATGTTGAGCTTGCCTTTGTACGCGTCGTGCACCACCACACCACACGTAATGGGCCAAATGATCCCGTACCCCACTCCGAAGGCCATGGCCGCAAAAGCTTCTGTAATTCTTTGAGGGGTGTTCTTTTTCGTCGGGTACTTTTGCCACGTCGTGTAGGCCAGGATCGGGGTTGCAACCGTTGTGGTCATCACCCCCGCCGCCAGGTACACCTTGAGTGCTCGAGCAAAATGTGGGGATACACCCATGGCCTGATTAATGGCGCGTTGGTTGTGAGCGGTTAACAGGCAACCGACGCATCAGCGCCCACAACCAGTCAGGATGAACCACAACGTCCGTCTCAACCTAATTCAGACGGGGTTGCTCGCAATCGCCGACTCGATTTGGACCGGGACTGTGCTCGCGGCCTTTTTGTACATTATGCAACGGAACCACGCTTTCAAAAATACATCTGTCGGGATGGTCGAGATGGCGTTTGGCCTAAGCCAGCTGGTGTCGGCATTTCCAGTCGGGTACCTCGCCGACAAAAGGGGGCGGGCGCCGCTGATCATGGCGGGCGGGGCGCTCTCGATCGTCGCGTCTGTCGCTACCGGGTACGTGGTGTGGGAGACCACCGAGGAGGACATTGAAAATGGGGCCACGCCGCCTTGGGCCATGTGGGCGCTAGCCGGATGTATGTGCGTGTGGGGCGTGGTGAGCGGAATCGCCTCAGGCCCATCGCAGGCGCTGTACGCCGACTCGATCCCCGAGGGCGAGCGGAGCAAGTGGTTCAATTACCTGTACTGGGCGTACCTGCTCGGCTCGACGGTCGGGCCCGCGACCGCCATCGCGCTCTTTCACATCTATGGAAACGAGTGGTCGCTCCGAGAGCTCCGGATCGTGTTCCTAGTGGGGCTCGGGTTTGAGCTGATTGTCGCGATCCCGTCGTTTTTCTACTCGGACCTGGCTGCGCTCCCGGAGGAGGGCACCCCGGCCGCACATGACAAGGGGGGGATTCGGTCCACCGAGCTCCCACTCGACGTCGGCCGATGCATTCGGCGGTGCCACATCCCGTACATCCTGTTTGCGGGTGACCTGTTGATCGCGCTGGGGTCTGGGATGACGGTCAAGTTCTTTCCGCTCTTCTTCAAGAACACGCTTCACCTCAGCCCGGCCGACGTGCAAACCGTCTACGTAGTGCTTCGGGTGGTGATGGCGTGCGCCTCTGGTATCGGGATGGCGGTGGCTCGCCGAACCGGGCGGGTGTCGGCCACGATCGGGCTGTCTTACCTCGGGCTTGGCTGCCTGATCACGATGGCGCTGTGTTACGACAAGATGCCCGCGACCCCGCTGATTGTGATCTTTATGGCCCGGACCGGGCTGATGAACTCGACGTACCCGCTCCGCGAGTCGATCCTGATGGACACGGTCCCTAAAAATCAGCGGGCGCGGTGGAAGGCGCTCGACAGCGTGTCAAAATTTGGGTGGTGCGGAAGCGCCGCGATCGGTGGGTTTCTGGCGGACCGGTTTGGGTATACGTTTACGTTTTTCATCACCGCAGGGCTCCAGTTTGTCGGGATATCACTGTATTGGCTGATCATGCACGTGGTGCCCCGCGAAATCCCGGTCGAGCCGGCCGCCAAGACGGAAGAAGAGAAACCGCTGCTCGCAGACCCATCTACCAACTGATGAAAAACACCCACCCTAAGCGTAACAATTAAATCAAGTTGTTCTTGCTCACAGGCTAATGTTAGTTGGGGCGCACAACACAGTCAGAGATTGCCATGGGCTACGTGGAATGTGTGGCGCAGAGGGTTGGGCACATCCAGCCGTGGGGAGCCGAGCTGGCGGAGCGGGCCAAAAAGGCCACCAGTCCGGGCGATTTCCAGGCGGCGGCGCTTCGTCGGATCGACCAGTGGAACCAGAACGGGCTGAACCGCGACGCCGTCCACCTGATCTGGGATTGCGTTCGTGATGCTCTCAGCGACGAAATTGTGATTGACAAAGATGGCCAGCCTAACCTATCACGGGAGTGGCTCGAGGATGTTCGACAGCGTTTTGGGGCTCACGAGTGGTGGCAGTTGGTGGCAGCGGCGCTCGCTTCGCTCGATCTGGGATTTCCGTTTAAGCGCTACTTTTTGGACCCCGACGCCATGTTCGCCAACCTCCAGGCTCACCAGCCTACTTTTGTCGACGGCGAGTTTCCGCTGACCGCCCCGCCGATCCGGTTCCAAGCGTTCAATCCCTGCGGCCCCCACGACCAGTACATCGAGTCGGGGCCCGGGGACTACGACGCCGTCGACGCGCTCGCCGACGTGTTCACCGAGGAGGCCAGGCTGTCGGCGTGGTACCATGGGTGGGAGTCGTCGGTATTGGAGTTGTGGCCCAGTGTGCGCCACCTAGTGTACATCCATGCGCTCCAACACCCCGAACCCGACGGATCGGTCGGCGTCCACACGGTTCGCGAGGGGGTGTTCCTGGTTAAGGCGTTCCGCGAGTGCACCCAGTTCAAGCCCACGGTGGCCAAGGCGGTGTACGAGCTCTTTGGCGCCACCCGGGTGCTCGACTTTTCGGCGGGATGGGGCGACCGACTGCTCGGGGCGCTCGCTGTTCCCGCGATCAAAAAGTACCACGCGTACGACCCTAACCCCGCGCTCGTCGACGGCCACGCCGCCATCCTGAAGCGGTGGGCGGGGAAGCGCAACTTCAAGGTGATGTGCGAGCCCGCTGAGGGGGTCCCTATGTTCAGCGGGAAGTTTGATTTGGTGTTTACGTCGCCGCCATTTTACGACGTGGAAAAGTACACCACCGCCCCCGGGCAGTCGATCCAGGGCCGCCACTCGCTCGACGCGTGGCTGACCGAGTTCCTGTTCCCGGTGTTGGCCAAGGCGTGGGCGGCGCTCGAGACGGGCGGGCTTATGGTGTTGCACCTCAACGACGGAAAGGGGAGGTGCATGTGCGAACCCGTTGTCTACTTTTGCATCCAGTCGCTTGAGCGGTGCGAGTTCAAGGGGCTCCTTGGGACCAAGGGGGTGCAGAGCCACGCGGTTCGGCCGATGTGGATCTTTGAAAAGGTAAGGGGTCCTAACGATCCCCCGACCAACACTCTGCTCGAGCGCCACTTTCCGCGGCTGGCGCTCCGGATGGCTCAGGTCACGATAGCCGAGCTCGGGCCCGAGGACCCCCCCGCGGTCGAACCGCTTCTGCGCAACCCCGACGTGATGCGGTGGATCGCCAACGGCCGCGCCTGGGACTCGCACAAGATTGGGGGGTTCTTTGAGACCGTGGCGGCCGAGGGAAACACCGGGGCCCACAAGCACTGGACGATCCGGGTCGACGGGCGGGTCTGCGGACTAATCCGGGTCCGCCCGGTCAACTACGTGGACGACGGTCAGCCGCGACTCACGGTGATGATCGAGCCGCAATATCAAGGCTGTGGCATCGGGGCCAAGGCCGCCCGACTGGTCGCGGATCAAGTGGGCCCTCTCAGAGCCGAGGTGCACCCGACCAACACCGTGTCGACCCACATGTTGGTCAAGGCGGGGTTCGTGGAGCAACCCAGGATTTACATTCGCGGAATCGAGCACATGTCGTTCTCGCACGGCGAATAGTTCCAAACAAGTTCGATCGACTCCTGAGCAAACACGCCCACAAATCATGCCCCGCCGCCGAGGTTCCCAAAAATCGCGCAAGTCGGTCGCGTCTAGGCATGAGGGCCGGTACGCTGGTGAAATGCGATTGTCGTGGATCCCGCCAGCGATTGCCCAGCTCTTCGGGAACGGGTCAAGCCATATGAAAATGCTCTGGGGGTTCGCGCAACAGGGTGAAAAATTTTTTCTCGAGAATTCGACCCCCGAGACTCTCAAGGCAAACGGGCGTCCATACCCACCGTTCTCCATCCTTGCGCATATTGGCATGAAAGTCGAAAGGCCAGAAGAAGCCAGGGACATCATCCAAACCTACATTAACAGAGGGGTGGCCGGTTTTAGGGGGTGATTTGGGCGCGCCACCTTATATAGATTCTGACAACAATAGGAAACCATCCGGGAGTTGGGTGTATTATCCATCGCTTTGTCGCACAGCTCCCGGATCCCTCCAACAATAAATCCCAAAAGGAAACTCGGTGCTTGGCTCCGTAGACGTCGATCCATTCCGTGCAAGTAGGAGGAGAGGTTCTAATCATTGTTTTCTCAGCTAGGGTTAACGCGCGTTCGAATCGACCCATTAAATTTCTTAACAAGGCAGTCTTGTCTATAGTCTTGCAAACAATCGGCGGACCTACAAACCCCCTCTCCCCCCATCATGTCCGAGCCGATGCTCTTTGCGATCCCAGCGGCGAAGCCTTTCGCGGAGCAGGTCCGCGTGCACCTCGGGCTCAAGGAGCTCGAGCCCATGGACGTGGGCAAGTTTGCGTGTGGTGAGACCCGGGTCGACAACATCAAAAACTCGGTGCGCGACCGCAATGTGTACGTGGTCGGGTGGGGTGTCGGCGCGGTCAACGACAACCTGATCGAGGTCATTACGGTGGTGAGCGCGCTCCGGCTGGCGTCGGCCAAGAAGATCACCGTGGTGTACCCCAACCTTCCGTACTCGCGCCAGGACCGGAAGGCGGCGTCGCGCCAGCCCATCACCTCGAGGACGGTGGCCAACATGCTCACGACCGCGGCCGGGTGCGACCACGTCATCACGATGGACCTCCACGCGTCGCAGATCCAGGGCTTTTACGACCCAGTCCCGGTGGACAACCTGTACGGGTCGCCGACGCTGGTCAGCCGAATCGCGCAATCGATCGCCAAGGCCGACCCCATCGCGGTGGTGTCGCCGGACATGGGTGGGAGCAAGCGGGCCGACGCCACCGTCACCATGTTGAAGCGGCTCGGGTTCGAGGACGTGGCCCTAGTGATCATGTACAAGGCGCGGGACCCGAAGACCGGCGATGTGGTCAAGCAGGAGATCATTGGCGATCCGACGATGCGCCATTGCATTCTGGTCGACGACATGGGCGACACATGCGGGACGCTGCTCCGGGCGTCGACCCGGCTGCGCGAAATTGAGGGTGGGGTGTTGTCGATCAACGTGGCCATCACCCACGGGGTGTTTTCTGGGTTTGCGGCATCCAAGCTCCACGAGGCCGCCCAGATCGACAAGGTCTACGTCACTGACACGTGCCTCTACCCCAAGGATTACATGGGGCAAACCAAGATCGAGGTGTTGTCGGTGACGGAGCTCTTCGCGCAGGCCATCCACCAGAACCACATTGGGGGATCCGTGTCGCACCTTTTCGATTAGGAGCAATTCAATCAATATTGCGGAAATTGAGTAAAAGACGCACTTTATTCTACTGTATCACTGCATTTACATCTGAAAACGAAAACGTGTAAACACTACCTGACAACTCGCTCTCGTAAACAACAACAAACTCGTCCTTTTTACATCTATCTACCGCGGCCAGCCCTCTCTTCTCGGCGTCTGTGATTGCACAACGGATGGCCTCGACGTGGATGAACAGGGCTGATCCGACCATGACCGGGCTACATCGAAAAGCCGCAGGCATCGTTAGCAGGGCATCATTCGCGACCATTGCCAGAAAGCACTCGGCGGATGAGTGTCGAATAAGCACCGACGTGCCAAGAGCAAACAGAATCTTCTTCTTCTCATTTTGCGTGATGTCCACAACGAGTTCAGCGTCGGCGTCCGCCATGTTGGGTGAACTGGGTATGAGGGGAAAAAAAGGGGGGGGGAGGGTTGATTTCCCGTAGGTTTTTTTATGTTGGTTAACCCTTTGAATGATTAAGCGTTAATCGTGATCCCCAAACGCGTCACAAACAATGGGCGACGACTGCGATTTTGGCGGCGAGCCATTTGAGGGGCATCACGACAACATCCTGTTGGCGACTGGGATGGCCGCCCGTCATCAGACCATCGATGACGGACGGCCCATCGCCCCGCCCCCATACACGGTGACCGCCCCGTTGGAGCCCGAACCGCGGTCCGTGGAAACCCTTAAGGCCATGTCCGAGTACGCTGTGTACATGGGGGTCGACGGAAAGTGGTGCAAGATGTGGCCACATCAGTTTCGCGCGTTCAAGCGGGCTCGGGATGTAATCATTCACACAGGCGCCAAGCAAGTCGACGGATGTGGGAGAAACTCGTTCAAAGTCAAGATCGTAGACGGGGTTTACTGGATTCAGCTGGGGGGTGGTAAGTATCACGCTGTGCTCGACTACTTTGCGCCACCCCCGCCCTGCGGGTGATAGCTATCAGTAAATTCTAACTCCATCCGTACTTGGCGCACATGCGGTCAAAAGCGCGGCGAGCCTCTTCTTCGTCGTAGGGTTTGTCCGATGATGGGTCGAGCCGAACTTTGGGGTCGCTCGCAATCTCGGCTCGAATCTGAACCAACACGCTCTCGACAGTGTTGGCCGGGACCCACCCAGTCCGGGTCAAGAGTTGCATGCACACCGACCCGCCCGAGGTGACGTGGCCGGTCATGAACTGAAACCGGGGGTATAACACCCGGACAAAGGGGGGGGCCATAGGGTAGTCGGCCGGGAATATCATTCGGAGGTGAACCCCCTTGGGCTTGCCCGACCGCGCGGCCCACGCCTCTAGATCGCTGTCCAGCGGGCCTTCAAACCCATCGAGCACCACGCTCCACACGTACAGGTTGTCCCCCACGGGCTCAGCGCGAAACCCGTGTGAATCGGGGCTCGTAGCCATGGTCTGGATCTCCTGAGCCAGCCTCAGTGACGCCCCGGGGGTTCCGCCCCCCGCAAACTTCTTGACCATTTCCTCGGCGGCGGCCTTGTCCGGGTCATACGCCCTGTAGTTCGAGTCACAGTCGCTGTCAAACTGGTCCGATTCGGGGACCCACCAGTCATCGTCGTCGTCGCTGGCCATCTCGTCGGTGAATGAGCAAATCAACAACAAAAAAAAGGTTAACCACGATGTATTAAAAAGAAACACAATGGATTGTCTCAATAATGGGAATGGTGGGCAATTTATGCGTCGCGGATACACACCACTGCAAAGAAAACAGCTCTTCTACGCAGTGTGCGTACCGGCAAGGATTGCATTGGCTGTGGGTTTATTTGTTGCTGCTTGGAGGGCGCCCATGATCACCGCTTGGGGCGCGGCCGTTCTTGGTTCTGTGGTCGCTATTTTCAACGCAGTTTTAGCGGCGAACAGAGGGTGCAAATGGTGGTACTCGTCATCGCTGTCTATTGTGGCGGCGGCGGCCGCCGTTGTTGGGCTCACTTACCTTATAACCAAGGACAAGCACGTCACATTGATGTTATTGGGAGGGCTGGCTTTGGCGCACGTGTCGTCGGGCGTCGCATCAAGCTTATTGGAAGACCCCTGGACACCTTAAGTTTGCAACAAGGCGTCGAGCGCTCCGGCCAGCCGACGCTTGTTGCGGGCGGTATGGGCCAACAGGCTCAGGAGCGCCAGCGCTTCGAGAGACACCACGCATCCTGACGCCTTTTTGTCGGTGAGGAGGGCAAACTGTTGCATCAGGAAATCAACCCACCCCGCCGTCGACATAGGGACGGGACGGAACCGCCCGGCCTGGAGCGAATCGAGGAGCTGCCCGCACGTGACGCAGTACATCCCGATACCGACTCCCCGCTCGTCCGGGGTGCACCCCGCCGACAGGCATCTGGACTGGCGACCCTGGCGACGGTACCTGTCGTAGAGGCTTCCAAAGGCGCCGGTCGCCCCCGCCCCAACAGCCCCGCCCGTCGCCACACCCATCAGCGTGCTCCCGCCCGCGGCGACCAGACCGCCGACGCCAACGGCCCCCGCGAGCGCCGTTCCGACGCTGACAGAAACAAGTCCAAGCGCCCCAAGCTCCCCAGCCGCCCGTGCCCACGACCTTTCGTGGTCGGAACACTCACCACGCTCCGCTCCGATGAGCTTGTCCGGGACGATCGGGGCCAGCTCGGCGCTAGTGGGCTTGAATTCGACCAGGCTGCGAGTGTGCACGCGGACAACAAGAGTAGCGTAAGCCCGGTCTTCCTCGGACAGATTGGCGGGTTGGGAGGCTACCAATTCGTAGAGCGCCCGCATGTAACCCTGGTTCTTTTTCCTTTCCTCAGCGGCGGCGGTCACCGCCTTGTGCAAGCGGTCCGTGACCACACAGACGGTGGTGCAAATTTCGCCGTTGGAGGCCTCGCTGAGTACTGGGTCTTGGTTGATCAACGGGGCGTTGTCAACGAGAAGCGCTTTGATCAGGTTGGCGTAATAAGGGTGAACCTTGATCTTTTGTATTTGAACCCGCTCGAGGATGTCGGCTGTCGTCTTGACTCCCGTGTCGGCTACCAACGCGTCAAACTTTTTGTTCCGGCGGCCTGCCATCCGTTCTTTTACCCAAAGGGCGTGTCTCTAATCTTTTACCTTGGGTCATAAGCCCACGTGATGAGCGCTAGCCGGCGGCGCGGGGTGGGGTTTTCGCGATACTGCGCCAAATGACGCGCAATAAAGTTTTGGCGACGCTGCGCCCAGTTTTGGTTAGGGTACCCTGAGACCTTTGTCTCGGCCATTTTGTGAGAGTTTCCTCTAACTTGGTTGTAGGCCTTGACAAACCCCCGGTCGCTCCGGGCCACCTCGCTCACTCTGGCCCGCTCAGCGGCTGGGACGGCTCGATTAACGTCGGACAGGGACATCCACCGATATTCGGGCATCGTTGTTTCTTCAGACCCAGACCTTAAGTTATGGCCGACGCCGAATACCTCAAGTTGGTCCTCCACGTCCTGGAGAAGGGCGGGCGCAGGAAGAACCGTACCGGTATTGACACGCTCTCAGTTTTTGGGACCCAGAGCCGGTACGACCTGAGCAAGTCGTTTCCGCTCCTAACCACCCGCAAGATCTTTTGGCGCGGAGTGGCCGAGGAGCTCTTGTGGTTTGTCAATGGGTCAACTGACGCCAAGGAGCTCGCCGAAAAGGGGGTGCACATCTGGGACGCCAATGGGACCCGCGAGTTTCTGGACAAGCGGGGGCTTCTCCACCACGCCGAGGGAGATTTGGGTCCGGTGTACGGGTTTCAGTGGCGCCACTTTGGGGCCGAGTACCGCGGAGTCAGGTTTGACCACCGTGGGCTGGGAGTGGACCAGCTCCAAAGCGTTGTGGATCAGATTAAGACCGACCCCGATTCGCGGCGGATCATCATGTCGGCGTGGAACCCTCAGGACTTGCCCAGGATGGCGCTGCCTCCGTGTCACGTCATGTGCCAGTTCTTAGTGTTGGAAGGGAGGCTGTCGTGCCAAATGTACCAGCGGTCGGCCGACCTTGGACTCGGGGTTCCGTTCAACATTGCGTCGTACGCGCTGATGACCCACATGATTGCGCACGTTTGTGGGCTTGAGGTGGGCGAGCTGGTGCACACAATCGGCGACGCCCACGTCTACGTCAACCACGTCGACGCGCTCCGGGAACAAATGGCTCGCGGCGAGATGGCCCCACCCACGCTCAAAATCAAGCGCAATGTCGAGTCGATTGACGATTTTACGTTTGATGATTTTGAGCTAATCGACTACAAGTGCCACCCTAACATCAAGATGGAGATGGCGGTCTAGAGACATGAAGTCTCATTTCACATAGTGGAATTTCTAGCGAAATGTCAACACAAGTTCAGGTCTTTCGAGTTGCGGACCTCGGCCAAAAAGGCGGCGGCTTGGGTCGGGTTGAATCTAAACCCGTGCCCTAAGACGGCGCATCGCTCGCGTTCGTCCGTGGTTCCTTGAATAATAAAAAGTGCAAACGCCATTTGTTGAATAAGCGCGTCGAGGTCCTTTTGGCCAAAGACTTCTTGACGGGCCTTGGGGTTTTCGGGCAACAGCTTGACCAGCTCGTGAAGCAGGTCAGGCTCGTAGTTACCAATAGATTTCACCGTTTCCATTTCCGCCGATAGGAGTGTTTTATTTGTCGATTGGGGTTAATATTTTGTTAGTTCGTTTCAAGTCCGGAGAGACGAATAAAGAATTCGCGACGCCGTGAGTCGCGCAGGTTCCAACACGACGCGTTGATTGGAAGCGAAAAGGTGGGTGACCCATGAAACGCCTCGCGCAAAAAGTTGTTGATTGTTGGATCGTTTTGGTGCGAGGTTGACGACAGAAAGATGGCAAACATGACCTGGTGAACAAAATTGTCGTACGCTGTAAAGCTATAGACGTGGTTGTAGGCCTTGACGTCTTCGGGCAACAAATCGACCAGCGTGTGAATCAGGCTTGGCTCATAGCGACAGAGGAACTTGAGTGTCTCCATTCTTTTTGACTGCGGGCGAACGAAATAGTATGGCTCTCCGCGCGCCCTACAAAAAACACGCTTGAGAGCCTTTCGCAGCGCCCGGTACTCAGTGAGATCCGCCGGGTGCACCCGATCGAGACCCTCCACTTTGTCCCTGTTGTACAAAACCAGCCAGCGGAGGTTGGACATCTGCGCCAGCGCCTCTGTGTGGACAATCCTGGTGTCGAGAACGCAAATCTCCAAGTCGGGAAACTCAAGGAGATGGCGACAGTCAACTTCGGATTGAGACGTCCACAAGGTGATGCATCGCAGCGTCTTGGGCAACACGTTCAAATTCATGATCGTGCGAGACGTAGTTGCAGTTGATGATGATCCGGGTGAGCGCAGGGTACCTTTGGCCAATGGCGCCCAGAAGGTCACACCACGCCCGGCTGAACAACAGGGCAAGTTTGGTTTGGGGTCCGCCCATCATCTTGGTCAGAGTAGTTTCACGGATGTCGTCGGCCCCATCCAAAATTTCCTCGGGGCAAGCCCACGAGTCATCCTCGCAATCATCGTCGAGCCACAGATTGGCCACGGTGGGGCAAGTGGCCGTCATCAGTTTTGGTATCAATTAAGAATAAAAAAAAGAAACCTCCACGGGGAATCGAACCCCGGTTGCGTGCGTGGAAGGCACGAGTCTTAACCACTGGACCATGGGGGTCAGAACGATTCATTTGAAAAATTAATCGATTAAGTAGTTTCGGGTGAGTCGGATGAGTCATCATCGCAATCATCGTCGAGCCACAGATCGGCCACGGTGAGGCAAAGAGTCGTCATCAGTTTTTGGGGTTGGTCAAGAAAAAAAAAGAAACCTCCACGGGGAATCGAACCCCGGTTGCGTGGATTAAAGCCACGAGTCTTAACCACTGGACCATGGGGGTCAGAACGATTTATTTGGAAAATTCATCGATTAAGTAGTTTCGGATGGGTCGGATGAGTCATATGAGCGTTTCTTTTTTAACTGTACATGTCCGATTAACGCCAATTTCTGAACAACGAGGTCGTTTATCGTTGGACGCCATTTGAACCCATGCTTCCACTGAAACCTTTGGTCTACAACAACATCAACCTCGTTAGCTACGACAAGTCGCCCCGAAACATCTGGGTCGAAGGGCTCTACACGCCACCCGACAATGCCCAGTACGAGACCATTGACGGGGTTACGGGCGTGTTTTTGCCCTATTCCAACATCCCACTCCAGGGCATGAAAATTGGGCTGTCCCGTCAAGAAACCCGCGACTTCATCATAGACGAAGGTACAGGGCTCGTTCGTCTGCGACCGCCCGCAGGGTGAGCAGAAAGATTTGCACATGAGTAAACAAACACGCGCATGATGATTCGGGGCCATGAGGTGGCGTCGCTCATCGGGTTGCACCCGCACGTCCCGCGCGACGTCACCTTCTCCAAGGTGTTGGCCCGCAAGCACGGAATGTACACCCGGGACCTGGCGTCGCTAGCTCCCCGGTCCTACACTGTCGGGGATCCCCCCGAGTACACAGCCCCCGGGGTGCAGAGTGTCTTTTTTTCGATCGGGGGGAGCAGCCAGGCCGGCGCAGACCGCCCGCGCAAAAGGCTTAGGCGGGCCGACGAAATCGAGCGCGGGATCGCAATGGAGAGCGTCAATCTGACGCATATCAACGCTCGCACCGAGCATCGGTTTGTTCAGACCAGGCGCGAGTACAAACGCGAGATCGCAACACTGCCTGGGGTGTGCCTTGGTGGGAAGATCGATGGGGTCGGGGCAAACCGGGTGCCCATTGAGCTTAAGAGTCGCACTCGAAAGTTCGGGGTCGCTGTGTACGACGCGATCCAGCTTCACGTGTACATGTACGCTATGGGGGCACAACGCGGGTACGTGGGCGAGACGCTCAACGGGCAGTGTCGACTCACCCTGATCCCGTTTGACCAGCGGCTGTGGGACCGGGTGTGCGAGGCGCTCGCCAAGATCAAGGGGCAGCTCGAGACCTCGGCGCCATCCATTGTCGAGGCGGCCAAGCGAATCGCGCGGGGCGAGAAACAACAGGACGACCCCCAGACGGTGCAAAAGTTTCTGGAGCGGCCTGAGTAAAACAAGAGGGCGCGATGTTCCAGGTTGAGCGCGGTGTATTGGCGGCGATGGCCGCCTATTTGGCAGCCTCAAGGGTGCCCGCCGACATTGCAACCACGCACGCCGCCGTCAACGGGAAGACCGAGGGGTGTGAAACCAATCAAGAGCGATCAGACTGCGCCCGAGTACAGCGCCAAACCGGGATCCTGATGGGGCTGTCGTACATCATCGGGCTGGCGGTCGCTAGCGGGTACGTGGCGGCGTGGTGGGCCGAGCGCGAGGTGGACCCGCTGATGTTTGCGATCGTCACGCTGATTGCGTTTTTCGGGTCGGCGGCGGCGGTGCGGGCGGCGTCACCACAACCCCGACGACAATACCCCCGGTCCGGGGCCGGGCTTATGCACGCCAACCATTGCGCTGACATGCACATGTTTGGCAACGCCGCGGCGGTGGTCTTGGCCATTTTGTTTTTTATTCTGGTTGGAATGACCGAGCGGCCCGTGTAAGATGATCACTAAACACTACTTATCGCGCAAAGCTTCACCACAACGTGCCTCTGGCGTTGCATCCCGCATCCACAGGTGTCAAAGCAATCGCAGTATTGCTTGATATCGATGGTTGCATTCACACCACGAATGGGCAAACCAAGACGTTCCCGAATGGCCCCCTTCACCTCATCCGCGTCCAAATCTCCAATGATGCACCTGGACTCGATGAAGCGCTTACCAAACTCATTCCGAAGGTCTTTTTCAACTCTGAATGCTACCCGAGCGCACGGCTCGGCGCCCTTGAACGCCTGGACAACGTCTTCGCCAAACGATGATATGACAGTGTTTGACGTCAATAGATTGGTTAATAACATTTGGCATCCAGAATTGGTTAACAGCGTTTAATGGGATCAATTGTTACCAGAATCAGGTTGACGAACGTCGGACCGAGGCAAAATGGAGATCGAGACTGGAGCCATGATCGAGTGGGCGCACTGGGTGATGTGCAACATGTGCACGGTGCTCTCTGTCACGCAAGCCCTAACGTCGGACCGCGAGTGGCCCATGGTCGCCATCACGCTGTTTTTTCTGTTTATCGACCGACCATGGCACCCGGTGCGGTATACCTTGGACCGGGCCGGGTTTCCCGATACCATGCGCATCCCCACTGTGGGCATCACCGTGATCATTTTCGAGGTGTACATGTTGAACGAGGCGATGCATCGGCCCGTCCCCGTTTTGACCCACGTCACGCCGTTTGTCGGGGTTTTTGTTAGGTTTAGCACCCTTTACGCCGCAGTCATAGGAGTATCCGCCATCATATTGTTGGCTGGAATGATAGGGGTCGGGTTTTGGATCAAATGCACCGAGGCCATCGAGGCATTGGGGGGCGTCGGGACGATCGAACTCACGCTTAGCCGTGGCACGCTGGTGCTTCGGCCGAGGTCTCTGCTAGACCAGATTGAGAAAATCGCTCCAGTGCACCGCAACGAACCCCCTCCCGAAGGCAGCGACATGTGTAGCATTTGCCTGAACGCGCTCACCGAGGAGCGGTTCTGGCGCAAAACGCCGTGCAACCACCTGTTTCACGCTGACTGCGCTGATTATTGGTGGCGGTCGCACATGACATGCCCCATGTGCAACCAGCGCCTCGACACGTTCGGAAACAACGTATTTACGTAAAAAAAAACCATATAAATATTCCAAATAAAGAGAAATGGAGTCGCTCCCGCTCATCGACGCCGTTCAGCGGGACTTTCCGCACGCGCCTGATAGCTGCCCTTTGGTCGAGTACCACATTGGGCTGGCGATCAACGCCTACGTCACCATTGAGGTGGACCGCGGCCTCGGTAAAATCTCCAACATCGGGGTTCGGACGTACGACATCGTGAGCAGGACCGCCAACAAGCATTGGCTGTACCTCGACGACGCCTGGGGGGCCGACTCGCCGCTTTACAGAGACGTGTGTAGCGTGTTGCTCGCGGTGGACAGCGCGCCCGGGCTCAATAAGATGATGAACATCAACGTGTGGCACGCCAAGAGCGCGACCGAGGTGGTCGGAGTGTGCGAAGACGCCGGCCTCGCCGCCACGGTTCGGCGGGTGGCGATCGGATTGACGGCGGTGGGACGCCAAAAATTAAATCAATTCACGACGTAGTTCAAAAAAGAGTGACCCACTCATGTCGTTTGCGCAAGAGGTGTCTGGTCATGTAGATCGTTTGGGGCCGTCCAAAAACACGCACACGCTGGTTCCTATGTGCATGGAGACCACGCTGCTCTATATGCCCGGGGTCAAAGTGTCCGCCCGGGCAATGGAATCCCCGGTCCCGCTGATTCACGTCCACCCGCGGTTTCGGTGGACAAACAGCGACGGGTACACTTTTGATGTTCGAAATCTCGCGGTCTTGTGTCGGGCGGGCTACCACAACGTCAATCCGCACACCATGAACGAGGACGGGACCTACCGCCCGCTCTGGCTCAACAAGCGCGACGTGATGACGCTGATTCAGCACCCGCATTTTGAAGCCCCTAGGCGAAACCGCCTGTGTATCAGGGTCGACATCCTGCGGTGCCTGTCCCCCAAGACGCTCGAGATCATGGCCACCACGGCGCACGAGCTCGTTTCGATCGACTACACCGGATTTGCGCGGTGGTTGGTCAACCGATCCACCTTGATCCCGTGGGAGTACCTGTACAACGGCGACCCCACCAACCGCACCCCGACAATCCTCCGGGGGCTCGAGGAGATCCAGGGTTACCGCCGTAGGGACGCCATCGAGGCGATCCGGGAGCACTCATTGTCGCAGGCGCATGAGCATCTGGTAGAGCCGTACGGAATTAACTCGGGCGACCCCATCTACTCGCTGCTCGAGATGTACAAGGTTGATGTGGTCAAGGACTTTCTGGTGCACGCCCAACAGACAAACACGCTGTCCAACAGCCTTCGATGGCAAATGTCCGAGGAGTACGCCCGCCTGAATGACGAACGGTTTGCGGCGATCGCGGCGCGGGTCCCCGACGGCGAGTCCTTTTTGCACCTGAGCCTTATCGATGTCACCAACATGCGGAACCGGATCCGCGTGATGTACAATTCGTTCCGCCGCACCCGGGTGCGGCGGACGGTGGTGCTCCCCAACTCGACGTCGTTCCCGACGGTGGTGTTTCAAGTCGGGAAGATTGGCAACAAGTTCACCGTGTCCGGTCGGGCTGTCCCGGTTGACGGGACCGACACCAGCCGGATCTCGCTGGTGGCTGAAAACTACGAGACGGTGGTCGCGTCGCTGCTCAACATTGTCCAGATGTTCTTGCCACGAGTCGGGCAGTGCATCGTGCACATGTGCAAAATAAGCCCGCACCTCAAGCTCGACGAGCGGTTCGCCAAGGCCTCGGAGGAGTTTGTGCGGTCGACCATCACCGCCGACCTGTTCATGGAGCCCAACCCGGTAACATTTATCACCGAGCGCATCACCCAGGCCATGGTGTTGGACACGGACGAAAACGCCATTTGCAAGATGTGGACCGAGATGGTCAAGATCGGTATCCGCGACAAGATGGTGCACCAGTTTCTGTGCAAGATGATTCGCAATCGCCGCGAGCTCTACGCTGGTCGCGCGATCAACGAGGTGGTGGTATCAGGCGGCTACGAAAATCTTGACCCCGACGAGTTTCGGCGGTCAACCCCAATCACTAAGAAGCTCAATCAATCTTTAATGGGGCACACGTGTGTTCAGGATATTGCGAGTGAGTTGGTGGAGTTTTTGAGCGTGCCATGCTACGGGGTGGGGTACATGACTGAACCAGGGCCCGTGATCATCCCTCAGGTCGCCGTGATCCCGCCGGCGTTCGATGTGACAGTCAGGGCGACCTTGGCGCTGGGCACCTCGCCCTCAGAAATTGGCGGACGCCCTTCCATCATCACCATAGAAGAGGCCGACTGTTGATACGGGACCCAGACCTCGGTGGCGTGCGGGATCCCAAACTGCATGTGGAACGCGCTGATCTGGCGACGGGCTGCGGTCAGATCGTACCCCATCTGCGAAAACGCGTGGATGCCCGCAAAAACATTTGGGGCGCCGGTGGCCGACATGACTCCGCCGCACACCTGCGCCAGCTCGGCCTCGATGGTGATGGTCCTGTGCTCGAGCTCATCGCGCTCCTTTTTCTCGGCGTCCAGCCCTCCTGCGGCCGACTGGAGCGAGCCTTCAAGCATGGCCTTGCTCTCTCGCAGCTCTTTGAGTTCGGCCGCCTGCGCCTGGAGCGTCGACTCGAGCTCGACCACTCTGGACTGGGCCGTCGACTCGAGCTCGCCCACCCGATCCCGGAGCTTCTTGATGATGCCGCGCGTCTCGGACAGCCGCGTGTCGAGCGCCGCCCTCGCCTTCTTGGCAACCGTCGCGGCCTCTTCGGCCTTCTTGATCTCAGAGCGCATATGATCATTCTTCTTCGACATATCAATCACAATAGATCGCCTCGCCTCAATCTCCGAGTCGCGCGCCCTGATCGCATCGTCGCGTGCCCTGATCGCATCGTCCTGTGCTCTGGCCGCGTCGTCCCGCTCCTTGGCCAGCTTGGCGACGACCTTGTCCTGCTCCTTGGCCAGCTTGGCGACGACCTTGTCCTGCTTGGACGACGACGCGGCAACGGGGGCCGACTTGGCGCGCTTGCCCTTGGGCCCGCCGCCGCCGTCATCCATCAGAGCCCGGAGCAGCGCCTCCTGGTCTTGGGACTGGGCCTTTGCTAGGTCCGCCTTGATCTTGTCCAGATCCTCACGCATCTTCTTGGCCTCCTTCTCGAGCGCCTTGTGGGCCGACGCTTTCTCGGTCAAACTCTTAATCTGGTCGACCATCGTCTTTTGCGCCGCGCTCATCGCGTCAATGACCTCCCGGTGGTTATGGACCTCCGCCTGGGACGACTTCAGGTCTTTCTCGAGCCCCGCAATCAGCCCCGCCGTCATCTCCTCCCCGATCTTGGCCATCCGTGCATGTTCGTCTCGCTCGGTGCGAGCGGCGGTGATTCCGCGGACGAGCAGGCCAATGTTCAAGGTCTTGCCCGCCTCGCCTTTCCCCTTGACCCGAGTAAACATCTCCTGGTTCTCCATCGGGTCGAGCATGTCCTCTGGCGCAATCCGGATGCCCTGACTGGCATCGATCAGCGCCACAAACGGGGAGCCCGGGATTGTGTTCGGGATCAACAGCCGAACCACGAGGTACCCGGGGCAGTCCGGGTTGGGCTCCGAGAGGTGTTGCTCGGCGTGGTAAATCCCGATGTGCACGGAGCCCTCAAAATACATCGCGATCATCCCGTTGGCATTGATGGCTGGGATCGTGACCTTGCCCTGGGGGACGCTACCGTCGCTGCCCACCAAAATCGTGCACATCCACTGAAGCCGGTCCAGCGCCTCATTGTGAACGGTCGTCATGGCGATAAACCTGCGCTCACCGGCCTCGAGCACCAGTGCGATGACCCCGTCCTCGCCGTTGATGTTCCACGTGGCTCTCACTCCGGCGATCGCGTCGAGCCGCTCGCCCTTGGGGGCCCACATCGGCGTCGGCCGCACCTTGCCCGACTCGCGGCTAATCACGGCGGGGAGACCGTCACAGATCGCGAGCACGTGGGTGGCGTTGGCGTACAACACCGCCCCAACACCGGCCAACACCTCAACCGCCTTCGTGCTATCGACGTCGTTTTTGTTGGATCGAGTGAGCATCCCCCAGCGAGTTCCGTCGGGAGTGGTGGGCCAGGCGTGCACGTAAACGCCGCCGTCAAACACCCCCGCGATTGAGCAGTTGGCGGCGCGCGCGGGGATTCCGACGTCCTTGGCCTCGCCGACAATCTCGTAGCTCTCAACCACGTTGTCCTTAACGTTGATCTCAAAGATGATCGGGTCGTGGTCCTCCGAAAACGTCACCGTCACTGCCCACGTCTCGTACGACAGCTGGGCCGACACTGCCTTGCAAACCTTGCAGATGAGGTCGGGATCGACCACCATGTGGCCAATCATCTGCCCATTGGTCACGTCCATGAAAACGATTCGCGCCGGCCGCACCATCCCGTCGCCGCTATTGAAGGGCAAGACGCACGCCATCGCCACGCGGCCGTTGCAGAGCGAGATGACCAGCTGGGCGTTGGTGATCAACGATCGCATCTCGACCTGTGCCATGTCGGTCATGAACCTAGGCCTGGGCTCATGAAACTCGAAAAACGCCGTGGTGTACCCCACAAACGCCTTGTCAGGGCAAAACGTTATAATCAACCTGCGACCCAGCCCCCCCCCCCCCACCCCCCCCACTACAGATTAACGCGCGGAGCAGAGGAAAAAAAAACACAGAAAAAATCGCAAAAAAAAGAAAACTCACGTACGGGTGATCCCCCCGGGGCCCACGACAATCCGGGTCCCATTGCTCCCACCATCCTTCGTCACCCCCTTCTTCATCACGACGCTGCTCATGGCTCAACACTGAGTGTGCCTGCGGATCCGGATCCGGTTGATTAACCC
>Ga0105053_10000556_pt1 | contig 58559 bp, 36 predicted proteins | sample BON01_FD_78093 | JGI IMG/M metagenome (GOLD analysis project Ga0105053, IMG submission 78093) | Freshwater microbial communities from Lake Bonney liftoff mats and glacier meltwater in Antarctica - BON-01 | ecosystem: Environmental > Aquatic > Freshwater > Ice > Glacier meltwater | place: Lake...
CAGGGTAATAATAGGTCAATATTATACACATCCGTAAATTACTGTGATCGTCACTCCTTAGTTCCCTATTTTTGCAACTTAAACAATTTTCCATGAAAAAAACGATACACAAATTCCTGCTTGCTTTCTGCGTCGCAAGCTTCTTTTCCTCGGCCCTAATCGCTCAATTGCCCCATTTGGTATTCCATGCGGAACTGAATGGTGATGAACAAATCCCGGCCGTGGCTACTGTTGGCAAGGGACTGATTACCCTTATTTACAGCCCGGATAGAAGCAAAATGACCGTTGCAGGGTTGATGGTCGACATTCAAGACGACATCACAGCAGTAAGCCTGCACATTGGCAAAACAGGTGAAACGGGTGCCTTATTAGTCGATTTGATGCCGACTGTAAATGGCCGGCGTTTGAATGGTGAGGTATCAATTCCGGCCGAACTGCTTCAAAACCTGCTACCTGATCGTGTGTATGCTACAGTGAGCACCGTTGCGCACCCAAGCGGCGAAATTCGGGGCCAATTTATTTGTGAGACGGATTTGGACTTCAAGGGAATCTTGACGGGCGATGAGGTGGTTCCTGCTGTGGTCGCACCTGCTTATGGTTTTGGCGGCTTTCACTTCCCTACGGGGTCAGAAGACTTGGTATATGCCTTTTTGATCAGGGATCTTAGCAGCCCTGTTACGGAAGTAGCCTTGTACAGGGGTTATCCTGGAGAGAACGGCACCTTCGTACACTTGTTACCAGGCTACGCCGGTGGTTTTTTGCAGGGGCTGTTAGAACTGAGTGAGCTGCCGCCCAATTCCTTGCGCGACCTGCGTGAGGGAAAGTTCTATGTACTCTTTAAAACGGAAAACTTCCCGGATGGGGAGATCCGCGGGCAACTTGATTTTTTGGGTTATTTCACTTCTTTTTCCCCAATAAACAAAGTTCAACAAATCCCCAACCCCGGAAATACCCCTGGTTTTGGATTTAGCCACAACATGCTTAACCAAACACTCGACAGCATCAGCACCACCGTTTTTATCAACGGTATTACCCCAACATCTGTGGATATACATATCGCGGCACCGGGCATCAATGGGCCCGTTTTTGTAACCCTGGATAACACGCCTACCCTAGGTTTGTACCATAAAACCTACAAAATTGATGGCAGTCACCTGACCGATTTCGCGCAGGGTCGTTTGTACCTGAGCGCGAAGACGGCATCGCACCCCAATGGCGAAATCCGCGGCCAAATGAAGAACAGCCTGCGCAAAGGTTATGCTTTCGATTTGTGCAAGGAGCAAATGGTGCCGCCCACGAATTCCACGGGCATTGGTGTCGGCATGGCTTCTGTCGACCAAGCCAATTGTTATTTAAACTACAAGGTTATTTACGACCGTTTGAGCGGGCCGCCCACCGAGGCATTGATTTGCCAGGCACCTGCGACCATGAATGGCAGCGCGATTTATCCAATGCCCATCAACAAACCTGTTTTGCCGGGCATACAAGAGATTATGGCCAGCCACGGTGTGGCCATTGAATTGGGCGAAACGTATGTGCTGCTGGCCACAGACCAATATCCGAATGGCGAAATCCGCGGGCAGATCGTGCGCGGGTTCAGTTGCCCGGAATTGACGGGAACATCCATTGTGGAGAACGTAAGCAAGGTAAGCGTGTCGCCGGTGCCATTCATGGCGGAGCTGAATGTGGCTTTTGACAGCCAATCGCCGTTTGAAGGGCGCATCGTGCTGTACGATGCTTTTGGTATTCAGAGCCTGGTTTATCCTGTGCAGGTTGTCGCGGGGAATCAAACTTTCCAGATTCAGACAGGTGATTTGCCCAGTGGGTACTATACGATGATGTTGGAAACGCCGGGCCAGGGAGCTAGTGTAATGTTGAAAAAGTTAATTCGGCAGCAGTAGTGTAGTGAGAAACCTCGTAGGTCTAAAACCTCAGAACCCTCCCAAAAAACAAAGTTTTTTGGGAGGGTTCTGAGGTTTTAGACCTACGAGGTTTTCAAAACTGCCGTTTGCTCGTCTTTTTGCACAAAAACAGACATTTCCATACCGCTCCTTCGCTCAAGTGTGTACTTTCGCGCAACCAAATTTTTTTACCCAAAATTTTTAAAACTTATGAAACAACAAGTGCTCAATTTCCGATTTGTTTTAAGCCTCCTTTTTGCCCTTCTTTCCTTTCAATTTTTTGCTCAAAATAGTACCGTAATTCCCTTAAAGGGATCTAAAATGCGTACGCTATTGGAGTTGGTCCCCGGGGAAAACAGTATCGCCTTGAGCGGTTTGGTTCCGGGCAACACCTACCTTGTTATTGCAGCAAAGGCGGTAGCGGGGCAGGCAGTGACGCTGGAATTAAAACCTTCAAAATTCACGGCAACATCAGGAAATTATGTCGGATTTTTTTCAGAACGGAAAAACACCCTCCGAATTATTGCTGCTGCTACTGAAGTTGATTTTAAGGTGTTTGCTCATACAAACCAGCAGGTAAGCTCCATCCCAATGTACCTTTCTGTTGCTTGTGAAACCTGTGCTGAATCCAATCATGCCCCTAAAGAATCAATTGCCGAATCATTGGCAAACCTACAGGTCCAGCACAATTTTTCAGCGGAGGACCTGATTCGTAACACGCTTATTGGCGGCGATTGTTTTTCCATTTCAAACGTAACTTCAAAAGGAAACCCCTTAACACGTGGCACGTTTAGCAACGGCGGCACCAATATCGGTATTGGTTCGGGCATGGTGATGAGTACGGGCAATATCAACATCCTGCCTGGCCCAAACCTGTATGACGATGCCGATGGCGGCTTTGATGTAAGTGGATCAGACGTGAATCTTTCCTCGCTGGTAAATGGCCAGTTATATGACGTCAATGTCATCGAGTTTGATTTTACGCCAACAGCGAATACAGTGCAGTTTGATTTTGTATTCGGCTCTGAGGAGTACTGCGAATATGTTGGAACGGATTTCCAGGATGTATTTGGGTTCTTCATCAGCGGGCCGGGTATTAATGGCGTTCAAAACCTGGCAGTAATTCCGGGTACTGGTGGTGTTCCTGTGACCACGAACAACGTGAACCACATTTCCAACAGCGTATATTACGTCAACAACAATTTGAATATATTTGAATGCCTGTTTTCGCCGGCCAACCACCTGCTGGAATGCGAATTGGATGGCTGGACAAAGCCACTCACAGCCATAGCTTCTGTTGTGCCTTGTTCTACCTATCACATTAAACTTGCCATTGCTGATGTAGTAGATGGCCTATGGGACTCTGCTGTTTTCTTGCGCGCCAATTCGTTTAATGCAGGGGGCACAGTTGCGGCGTCTCCAGCATATCAGCAGCCCGGCTTAGGCAAGGCTTATGAAGGATGTACGAATAGCGCCATCCGTTTTGCACGTGGCAACGGGGATTTAAGCCAGCCGCTGACCGTGAATTTCACCGTTTCTGCTGCCAGTACCGCTACTGCGGGTGTAGATTATGCGCCATTGACAAGCCCGGTTACCATTCCAGCCGGCCAGTCAGTGTTGTTGATGCCCATTGATGTGTTTGCTGATGGCTTGACAGAAGGCCAGGAAAGCATCCGGCTATTGATCGCCAATTCTTGCCAATGTCAGCAGGCGGAGGTGGTTTTTTTGGTTGATGACAAACCGTCTTTTAATGCATTTGTGTTGCAAGACACGACGATATGTGCAGGACGATCGACAACCCTTTTTGCTGAAACAGATGGGGGTGAGGAACCTTTTACCTACTTGTGGAGCACAAGTGATACAACCCAGCAAATTTTGGTGACACCAAACATGACCACCATCTATACTGTCACTATAACAGATAATTGCGGGGAAACTGCTACGGATGAAGCCCAAGTTGATGTGATTCCAGCTGTACGCGATACCGCTGCCGTTGGTATTTGCCCTGGGGCATCCGTGCTCATCGGTGGCATTCTTTACAACCAGCCAGGAATCGTAACAGACACCCTGACAGGTGCCTATCGTTGCGACAGTATTGTGACCTATATCATTTCATTTTTGCCACAGCCGTCCCGTTCAGAAACCGTTTCTTTCTGTCCAGGCGAATCGGTTGTCGTTGGCGGTATCACTATTACAGGCCCTGGCAGTCTTCTATTGTTCATACCGGGCAGTGTTGGCTGCGATACATTGGTGGCCTACAACTTTGTACTGCTACCTGAACCAACCCGTGCTGAAACCATTAGATTTTGCCCCGGCGAAACGGTCATGCTGGGCGGCAATGCCTATACGCAGCCAGGTACGATCGTCGTGAAGGAACCTGCCAGCGTAGGCTGCGATACCATCGTAACTTATACACTGGAGTTGCTGTCGGAGCCAACCCGTTCTCAGACCATCGGCTTTTGTCCAGGAGAAACAGTCACCCTGGACGGCAATACCTACAGTCAGCCTGGCACGGTTGTCGTGATGGAGCCAGCCAGCGTAGGATGCGATACCATTGTCACTTATACCTTGGAATTGTTGCCGGAGCCAACCCGTGCTGAAACCATACGTTTTTGCCCCGGTGAATCGGTTATGGTTGGTGGCAATGCTTACACGCAGCCCGGTACGGTCGAGGTAAAGGAGCCAGCCAGTGTAGGCTGTGACACCATCGTGACCTACACCCTACAATACAGTATGCCTGCACCCTCAAATGTATCCATTAATTGTCCCCACCCAGTTTCTGTTGTTGCCGGCCTGGGTGCTGGCAGCGGGGTGGCGACCTACGCCGATGCTATTGCCAGCTCAGACTGTCCTTGCCCAGGTATGGACATAACCCAAAGCTCGGGCCTGGCTTCTGGCGGCAGCTTCCCCTTAGGCGTTTCGCAAGTTTGTTTTATGGCAAAAGATGCTTGTGGCCAAACAAAGACCTGCTGTTTTAATGTCACGGTTTCCGAGGAAGATCCTTGTGACATCAAAGTGATTGGTTGTATGAAATACGAGTTGCTGACCATCACACAGGATCAGGCGAAAAAGAAAACGTACCGGATTAGGGTGACGAACAACTGCGCTGCTGAGTTGATCTATACGGCCATTCAAGTCCCATCGGGTCTTATTGCCACTTACCCTGCCAATAACTCCATCTACAACGCCCCTAGCGGTAACGAATACTTGGTGCGCAACCCCAATTTTTCGCCGTTTTATTCCGTTCGCTACAGGGCATTGAACACTGGTATTGCCAATGGCCAATCGGACATCCTGCGCTATACACTTCCGCCCCAGGCTGATGTGACGTATATTCACATCATGGCCAAGTTGAGTGTACAGCAATACTTTGAGGCACACCTCAATACCTTCTACTGCCCTGTTGGCGTGACACCTTTGGGTGAACGCAGCGATGATGGAACAACAACATTGGTGCAGGATATGGCATCCATTTTTGTTTTCCCCAACCCTGCTTCAGATGCCATCAACGTAGATATTTCCATCTGGGATGGGGAGCGTGTTCAACTGCAGGTGTTCAACAGTCAGGGGCAGCGGGTGTTGTTCAATACCACAACGGGAACATCCGAGCCCCAGTTGGTGGAACTTCCAAACAGCTTGGCCGATGGCCTTTATTTTCTTGAAGCTTCTACGGAAGCCGGAGAAAAGGCGGTAGTGAAGTTTGTCGTTAAGCGTTAGAAAAGATGAAAATACTGGTTATCGAAGACGATCCAAACATAGCGGAGCTCATTGCCATACATTTGCGCGATTTACCAGCAGCGGTAACCATTGTCCAGCAAGGATGGCAGGGGTTGGACGAGGCCGTGACCGGGCAATATGATTTCCTTGTGCTGGATCTCATGTTGCCCGGTTTGGGCGGTATGTAAATTTGTCGGCAACTGCGGCTGCGGAAACAATATATTCCCGTCCTAATGCTTACGGCTAAATCTGAGGAACAAGACAAGATAGCGGGTCTTGAAATGGGCGCTGATGATTATCTCAGCAAGCCATTCAGTCCTGGCGAATTGGTTGCCCGGGTAAAATCCATCCTCCGCCGCACCCAACGGGAAAGTCTGCAAATGGAAAAACAGTTGAAGCGCATTGAGCGCGGCAGCCTTTGTATAGACTTGGAGTTGAAAACGGTGAAAAAGGGTGCCAAACGGGTCGAGCTCACCGTGAAGGAGTACGAGTTGTTGCAGTTGTTCATGCAAAATCCTGGTCGCAGCTACACCCGACAGGAAATTCTCGACGAAATTTGGGGAGAACAATTTGAGGGCCTGGAACACACGGTCAATGCACATATCAATCGTTTGAGGGCTAAAATTGAAGATGATCTGGCCCATCCAAGTTTTATCTTGACAGCTTGGGGTATTGGGTATAAATTCAACGACGGATTGTAGATGGAAAATAAAATGCCTGATAGTAGTTATTCAGAAAAAACAAGATCGGAACATTCGGCAAAATCCCGCTTGCGACGCGTCATGACGACCGTTTTGGTGGCCTTCTTGTTGCTGATTTCCTATTTCTTGGCAAGCCACTATTTCCATGCCTTGGAGGATGCTGAGAAAGCCAGCTTAATGCGTTTGGGCGGTATCGCAAACACCCTTTCCATGCAAATTGATGGCGATACCCATCAGCGGCTGATGGCTACATTTACCTTGAAAGATGCCATTAATGCCTCCGATCAAGACAGCGACTACTTGGTAATACACCACGTGCTGCAACGGAACAATGAAGCGAACATGCTCAAAACCCCCGTTTATACCATTGTTCTTGACAGCAGCAATACCTGTTATTTTGGGGTCACCTCTGCCGAGATGCCCTATTTCAGGCACCCATACCATTCTGCGCCGGCGCTGTTGATGGAAAAGCACGCCGAAGGTGCCATGATTCCGCGCTATAAAGATGAGTTCGGTACCTGGTTGTCGGCTTTTGCGGCTGTTCGGAACAGCCAGGGTGAAACAGTTGCCTTGGTACAGGTAGACCAAAAATTTGACGAATTTTTGGCGCACGAACTTTCCAACGTGTTGCAAAGCTTGTTGGTCAGCTTATTGGTTTGCGCCTTTTTTCTTTTCCTTTTGATCCGTATCCTGCAACCTATCCTTCGTAAAGAACGCTTGAACAAAGAAGCGCTCGAAGGAGCATACGTCGAAAACAAACGCATCAACGAGCAGCTGCGAACCAGCCTTGAGCAAATCACAACCCTTGATAGGTACCGAAAGGAAATGATCGCCAATCTCTCCCACGACTTGCGCACGCCCATGTCGAGCATGCTCGGTTATTTGGAAACAGTGCAGTTGAAAAAAGCACAGATTACGCAGCTAGAACAGGAAAAGTACCTGCAGGTGGCCTTGTCCGAAGCTAACAGATTGAATCGTTTGGTCGGAGAATTGTTTGAACTGTCAAAATTAGAATCAGGGCAAATTCAAATAGAGCCAGAGCCTTTCAATATTGCTGAATTGGCTCAAGATACTTTGCAAAAATATCAGCTGCAAGCCGAGGTGAAGCACGTGGAATTGCTAACGGAATTTTCTGAAGAACTGCCGCTCGCCTTGGCAGACTTGCGCTGGATAGACCGGGTATTACAAAATTTGATGGACAATGCCTTGTGCTACGTGCAGGAGGGCGGATTTGTAATGTTCACCATTTTTGAAAAGGATTCAAAATTGCATTTCAAGGTATGCAACAGCGGCAATCAAATTCCCGCAACCGATCTGGAGCACGTTTTTGACCGGTATTTCAAGTCTTCCAGCCACAAAGAAGGTAGTACTGGCTTAGGCTTAACAATCGTAAAAAAGATCGTTGAATTGCATGGAGAACAAGTCTGGGCCGAATCCGGCGAAGCCTTGACGACCTTTCGGTTTACCTTGCCTATTTATAAATAAGACAATCCCTTACTCCAATCCTTTGTGATACTTTCGTGATAATTGACTTCCATCTTTGTGAGATAATTGAATTATTTCACTAAAAAAAGTTGATTGAACATGAAACTCAAAGTTCTATTTTTCGCCCTATTCTCCTTGGCTTCTATCGCCTTATTCACTGCTTGTACCAAGGATAAAGAAGTCATCATTGACTCGTCACAGCCGCAAGGCACCTTTACTGCTGCCAAAAACGGCACCTTCGTGGAGCAAAACGCCACGGGTTCCAAAGGAGCTGCCCAGCTCGGCACGGACTCGGAGGGTACCCAATTCTTGAAATTTGGTTCCGATTTCACTACCAAATTTACAACAGGCACGGTTACCGTTTACCTCAGCACATCCATGACTTTTACGCCTGACCCCGGCAATGGCAATCCTTTTTTGCGCTTGGTGGGCTCGGTCTCTAAAGCTGGAGAGAACTATTTCAAGCTCAGCCCTGTAGCTGATGCCAAGTTTACCCATGTGATTCTGTGGTGTGGTTCTGCGGGTGTGCCTTTCGGCTACGCGAAACTGCAATAAAACATTTCAATCATCTTCTGATTATCCCGGTGGTTGCAACAACAGTGGTTGTGCCACCGGGCTTCTCAATGATGTATTTCATTGATTCCAAACAGCTTTCCTTGTAACTTCCTTTTATCAAATTTCATTCAGAAGATGAAAAAGATATTACTGCTCTGCTTCGGGCTGTGGCCCTTGTTCGCATGCTCTCAAAGTGGCTGGACGCGTCCTGTCAAAGGCCTATTCCTCAAACTTGACGGCACATTTTTGAACGCCACCAAATACTACAACCCTGATGGCGATGGGATCACCACCAGTGCTTTTCGGCAAACATCCTTTAATTTGTACGGCGAATATGGGTTTCGAAAACGGCTCACATTTATTGTACAAGCCCCTTTGCTGCGGCTCAACAGCTTTGAAACGACCAATACAGCGGCGGGCATTGGCGACTTGCGCCTAGAGGCCAAGTACCGGTTGACAAGCAACAAGCTTCCGGTAGCCATCAGTATTGCCCCTGAAATACCGACTGGCCGCGCCAATGCTTATGCAGCAAACAAGCAATTCCCCGAAGACCGCATCAACCTACCCACAGGCGATGGCGAATTCAACGTATGGGTTACGCTGGCAGCTTCCAAATCTTTTGGGAAATGCTACGCGTCGGCCTTTACCGCCTATGATTTTCGGACAAAATACGATGGCAAAAGATTCCGCGACCTCTATCAATTTGGCCTTGAATTCGGCTACAACCCCTGGAAACCTCTGTGGCTCAATGCCAAACTCCGGGCGCAGTTCAGCAACGGCACTAGCAAGTACCCCGAACTCGGTTTTGTGCGTGGCGACGCTACCACGTATACCCTTGCCAGTGCGGAAGCTTTTTACAAATTCAATAAAAACTGGGGCGTTGCAGCCACCTTCCTGACTGGCGGCGACTGGATAGCTCCATTTCGCAACATTTACATTGCGCCATATTTTTCATTTGGCGTGGTGTATGAAAAGTAAACTCAATTAAAGTTTCAAATTATGCATTACACAAAAATCATTGGTCTGCTCTTTTTAGTCGCCTTTCTGGCAGCTTGTAACAAGGAGAAAGTAACACCGAACCCCGTTGATCCAACTGATCCAGGCAAGCCAGCAGGCACTTTTCAGGCACTGCGCTCCGGCGTTTTCCAAAAACAAAACGGGTACAACGCAGAAGGAACAGCACAACTTGGAGCGGATGACAATGCCGTACAGTGGCTGCGCTTGACACCTGACTTCAAGACTACTTTGGCAACGGGAGCTGTGACCGTTTACCTCAGCAAAAACCAAAATTTAATGCTGAATTCCGCAAACTCCTTTTTGCGCGTAAGTTTAGTAACCACGAATGGCGAACATTTTTTTAAAGTTGACCCTGTTGTTGATATTGATTTTAAATTTGTCGTTCTTTGGTGCGCCCCCGCTGGGGTACAGTTTGGAAATGCGGAATTGAATTAATCACCTACTACCATGAAAATCGTCATCATCGGCAATGGCATTGCGGGCACCAACGCCGCGCGTTTTATCCGAAAACGCAGCGAGCACCAAATCACCATGATTTCTGAGGAATCGTGGCAGCCCTTTTCGCGCACTGCCCTGATGTACGTGTACATGGGCCACCTGAAATTGGAAGACACGCATTTGTACGAAGACTGGTTTTGGGAAAAAAACCGCATCGAGCGGGTCATGGGACGGGTGCAGCGCGTGGATGTTGCTATAAAACAAGTATTTTTGGAAAACGGCAGTTCCTTGGAATACGACAAGCTGATCATCGCTACGGGTTCCAAATTTAATAAATTTGATTGGCCAGGCCAGGACCTGGAAGGGGTGCATGGCTTGTACCACTTGCAAGATCTCGAAGCGATGGAACGTTTCAGTCCGGGATTGAAGCGAGCAGTGGTGGTTGGCGGCGGCCTTATCGGCATCGAAATGGCCGAAATGTTCCATTCTCGACATATTCCGGTGACGTTTTTGGTGCGGGAACAAAGTTTTTGGGATGCAGTAATGCCCCCCGAAGAAAGCGATATGATTAACAGGCATATTCGGGAACACGGCATCGACCTGCGGTTGGAAACGGAGTTGAAAGAGATATTGGGTGATGAAGGGGGTAGGGTAGCGGCCGTTGTTACGAAAAAGGGAGAAAAAATTGACTGCGGTTTTACGGGGCTGACCGTCGGCGTAAGCCCCAGCATAGATTTTTTGAAAGAAAGCGGCATTGAAACCAAGCGCGGCATATTGACCGATGAGTATTTGACAAGCTCCAACCCAGATGTTTATGCGATTGGGGACTGTGTAGAGCTGCGGCAACCTGGCGAGGGCCGGAAGCCAATAGAAGCGATTTGGTACACAGGTCGCATGATGGGACAAACGGTAGCCGCCACGATTTGCGGCGAAAAAACCACATACCAACCGCGTCTCTGGTTCAATTCAGCCAAGTTTATGGATATCGAATACCAAGTGTATGGCGACGTGCCCGCCAAAACACCGGAGCATATTTCCAGCCTTTATTGGGAACACGAAGACGGCCGAAAATCCATTCGCATCAATTATGAAACCAAGGGCGGGGCAGTCACAGGATTCAACCTGATGGGTGTGCGCTACCGCCATGAAGTTTGCGAAAAATGGATTTTAACACGCACAAATATTGAAACGGTATTGCAAAATCTTTCCCTCGCCAATTTCGACCCTGAGTTTGGCGACCAATACGAGCGCCAGGTGCTGGAAAAATACAACCAATTGAACAACACCCAATTGAAACTGGCCTCAAGCCGAAAAACGAACCTTGTTACACGTTTCCTGGCAGAAAAGGCCTAAACTTCAACACAAATGCCTAGCAAACGACCCCCATTATCAAATTATCCCATTATCACATTATCACATTGCCCCTTCATTGCCCCATTATCAAATTATCACATTAGTAAGATATGAATAACCAAACCGTTCCCAGCCTTTCCCTCGCCCAGCCTCATCCGATAGGCGTAACTACCCAACAAAAAATGGCCCTTGCCCTGGTTGCTATCGGGATGCTGTTTTTCCTGGTTGCCTGGGTTTCCGGGGAGGCTTGGTCGCCTGCTATCTCCTTGTTTCTTGCGATCTCTCTCATCTCGGCGGGTTCGCTTTGGTACACCCGCGAAGCCTACGCAGGCAAGTTGGCAGGCATCAAAAACAATGGGGTGATGTTCCGCGACTTTAGCAAGCGCGGCATATACGGCTGGATTGTAGGGGTGTTTATCACGTCATTTTACATTTGTTTGTATTGGTTTCCCACGATGTTGGCCGGGATGATTCAAATGTTCGACCCGCTGAGCGTTTTTATGCGTGGTAAGCCCGCAGATCAATGGTTTGTGTACGGCAGTTTTTACACTATAGCCGTATTGCTGATGGGCGTAAAATTTATCTACAAATACCGGCACAACCGCTATCAGATGATACGCACATTTTCGGTCATGTTTTTCCAACTGGGCTTCAGTTTCCTTATCCCTGCCTGGATGATGCTGATGAACCAGCCAGAGTTTTACTTCACTTATTTCTGGCCGCTCAAATATGAATATCTGTTCCCCAGCACTGTTGGCTGGCTCACCAGCAGCTATGGCCATTTGGGGGTGTTTTTGGTGTTTTGGGGCGCTGCAATGTCTTTCATCGCGGTGCCGGTGCTGACCTATTTTTTTGGAAAACGCTGGTATTGCTCTTGGGTCTGCGGTTGTGGTGCCTTGGCTGAAACAGCTGGCGATCCCTTCCGCACCCTATCGGACAAATCATTGAGGGCCTGGAAAATAGAGCGTTGGCTGGTACACAGCGTGTTGGTGTTTGTTACCCTAACCACCATTTTGTTGTGGGCTAATTCCTGGAAAGAGGGCGCTATTCTAGGCACTTATTCGCTCGGATTTTCCAAAACCTATACCTTCCTGATCGGCTCCATGTTTTCCGGCGTAATCGGCACGGGTTTTTATCCCATACTGGGCAATCGCAGCTGGTGCCGTTTCGGCTGTCCGCTAGCAGCTATACTGGGAATCTTCCAGAAATATAAATCTCGCTTCCGCATCACCACCAACGGCGGGCAGTGTATTTCCTGCGGCAATTGTTCCACGTATTGTGAAATGGGGATCGATGTGAAAGCTTACGCGCAACGCGGGCAGGACATTGTGCGGGCGAGTTGTGTCGGCTGCGGTATTTGCTCGGCGGTGTGTCCGCGGGGCGTGCTTCGGCTGGAAAATGGTTCAGTGGATATGTCGGAACGGGCGACGGAGTTGAGGGCGCTGCATATTAGCTCGGAAGGGGTGAAAATGGGTTAAAACTTGACGGCCACAAACACACTCCCTGCCACCAGCAACACAAACAAAAACATCATACCAACGAGCCAACCCATGCCGATGCCAGGCCCTTGGGTACTATATGCCTCCAGCCCTTTTTCCAGCACATAATGCCCACCCAGGATTCCAGCAATCCACACCCGCAGCAACAGCCAGTTTTTTCGATACCGGGGACATACCACAGCGCAAAAGCCAGCAGGGATGCCAGCGGCACGTACACGTAAAAGTTTTCGAGGAAATTGTCAAAGCCTTTAGATGGGGCATAGGCTTTGACCAGCAAGGAAGTAATTCCGAAAAAAAGCAGCCAGATCAATTCTGGGCCAATGAGTAGTTAGCAGGAATCGCGGCATGTCAATAGAGTGTTTTCTGTGTGGTGTCCTGCCCATTTACCGTATTAGCTCCTGTTATCCGGCAGGGGCCGCTGTGCAAGTCTTCAGATTCAAATATCCCCGGTGGACAAACTACTGTCATTTAAATCGGCAATTCGCAGGGAGGAGTCACAACACATTTTCGACAATCGGGGTACTGGATTGACCAAGGAAACCCATTTGGAATTGTTTTGAGTATTTGAACAAAATGATTTAAGTAATTCTTCCAATTGCTTACTTGCTTTTGATGAAAGAATAACGGTCATTGAAACTTAGATTTCATACGTTTGTTAAATGCCTCAATAGATTCAGTATTCCTCGCTTCAATATCTGATAGCCCTTCTTTCCTAAAACCTCGTAGGTCTAAAACCTCAGAATCCTCCCCAAAAAGCGCTGCTTTTTGGGGAGGATTCTGAGGTTTTAGACCTACGAGGTTTGGGCACTTGTCTAAGCGCAACGCCAACATGAAACCATGAAACCATGAAACCTTGAAACCCCTTTAAATTTCCTCGCGCAGTACCTCCAGCGGCGGCTTCCGTACCACCTCTCTACTATTAAACATCCCAATCAGCAGCGTCAATCCCGTAATGGACACAAACGTCGCCACCAAAGGCCACCAATTAATTTCGAATGGAATGTGGAAACTCCATGTTGCCAGCGCCCAGGCACCCGCAACAGAAAGCCCTACACCTGCCAGACAAGCCAAAGCACCCAACAGGAAGTACTCCAAAGCATTGATCTGCAAAATCTGCTTCCGGCTGGCACCAAGAGTGCGCAGCAGCACGCTCTCGCGGATACGGGCAAATTTTCCCTGATAAATAGACGATATCAATACCAACAAACCCGTAAGTATGCTGAACATGGCCATAAAGCGGATCACAAACGAGACTTTTCCCAGCACTTCATCTACGGAGCGGAGAATTTGCGTGAGGTCGATGGCAGACACACTGGGATATAGCCGCACCAGTTCGCTTTGGAATCGGGCGGACTGGTCGGCATCCTTGACTTTGGAAATAATAACGTGGAATTGGGGCGCTTTTTCCAAAACGCCCGTCGGGAACAATACCAGAAAATTGGTCTGTACCCGGTTGAAGTCCACTTTTCGGACGCTGCCCACCTCGCAGTTCAGGAGTGTGCCTTGTACGTTGAACGCGATTTTAGTGCCTATTTTGGCTTTCATACTCCGTTGCAAACCATCTGAAATAGAAACTTTGATGGGCTGCCCGGGTTCATGTACCCCTTTCCACTCCCCTTCAGCGATGGTTTCAGTTTCTATCAGCGTATCACGGAATGTCACCCGGTACTCTCTGTCCCACGCCCAGTTTGAAATGCGGTCTTCGTCGCCTTCGCGTTGGGGGCCTCTGCGGCGTTCCTCCGCTTCTCCATCTTGCGTGGTATCGCGTTCTGGTTTGGGGTGCAGGATTTGATATTGTGCTTTCGTAACGCCGTCGATGGATTCAATACGCGTGGTTACCACAGGAACCTGCTGCATCACGGGCATGCCGTTGGCGCGCACCAGCTCGGCTACCTTGTCCTTGTCAACAGCCTGAATATCGAACAATATCATGTTGGGCTGGGTACCACTGCCGGAGAACTCCACCTGTTTCAAAATAAGCGATTGCACCAAGAACAGTGTAGACAAGAGCATGGTGCCTAGGCCGATGGTGACCACCAGCAGCACGGTCTGGTTTTCGGGACGGAACAAATTAGCGATGCCTTGACGCACCACATAACTCCATTTTTTTGGAAAAAAGCGCCGCAGTAAAAAGGTGAGCAACCAGGCAATACCCCACAATACCAAAAACGCCGCCGAGATGCCGCCAATAAAATAGGAGGTCTCTTGCAAATCGCGCAGCAGCCACCAGGTAAAGCCATAAATAGCGGCAAAAATGACCGTGTAAACAAGCCAGCGCAAGGGTCTGCCAGAGCCTTCTTGCTCTCCAAAAGAAGCCCGCAAAGTGCGCAGTGGAGAGGTTTTTAAAATTCCGGAAAGCGGCAACAGCGCAAACAATACCGCCACCGAAAGGCCCAAAGCTACCCCTTGCCCCATGGCCATCCAGGAAATATCGGAGCTTACATTTTCAAGGGGCAAAAGGTCGCGCAAAAGCCAGGGTAGCATTTTTTGTATCATCGCACCACCAAATGCACCGGCCAAAGCGCCGATTAATCCGATGCCCGCCACCTGCACCAGGTACACATAAAACGCCTTTTTGCCGCTTGCGCCCAGGCAGCGCAGGATCGCCACCGTCGGCAATTTGTCTTTGATGTAAATATGCACAGCACCCGCCACGCCGATACAACCCAGCAGCAGGGCGATAAAACCAACGAGGTTCAAAAAGGTACCAAAGCTGCCGAACGCTGAACCAATGCCTTTCTTGCGGCTTTCCACAGTATCCCAGTCAAGATTTGCCGCTTTGAGCTCCTTTTCCAAGGGTTTTACCAGCATTTCCGGGTTGGTGGTTGCTGGAAGCTTATAAAAATACTGGTAATCAACCCGGCTTCCACGCTGTATGAGCCCAGTCGAATCCAGGTATTGGCCTGGGATAAACACCACGGGTGCAATGCTGCTTGAAATGCCCGCACGACCAGGGGATGAAAGCAAATCGCCCTCTACAACAAACATCAGGTCACCAACCTGAATGCTGTCGCCCGGCTGGATGCCGAATTGCAGCATCAGGGCGTGGTCAACCAGCGCTTTTTTGCCTGTTCTGAATGTTTTCCAGGAATCAACCGGGTCACTTTTCCATTTTCCATAATAAGGGTAATCGCCCTCCAAAGAGCGGATAAGCGAAAGCCTGGTACCGCCATTTTTGGGGAAACGGATCATGCTAAAGAAATTCAACACTTCCGCTTTTTCTGTGCCAGGAAGGTCAATTTTTGCCAGAATCGAATCAGGAGCGGGCTGGTTGGAATCCAGTTGCAGGTCGGCACCGAGCAGGGTTTTGGCTTCCCGGTCAATGTCGCCCATAAGGTTGACGGAGAAAGAGCGCACGGCTGTAAGCGCTGCAATACCAACAGTGATAGCGGAAATGAAAAGCAAAAGCCGGGCGCGGTTGCGGCGGCTGTCGCGCCAAGCCATTTTAAGTATAAAACGCATGCAGGGTGGGTTGATTCGATCGAATGTTACAATAAACGGAGAAAAGGGGGAAGGGTTGAGGCGGAAGTGCTAAAATAGGATGAATGGCCGTAAATGACGGATAAATCCGCGGTTTCTAAAACCTCGTAGGTCTAAAACCTCAGAACCCTCCCAAAAAAGCGCTGCTTTTTTGGGAGGGTTCTGAGGTTTTAGACCTACGAGGTTTTAACGAACAAGCATTACATCCCCCTGCATCCGAACCTTCAACCCCGGCTCATATTCCACTTCCGCAATAAACACAAACACCGCCGGGTTCAACAAATCGCCGCGATACGTGCCATCCCAGCCGGAGGCAAGGTCATTGGTGAGAAAGTCCTTGTTCTCAAAAATCAGGCTGCCCCAGCGGTCGTAAATGCGGAGCCAATTGACGGGCAAAGCTTCTTTGCTGAAAAGGGTGAAACGCTCATTGCCCTGGCTCGATTCCGGCTTGAAAACATTGGGCGCGAACACATTAGGCTGCAAAACAACACGCACCAGGTCGCTGGCCGTGCAGCCTTCCGAATCTGTGACGATCACCCTATAATTGGTGGTTTCAATGGGCGTTGCCGTGTAATTTAAAAAATTCGGCGTGCCAGCGTCAGCTGGCAGCCATTGGGCTTCAATGATGGGTCGATTGGGCGTGGCTTCCAGCAGCACCACATCGCCAAGCTTCACGGGTTCATCAATTTTCACAATCGCCAGAGCTACCGAAAGGCTGTCGGGCTGCCCAATTTGCACTTGAAGCGGACTGTTGTAACAACCTGTCGAATCGCGTACTACGAGTTGGTAATTGCCAGCCCGCAAGCCTCCGGCAACAGGATTTTGCGAAAAACTTTGCCCTTGATTGACCGAGTATTGATACGGCTCCAGGCCGCCCATGGGCATCCCGAACAAGACTTGCCCGTCAGAAAATCCATAACAAGAGGGTTCTTCGGTAGAATAGGGGAACACGGGAGAATTGAAAACAGCGCTGATGGTATCTTCTGCAAAATTGGTGCGGCGACACACGCCAAGGTATCCACGGGCGGTGTACAGGCCAGGAGCGTATGCCACAAAAAAGGAATCTGGCCCATACGTCAGCAGCGAATCGGCAAAATACCATTGCACCCCATCAAAACGGCCACTGGCCACCAGCGTATCCGGGCAAACGCCATCGCCGATGAGTTTAAGGCTGATATCTGCTTTGCTGGTTTTGCTGAATCCAGAATAGAACGATCCGAAGCCAGCGGCACCATTGCGGCCAAACATGGCCACTTGTACGGCGCCTTTTGCGACGATACTGGCGGTGTTGAGGGGTGTGTTTGCACTAAATAAAGTCAGGCGGCGGTAGGTCACAAAATCTGGGTTGCCCAGCACGGCATCTGGCGCGCCAAGTGAAATGAGGTTATTATTGATGCGCACTTCCACCAAGGAATCGCGCATGGCGACGATCATCAGGCCCCCATCGTAGGTGATGTTGCCGATTTGGTTGGGCTGGTAAATATTGTCCACGGCATTGGGGATGGAGCAGGAAATTGGCGGCACAAAAATCAATCCCGCGGTGCGCTTGGCATCGTCCCCGCTGGGTACGCCGCCCATGATTTGGTAAACAAAGGCGGGTTTGGAAGTGAGGATGTACAAGTTGCCAACGGAGGAATAGCTGCTGGTCTGGATGCGGAGGTATTGTCCGGCGTTGAGCACGGCGGATGGGGTAGTAGACCCATTGAGCCACACGGCAGTATTGTCGAGGTGCGCGATCACGAGCGGTGTCTCCAAATCGGCAGAGCCATTGCCTTTGCAGAGGATATACTCTTCGCCCACTTGCTCGAAAGGCGCGATTTGGTCGATGCCCACATCGTTGGAATTGTCTACCGGAGAGCCAGTCCAGGAGCCACAGTTGACCACAATGGGCTTGCTGGATTCAAGTTTTGAGCCGATAAGGCCATTGGGCGGCTCGTTGGAAACGGTTGTAACGTACAGGCTGTACACAACGCATTCACCTGCTTGCAAGGTGACTGCTTGTGGGGTGCTGACAAGGGTGCTGTTGCCGCCGATCACGAGCCTGGTACCAGGGGCAAAATCGGAGAGCGTCACCACGGTGCTGTCTTCCGTGGCCATTACCCCGATGAAGTTGGAGCGCTGGCTGGTAGAGCCTCCCTGGTACACATGGCCAATGCGGAAGACAGTGCCCAGTGCCGAAATCCCTTTGCAGGTCAGGTCGGCTGCCTGGTACTGGGAGTCGCTGTGAAAGCGCAGGTTGACGTAGAATTTTTTGTTTCCGAGCAGCACCAAACCTTTGTTTTTTATAGGCTTTTGAAGGTCTGAAACCGACACCATCACCACAGTATTGCCCGAGCTGCCTATGCTCCAGCGTGCAGGTTGGGCATTGGAAATGGTCACCGTACCCAACAAGGTGCCGCCGCCATCCCGGATGGTCACCTCAAATGGGGTTGTTTCAGGCGTGGACATGTACAGGTATTGTGGCCCAAGTTCGGCGCGGCCGTGCATGGGCGGTATCCAGTGGATGGAGTCGAGTTGGGCCTGGGCGGCGTTGGCAAGGCTGAGCGCGGCCAAGAGCAGGGGAATGTAGTAGTGTGGGTGCATTTAATTAGTTTGCAGCGTTATGGGTCAAATATACGCTTAAACCTGCGAGGTTTATCAACCGGCGATTTTAGCTACCTTTGCTGTTCAAAACCCAATAAGAGCACGTCGCGCTGTTCTCAATATCTTGTTCGGTTCAATTGCCTTCAGCATATTTTTTGCCCTGGCTTTTGAGACAGCTTTATTTTGAACCTTTATGCATCGCAGACTGTTCTGATTTTTTATGCGCAGATTGACCGCCATTTTGTTGCTCTCAGTTTTTCTTTTCTCCAACACTCCCGTGCATGAGTTGGTGAAAATAGGCGCGTTTATCGAACATTTCCAGGAGCATCGTGCAATTGATGCCAATATCACCCTGCTAGAATTTCTCCAAATTCATTATTTTAGTGGCAATATTCAGGACGAAGATTATGCCCGCGACCTGCAATTGCCATTTAAAGTACTTGATTTTTCAGTGTCGGGAATTGTTTTTACCATACCACCGACAGCCCCGCTGGTTTTGACGACAGCACCCATTTCTGTAAAAAAACAAATCGCACCCTGCGATCAATCATTATTACCCTTCTCCCATCTTTCTGATATTTGGCAGCCGCCCAAATACTGTTGAGCAGCGATGTGCTGGCTTAAATGAGTTACGCTGGTAATGCCTTGGCATTGCCCTGCAATCAATTTCTATTGCATTGCATTTCCTTTGTCAACTGTGGCTCAATAGAGTCTACCCTGACGAGAAGCGGCCCATTCGCCTGAGCACTTCCTTTCCATCATTCTATTGCTGTTTTTAACTTTTAAACATGCGTCATCCCTAATTTTTGTTAGCGGTAAAACGGGTGTGAATTCAGGTGTTTGTATATACTTATTGGTCAGGCGATGAAAAATCGTCGGACAAAATGCCCCTCGTCCGACCACTTTTCGTGGTCTCGACGGATAAGTAAAAACAAATGCCGTCATTTCACCTAGCCCCTCTGCTAAAAATACCAAGGATCCCCGAACAAGGTACGACGCATGTTAGCGAACCTTTCCCAGCATTATGCTCAACAAAATCATACTTTTCTCTATAAAGAACAAGCTCATCGTCGGCCTTTTTACGCTGATGCTGATCGCTTATGGATTGTTTCAGACTTTTCGGCTGCCCATCGACGCGGTGCCCGATATCACGAACAATCAAGTACAGGTGATCACCATATCGCCCTCGCTTGGCGCGCCAGATGTGGAGCGCCTCATCACGTTTCCCATAGAACAAGCCAATGCCAATATTCCCGGGCTAAAGGAAATACGCAGTTTTAGCCGTTTTGGCCTCTCCCTGGTCACCATTGTTTTTCACGACGATATTGACATTTATTGGGCACGCCAGCAAATAGGGGAAAGGCTGCAACAAGCACAATCCGAAATCCCGGCTGGCATCGGGCAACCCTCCCTGGCACCCGTCACCACCGGGTTGGGTGAAATATACCAATACATCATACGGGCAAAACCGGGCTACCAGGACAAGTACTCCCTGCAAGAGTTGCGCACCATGCAAGATTGGATTGTGCGGCGCCAACTGCTGGGCACGCCCGGTGTGGCGGATGTATCCACTTTTGGCGGCGAACTCAAACAATACGAAGTCGCTGTAATGCCTGAAAAACTTAGAGCTTTCGGGCTCAGCATCAACGATGTTTTTGATGCCCTGGAAAGCAACAACCAGAATACCGGCGGCGCCTATATTGAAAAAGGGCCGCGAGTGTTGTACATCCGCAGTGAGGGCTTGGTCGGCAGTCGCGACGACATCGAGAACATCGTGGTCAAAAGCACCAACCGAAACTTGCCAATCAGGATACGCGATATCGCTACCGTTCAAACCGGTGCTGCCACCCGGTATGGCGCTGTTTGTTACAACGACGAAGGAGAGGTGGTCGGTGCGGTCGTCATGATGCTGAAAGGCGAAAATTCTTCCTCCGTTATTCGAGATGTAAAAACCAAAATCGCGGCCATTCAAAAAATGCTGCCGGAAGGTGTGGTTATTGAGCCTTTTTTGGACCGTACTAAAATGGTGAACAACGCCATTTCTACCGTTGAAACCAATTTGCTAGAAGGGGCGCTCATCGTTGTTTTTATCCTGGTTATTTTTCTGGGAAATATGCGGGCGGGGCTTATTGTCGCTTCGGTGATCCCGCTTTCGATGCTTTTTGCCATTATCCTGATGAATTATTTTGGCGTTGGCGGCAATTTGATGAGCCTAGGCGCCATAGACTTTGGCTTGATCGTCGACGGGACGGTGATTGTCGTGGAGGCCATTATGCACCAAATAACGCATAGTAAACACTTCAAAGAGATCAATATACTCTCGAAAGCGCAACTAGACGAGGAAGTGCATCATGCTTCCTCTAAAATCATGAATGCGGCGATTTTTGGCCAGATCATCATCCTGATCGTTTATTTGCCCATCCTTTCCCTGGAAGGCATCGAAGGAAAAATGTTCAAACCCATGGCACAAACTGTGTCGTTTGCCGTACTCGGAGCCTTTTTGTTGTCGCTCACGTATGTGCCGATGATGTGCTCCTTGTTCCTCAACCGAAAACTGAGCCATAAAAAAACGTTCAGCGACCACATGATGGAGCGGCTCGAACGTTGGTACCAGCACTTGCTGGAGCGGGTGCTGCGCATTCCTAAAACCATTTTTGCCACCTCGTTGATATTGTTGGCAGGCTCGATTATGATTATGACCACCCTGGGGGGTGAATTTATTCCGGAACTCGAAGAAGGCGATTTTGCGGTAGATACCCGGGTGCTCACGGGCAGCAGCCTCAGTACCACCATTGAAGCTACCCAGCAAACGGCTGGCATTCTGCTTAGGAATTTTCCAGAAGTAGAAAAGGTGGTCACCAAGATTGGCAGTGGCGAAATTCCCACAGACCCCATGCCCATTGAAGCCAGCGATATGATGGTTATTTTAAAGCCAAAAAAGGACTGGACTTCCGCCAAGACCTTTGATGAATTGGCCGATAAAATGAGCCAAAAAATTGCTGAAATCCCGGGGGTAACCGCTGGTTTCCAGTTCCCGGTTCAAATGCGGTTCAACGAATTGATGACCGGGGCCAGGCAAGATGTCGTGTGCAAGATTTTTGGCGAAAACCTGGATACCTTGGCCTATTATGCCGAAAAACTGGGCCAAATCAGTCGCACCGTGGAAGGCAGCACGGAGTTCTACGTGGAAGCGGTTAACGGCATGCCGCAAATCGTGATTCAATACAACCGGGACATGATCGCCAAATACGGCCTGAATATTTCCGACATCAACAGGACTGTAAATGCAGCTTTTGCTGGCGCCGTAGCCGGACAAGTATTTGAGGGCGAAAGGCGTTTCGACCTCGTGGTGAGGGTTGCCGGTGCCGGTCGGCAATCCATTGAAGATGTACAAAACATGCCCATCGCCACCCCCAGCGGCATACAGATACCCCTGAATCAGGTGGCCAATATCGAAGAAATCGAAGGTCCCAACCAGATCCAGCGGGAAGATGCCAAACGCCGTATCGTGGTAGGTTTCAATGTGCGCGGGCGCGATGTACAGACCATTGTGCAGGAGCTACAGCAAAAAGTAGAGTCCCAGATCAAGTTTCCAGTGGGTTATTATGTCACGTATGGCGGGGCATTTGAGAACCTCCAGGCAGCCAAAGAGCGCTTGACGATAGCCGTTCCGGTAGCCCTCTTGCTCATATTTTTGATGCTCTATTTTGCTTTTGGCTCGGTGCGCCAGGGCATACTTATTTATTCTGCGATTCCGCTTTCTGCCATCGGCGGTATTCTGGCGCTGTGGCTGCGCGATATGCCTTTTAGCATTTCCGCTGGCGTTGGGTTTATTGCCTTGTTTGGGGTAGCAGTGCTGAATGGCATCGTGTTGGTTTCTGAATTTAACAGGCTGAAAGCAGAAGGTTGGGACGATCAGCGCCGGATCGTGCTGATGGGTACAAAAATCCGCTTGCGCTCCATATTGCTAACGGCTTTGGCGCCTTCGCTGGGTTTTATTCCAATGGCGGTGAGCATGGGTGCAGGCGCAGAAGTGCAGCGGCCATTGGCAACCGTGGTGATTGGCGGCATCATTTCGGCCACCTTGCTCACACTGTTTGTGTTGCCGGTGTTGTTTGTGTATTTTGATAAAAAGAGCCCGAAACCGCCTTCAAAAATGGCGGCTGGATTGGTTTTAGTGCTGCTGATGACGAGCTTTGGTGTCACGGCGCAAACGCCCATTAGCCTGGACGATGCCGTAGAAGTGGCCTGGGTGCACAACCCTGATGTCCGTTCAGCTGCGCTCAACGCGCAATTTTATGAACAGTTGAAAGGCAGTTGGCGCGACTTGGAAAAGACCGAATTCGGGCTGGAACTGGGACAATTCAACAGCAGAAAGTTCGACGATAAAATCAGTGTTTCACAGCGGTTTTCGCTGCCAAAAGTTTATCGGAGCCAACAAACAGTGCTGGTAGAAAACCACCTGGAAGCATCGGCCGGGCTGAATGACACAAGGGTACGCCTGCGACAGGAAATTGGATCGCTGTATTACGAGTGCCTTTTTTTACAAGAAAAATTGCGCTTGTTGCAGGAAAACGACAGCATTTTCAGGATTTTTGAGGAAAAGTCGGAGCTGCGTTTTAGCAAGGGCGCCAGCAATTTACTGGAGAAAAACAGCACAAAATTGCAGCGGCAACAAATCACCCATCAGTTGAAATTGCTGGAGAAGGATGTGGAGCTTGCCTTGCAAAAATTCAATTTCGTACTCCAGGATGGGGTAGCCCATGTGCCAAAACTGGAACTTGTATCCTTGCCGAATAGCCTTGCAACGCTCGACTCTGCGGGTGTTTTGGGTTTGCCCTTCTTACAAATGCAGCAACACCGACTGGCCGCTGCCCAAGGTCAGCAGAACCTGGAAAAAGCCCGCTTGCTGCCTGAGATCAGCCTTGGTTTGAACAACCAAAGCATCGTCGGCTACCAAATAGTAAATGCTGAAGAACGCTATTTCAACAACTGGAATCGGTTCACTTTTTTGAACGCCGGCGTTGGGGTGCCCATTTTCGGGAAAGCCCAACGTGCGCGCATCGCTGCCTGGGATATTGAAGTTCAAAAACAGCAGCAAGACCTCCAATGGATGCAGCAGCAAACATTTTCTGCCCGCGAGCTGGCCCGCAAGGAAATCCTGAAATACCGGGAAAGCCTGGCGTTTTACGAAAAGGAAGTGCTCCCCAATGCAAAAAGCATCATCAGTACTGCCGACGCACAATTTGCTTCCGGCGACATTGACTACTTGCAGTGGATCATGCTGATCCAACAAAGCCTACAGGTGCAGCAACAGTTTTTAGCAGAAAAATACAATTTTAACCGGGCCATATTGCGGTTCCAACAATTCTCACAACAATGAAAAATATCCTCAGCATCATATTGATCCTTTCCCTGGTTTCATGCAATTCAAAACAAGCCGAGCCGCCTGCTACCGCAGAAGCAGCCGTGGAAACCTCCGTTTCACTCACCCCGGAACAACTTAAAAACGCCCAAATTGAAACCGGGAAAGCCCTCAAAAGCAACATTTCCAGTACGTTGAAATTGAATGGCAGCATTGATGTGCCGCCCCAGAGCAAGGCGAGTATTAGTTTCCCGCTCGGCGGCTACCTCAAATCCACCAAATTGCTGCCGGGCATGGCAGTGCGCAAGGGCGAAGTGTTGGCGGTATTGGAAGATGCCCAGTTCATTAGCTTGCAACAGGATTACTTGATAAGCAAATCGAAACTAGAACTGGCAGAAGCTGAATACCTGCGGCAAAAAGACCTCAACGCGGGCAAAGCCAGCAGCGATAAGGTGTTGCAACAGGCAAAAAGCGAATATGAAACACAGCGCATTACCCAGCGTGCACTCGCCGAAAAATTGCGGCTCATTGGACTCAATCCGGATCAACTGACCGAAGACAAAATTTCCAGAACCATCAACCTGCATTCGCCCATCAGCGGTTTTGTATCAAAAGTGGATGTCAACATTGGAAAATATACCGCACCGACGGATGTGCTCTTTGAACTGGTCAACACCGAAGACATCCATTTGTCGCTCAGTGTTTTCGAAAAAGACGTGACAAAACTTGCCATTGGGCAGCAAGTAATGGCTTATACCAATGACCAGCCGGGAAAAAAATACCCCGCTGAAATAATATTGGTCAGCAAGGATTTAGATGAAAACCGGGCAGCGGAAGTGCACTGTCATTTTGAGCGCTACGATAAAATTCTGATGCCGGGGATGTACATGAATGCGGAGGTCGCGGTAAAAACTGAAAATGCCTGGTTGGTGCCAGAGGCAGCCGTGGTGCGCTGGCAAAATGAGCATTTCATATTTGTGGAAACAGGAGATGGAACTTACGACATGGAACAAGTGGACATTGGAATTTCCCAGGACGGAATGCAGCAGATTTTTCCCAAACAGGATATTTCAGCTAAAAATCTGGTACTTAAAAATGCGTATAGTTTGTTGATGAAGCTGAAAAACAATGCGGAGGAGTAAACAGCGAATGGGGCTTTAGACGGCTTGTTGACGGTAGGGGACTATAGCATAAATATGTTTAGGGGCCGATTTTTTGGTGCCGAATATTCGTTGGCTTGAGCAGGGCGAAAAGTTGTCAACTTAGGAAAAGTTGACAACTTTTCGCCTTGCTCAAGATTTTGTTCGGATCGACTGCTTGTCATCCATTACTACGCTGACTTGTGCGTCTCACCCTTGAATCCCGCAACTCCCGTGGCGACTTACCTGTCGCTTTTTTAAAAGCCCTGTTGAACGTCGCTTTTGAATTAAACCCACATTCCATGTCAATGCCCAGCAGGGAAAGTCGGCTGGCAAGCAGACCCAAATGCTTCAAATCAAGTTTTGATACGTGTCGGATGATGATGTGAGGCGGGTACTTGGTCGAAAAAATGCGGTATCCCCTTCCTAAGGGCACAACTTTGTGGCTCCAACTTTGTCATTGAAGTGTAATTTTTTTTCACAATCCATCTACATGAAATATTTCAGCACCCTATTGCTGCTCGTCAGCAGCTTTTTCATTCAAGCCCAAAATGCCTCTATTCGGGGACAATTACAAAACCAGACTGGTGAAGCCATCGCCTTTTCCAATATAGCTATTTTCAACAGTGCCGATAGCAGCTTGCACAAAGCAGGCATAAGCAATGAGACGGGGGTATTTGAACTCCGCGGACTCCAGGCCGGCAATTATTTCATGAAAGCTGTGTACCTGGGCTATGAGGATTTCCGCCAACAAGGTATTACACTAACAGCTGAGCAACAACTTGATTTAGGCGTACTGCGTTTCGGCACCCAATCTGTGGCCCTGGCCGAAGCAACCGTCACCGCCAACCGTGTGATGGTAGAAATAAAGCCCGACCGCACCATTTTCAACGTAAGTGGCACCATCAACAGCACGGGTTCTGATGGGCTTTCCTTATTGCGCAAAGCACCGAGTGTCACCGTCGACAACAACGACAACATCAATGTGCTTGGCCGCGCCGGAGTACTGCTGTACGTGGATGGCAAACGCTTGCCATTGACAGGAGAAGATCTCAGCAACTACCTACAAAACATACCTGCCGATCAAATTGACCGCATCGAAATCATCACCAACCCGGGTGCCCGCTACGAAGCTGAAGGCAATGCCGGCATCATTGATATTCGCCTGAAAAAAGACAAAGGACAAGGCGCCAATGGCTCCTTGAACTCGACGGTAAGCCAGGGAGAATATTTTAAGTCTAACCTCACCGGCAGTGGAAACCTCAGAAAGAAGAACTTCAATGCCTTTGGCACCGCTGGCATAGGCCAGGGCGAATCCTTTCACCGAATGCTGTTCAACAGCCAGTTGAACGGTTTCGTGCAGGATGAAATCAACAACAGCCTCAGCAAGCGCCAGAATTATGATGTCCGCATCGGTGCCGACTATTTCATTGGCAAAAAGCACACCATCGGTTTTCTGGTCAGTGGTGGTACCAACACCAATGACAATACTTCCTTCAACCGCATTACCAACGCGAATGCAAACAATGCAACATTTATCGATAGCATCCTGGTAGCCAACAATACAGGCAACCAAGACCGGCAACAAGCCACCTATAATGCCAACTACCGCTTCGAAAATGGCAAGGGTCGCAGCTTTAATGCTGACCTTGACTATGGCAATTACCAAAACCGAAACACCCGTTATCAACCCAATCTCTACTACAACGCCTCAGAAGATATGGTGTTGAGCCAAAGAATAAACAGCTTCGACACGCCTACTGATATTGATATTTATACCCTTTCACTTGATTATGAAGATAATATTTGGGGTGGAAAACTGGGCTTTGGCAGCAAACTGAGTAAGGTTTTTTCAGACAATACCTTTTTGTTTTACAACGAGGAAAACGGCGTGCCCGTGCTAAGCCAGAAAAATTCAAACCTTTTCAAGTACGATGAAAAAGTGTATGCTGGCTATGTTAATTACGGGCGCTCTTTGGGCAAAAATTGGGACATGAACGCTGGCCTCCGGGCGGAGCAAACCGATGCTTCGGGCGATTTGACAGCTTTTTTACCAGAATTGCAAAAACCGCCAGTGATTCTGAATTACCTAAGCTGGTTTCCCAGTTTTGGACTCACCTGGAAAGCTGCCCCCCAGCATGCTTTTGCGCTCAACAGCGGGCGCCGCATTAACCGGCCAGATTACAATGTGCTCAATCCATTTAGAAACCAGATCAGCGAGCTTTCCTTCGAAAAAGGCAACCCAACACTACAACCTGAGATTGTGAACAACATCGAATTGGGCTATACCCTGGCTTATCGCTACAATTTTAAACTGGGCTACAGCCGCACCACCAACCAGATCACACGGCTCATCGGCCCTGATGACGTGAACCCACTGGCAGGCTTTATCTCTTGGGCGAACCTCGCCGACCAAACTGTGTACAGCTTCAATGCCAGCGTGCCGGTGCAGATCACCAAAAAATGGAACGCCTATTTCAATGCTAGTGCCTCCCACATTAACAACCAGGCCGACTATGGCCCCGAGGGCGGCGTGGTTGACGTACAGGCATTCACCTACAGTATTTTCCAGCAACACACTTTCGACCTTCCGGGTGGTTTCAAAGGAGAAATCTCAGGTTATTATGGTGGCCCAGGCGTATGGGGCGGCGTATTCGTCTATGAATCCAGCTGGAGCCTCGATTTGGGCTTGCAGCGCAAGTTTTTCAAGGAGCGCCTGAATGTCCGGATCAGCGCCAGCGACCTGTTTTATGAAACGGGTTGGGATGGCGTTTCCAGCTTCAACGGATTGATTTCGGCGGGTGGTGGTCGCTGGGACAGTCGACGCGCCAGCCTGAGTTTGAGTTACCGTTTTGGCAATGAAAATGTGAAATCGCGGAAGCGGAAAACAGGCATTGAGGCGGAAGCGGGGAGGGTAAAAGAGTGATTCGATTTCGGAATGCGGAGTGTGGAGTGCGGAATGGTATAGCAAAGATGGGGAGCTCAATTGACTCCAGGTGTGCGTTTTGAATAGTTTTTAAACACATAGACGCATAGAAAATATAGGGGTCCGTACTTTTAAAACTATGTTTTCTATGTCCCATGTGTCTAAAATCCTTTGTGTTTTTTGCAATAGTAGGCTCGGTGTTTAATGTTTCATACATCCATAAACCCTACGGTTCAAGCCCGCTCCTTCAAGCTCCAAAAAGTACAGCCCCTTGGGCAGGTTTTCAACATCAAAAAACAACTTTGATTGCCCGGCCGGGAATTCCCCAGTACGGCTTTCAAGTACCTGCCCTATGACATTCAGCAGGTTAATTTTCATTGATTTCCCTTCTGATAATTGCATGGTCAGCCAAAACTCTCCGGAGTTGGGGTTTGGGAACACTTGAATAAAGACAATGCCAGCAGGCTCAGAATTGCTTGAAATAAAAGGTGTTACCGTTACCAATATGGAATCTGTGCCCGTGCAGCCATTGGCATCTGTGAAAAAATAGACAATTAAATGTTGCCCAATTCCTGCGATAGATGGCGCAAACTGTCCGGATACAATACCGTTTCCGGAAAACGTACCACCAAGTGGATTTACGGTGATCGGAACGGGTAAATCATGATCTGTGTAGGTTGGTGACAAACCTGAAATGGAAACTGTAGGCAGTGGATGCACGGTTAAGATGAACGAAGTTGTCGCCGAACAACCTGCAATGTCTGTAACGGTCAAAGCGTAGACGCCTGCATCCTCCAGATGTACATTTGAAATTTTCAAGGTATCTCCTCCGCCCAATACGCCTCCGGGGCCTTCCCATTGAAAGGAAATGCCACCTGAACCTATTAGCCAGAAGTTGTCTCCCGCACAGGCAAATCCATTCGCTGATGAAGCACTAATACTGGCAACTGGCAGCGGCAAGGCCGCGATAAAACCAGGCGCCAATTTTATCGTCATGCCTGTAGCATTGCTGACTGAAAGCGTGACAGGAAATGAACCTGCGTTGGAATATGTTACTGTGGGGTTTGCTTCATTTGAAATACCCGGAGTGCCACCAGGGAACGACCACTCATAGGATTCGCAGGGAGAATTTTTGCTCGAAAAAGTCACTGTCAATGGCGCGCAGCCCGATTGCAGGGTTGCCACAAAATCGGCATCGGGGGCGCTCAGGTTCTCCGGCTGAAAGCAAGTCTCGCCCGCACAATCCGGATTGTTGGCTGTATTGTTCACACTCAGTTGGTGCATCAACTTGTTAAAACCTGTTACTGGCTCCCACACGCTTTCATTTGCGAGGCGTATCGCATATTCAGGTCTCATGGTTAGCGCTGGGTATGGATCGGCAAGGTGCAATAATAAATCGTAGTTTCCGCTGGGCATTTCCGGAGGCAGGCAAAACACATGGCTGATGGTATAGGTCTGGTTTCCGGGCTGCCAGCTGCGTGGATCATCTGTGAGATCGACATGCCAAATGGCCCCAGTTTGGGCATTTCGCAGCAAAAGCCGCAGTTTTTTGGCATTGAAAGGGGCAGAAAAGCCTTTGTTTTTTAATTCAATATGTACGGATACCGTTTGCCCGGGGCGGGCTTCTGTTGGAAAAGTGCCCTCTTGCAGTTCCAACCTGTAGCCGAGTCGCTGTTTGATTTCTTCGATGCAGCCGCCGCTTACCCAGTCATTGTTGAGGTCGTTATTATAATCCGCGTTGAGGAACGACCAGTGCATGCGTGCCATTTCTTGTTGAGCGCCACCGCCTGCCTGGCCGTTGCAATTGGAATAAGGATTCCAATCCACGCAGGTTTCGCCGCCAACGGGTACAAAACGACTGTCGAGCGCGAGGTAAGGCTTCAGGTTGCTGGTATCAAAATCGTTGGCAACGATATCGTAGTTAAGGTAAGTTCCAATGTCGCTGTTGCTTGAAAGAAAGCAATCGTTGTGGTGGCCAATGCGGGCTTTGGGGGTGTTCTGGAAGGCTTCCACAGATGCCAATGCCGCTGAGGATGTTGGCGCTGCTGCGCCGTACACCGTCTTCTGTTTCATTTGTGGATAGCGTACTTGCACGGATCGATCGGCGGGCAGGGCATCGAGCAACGCAGTAAGGATTTCGCTGCGGTCGTTCCAGTTTTGGGCCGTCAAACCAAACGGAGGCTGAGAATCGTCGCCGAAAAAATCGGTATAATAGCCTTCTCCCCATATACCGATAAAACCTAGCTGCATGGTGGCAATCACATCTGCATTTGCTTGCAAAATGGCTTTTAGCTGCACAATATGCTGTAAAACAATGTTTTTAGGTGCATCGCCGTATGGCGGACAATAGTTGCAACCACCATTGTCTGTTTCAAGGGTATAGGCAAATCTTGGAATCAGCTTCACCCCGGCTTGCCTGGCGATGGCAAAGTCTTGCGTTATGGCGTTCAAATAAGCATTGGAGATGGGGCCGTTTTTGAAGTTTTCCAATACAAAATAGCGGAATACCAGCGTGGAATAAATGGAATACTGTGCGCTCCAGGGTTGATGAAGACTGCGCCAGGAAATGAGCTCATCAACATCAAGGGGCGTGTAGTTGCTGGAACGCGTTTCAGAATAATGGTAAAAACCACGTTCTGGGTTGGCAAAATCTTCCCCGGAAGGTTGGTATAAGACCATGCCCGGATCAGGTGTATTTCCCTTCCAAAGCCCGCCGCCCATGGTAGTCACCCACACTTCTTTGGTATTTCCTGGTTTGAAAAACACCCGTTTGGGCCGCCAAAAGGGGAAAGACGCCAGCCGATTGAATACAGGTGCTGTCCCAAGATTATCCGTAAAATAAAGCCCGTCATTTTCGGCACTGAAGTACGCTGTGCCGGGCGTTTCAGGGTGAATACTGATGCTTTCCGCCGACTCGTTGGCAAAAATCCGGGTCCAGTTTTGGCCGCGATCCGTACTGCGGTACAAGCCACCATTGCCCTGGTTGTTTGGCCCTTCAAACGTTGTAAAGCGCCCCCAAACGGTGGCATACCAAGTGTTTTGCGTTGGATCATGGGGATCTACAACCAAGTCCTTGGTGTAAAATTTCATAGCAGCCGCAGTGCGATCCAGCCAAATTGAACCTCCCGGAGCCAGCAGAAAAACACCGCTGCTCTCTGTCAAGGTTACATCATCGGGCAATGCCCGAGCGGAGTAGGTGGCAAGCAGGCTGCCGTCGTTGAGGCTGACGATGTTATAAGGGTGACCTTGGGTACGGGGCGGGTTGGGCAGCTTTGTCCAGGAGATGCCCGCATCAACGCTTTGAAAAATACCGCCTTCGCTGGAATGCACCACGCTGGCGTACAATTTTGCCGGATTACTTTTATCTATTTCAAGCCAAACCACTGGATGCCCGAAATTGTACACCGTATCCCAACTGCTGCCATTGTCTTTGGATGTTGCGACCAAACCATGCACGTTGTCCAGTACATCATCTGTTAAGCGATAACCCAAGTAAATATCATTGATCTCTGCCGTTGCCGCGAACAACTGTCCTGTAGCGGGTTGCCGCACAATACGGTACCAGTTGTTGTCAGAAACTACCCCCCAGGGTTGAAACAAGTTATGGGCAAAGGTCCAGGTTTGGCCTGCATCAGCAGAATAGGTTTGCCCAATGTCCGTATTACTGACAAACATCTCCTGGTCATTTTTCCAGAAAACATGGTGTGCTGTTGTAACATCCAGACCAGAGGTTTTATAGAATTTCTGTATTGGAGTAGCCTGGCCAACGGCATTTTGAAAGCTTGGCAGCACATAAGTTGCTTGCCAGGTAGCGCCGCCATCGCGGGTAATATGCCCGGTGCCATCGGCCAACATCACCCGATTTGGATCGGTTGGTGATACATCGAAGCCGAGTGGTGTTTCATTGTTGTAAAGCCAAAAAGCGCCGCTATGACCTGTCCAGCCCGTGTTAATATTTTGATTGCCGTCCAGTAAGTAGGTATTCGTCCAGGTTTGTCCACCATTGTTGCTTTTATAAATCAGGGGCGACCCATTTGCGTCAGCGCCTGCTGCCCACACCGTTTGGGTGTTATTTTGGGCCAAATCGACCCATGCGATTTCAACGTCTGCCGGAATATCCCCTTTTGCGTTTGTCCAGGCGGCTGCACTGGCGTAGTTCATTCGAAACAGGCCGGACAAATTGCCCCGAAAACGTAAGGGTTCATCCCAGGCATACATATCCCCAGCAGGGGCTGGTATGCAAAATAGCCGCGTTGTGGCGCCTGATTTTGATCCAGCAAGGTGGTAAATACCCGTATTTGTGGGTAAACCGCTGTGGTTTTCAAGCGTAAAACTCGCCCCATTGTTTTTGGAAACCAACAAGCCTTCATTCGTGCCCACATAAATATTTGCAGCGTCCCAGAACACGCCACCAAGCCACATGTTTCCGGTTGCGGGTGTGTACACCTGAGCCCAGGAAGCACCTCCATTTGAGGAAAAAAACAGGCGGTCATATTCATTGATGATAAGCCGTTGCGTACCCCCAGGATCTACTTCGAGGCGGTGAACACCAGTCGAAGTGGGGTCGTTCACGGCTTGCCAGGTAATGCCGCCATCGGTGCTTTTGGCCAATTCACCGCGCCAAAGCGGATCATTTTGGTTGCTAACCGAGCGTCGGCAGACGAATAGAATATTGGGGTCGGAGGTAAATTGAACCTTGCCCTTCACCTGACTTACAAGCTGCTGATTGGACTGTAAACGCCATGTCTGGGCACCATCCAAGGAGCGGTAAATACCGCCCATGTCACAGTTTAGAAAAATGTCATTGGGGTTGTGCGGGCTAATACTTGGGACATACGTATAGCCGCCGCCGCCTGGGCCTTGGTTGCTAAAATTGGTGGGAGATTGGGCGCGTAAGCTTTGGACTATGCAGAGAAAGGCGCAAAGGAGGAGAAAAGGAGGATTGTGATTTGACATAAAAAAAGATTTTCCAAAAGTTGAGGATGAATTATGCGGCACAACTGCCGGACGGGGCACAAGTGTCACAACTGCCACAAAACCCCATTACGCCAGGCAAACGTCTCATTCGGTGCTCCCAACGGCAGATTTTTATCAATACTGTAATCAAAATCGACGGTAAAGGCCAACTTTTTGGAAATATCCACTTTTAGCGCCCACTCACTGCTGAGTCGGTAATTCTTGATCAAGCCCAACACAGGTTGCCAGTATGTCGTGGTAATGAGTGTCACCAGTTTACTCGGCCTGAAAGTCATAGAGAGGTAATTGCTGGAACGGTAGCGGGTTTGCTTCGTTTCATCGCCTGTAAATTCGTTTTGCTCTCCCACCAGCGCCGCGCCCAGGTACATCCGTTGCCGACCGTCTTTCGATTTGAGTAGACGATAGCGGATGCCGGTGCCGACCAGGTTGCGCTGTTGCAGCAATTGAATCGGGCTGGTTTGCACCTGGGTGAATGCTTCCCATATCCAGGTATCGCTCAATTTGTAGTTGTAGCGCAGGTGCGCGAATGCTTGGCGGGCGAAATCCTGTTTGTCGGCGCGTAACAAGTTCAGGTTGAGCAGCAAAAGCGTAAGATTCCGCTTGTCTTTGTACTGCACTTTGCCCTGAATTTGCAGTTGCAGACTTTGCTTTTGCACCTGCACCAGGGAGGCGTTGCCCCTCAAACTGCCGTACCAGCGAACGGAATCGCGGGTGCCCGTGATGCGTTGCTCTTCGATATTGACGATTTGGGCGGTAGCTGTCCCCCCGCCCTGAAGTGCAAGCCAGAAAATAATTGATATGGAAAATAAAATGCGCATGGGGGCAAAGTTAGTGATCCTAATGATCCTCTGCCCTACCCAAAATCTTCCCCTGCTCGTAATTTTTTTGCACCTCCTTTTCTTCCTCCAACTCCTCCTTACTGGGTGCGTTGATGCTGATGTTGCTCAAATCCGGCTGCCCGGCATCAATCCAGGCCGTGTACCAGGCGCTGCTCACCGCGTGAATAGCAGCACGCATCCTGCGTTCCACCATGCCATCCATAGCGGCTTGATAGGCGGCGGAAAAGTCGCGGCATTGATACAAGCCCACCCTTCCAGATCGAGTATCAGGACACATTTGGCGGTCTTCGGGAAAGCTGTTGCGCAATTTTAGCTCAAAGTCTAGCACACTGTCGACCATCGTATGGCTGTCAAAAGCCATTTGCCAAAACCAGTCGTCTGTTTTGGCGATGTACTCGGGTTTGCCGACGAAATAATCATAAGTTTCATCTGCGAATAACTCCGGGATGCGGCTTTCCCAAAAACCATGAATGCCTTGTTGACCAGTTTTTTGGCCGTTGTAGTTGCTGCAAGTATGCAGCGGCACGTGTGCATCACCGATGTAATGCCCTATATCAGCCGAAAGTTTCAGGATGCGCTTGGCATCGCGGTTGCGAAAAGCTTCGGTAAGGTTGCGCTGGAAGCGTTGTAGGTTGTAGGGCAAAATGCCATGCTGGCTCAGTCGTTCGCGGTAAAAAGCGGCTACCGGACGCTCCCGCACGATGTTGTTTTCCTGCAAAAACACGTTCAGCGAATCCACGTTCAGCGTTTCATCGCTCTTATAAAACTGCGGTAAAATGTTGCGAGCGTACCAATTCTTGTAACTTTTCAGCGCGTCTTCCGGTATGGGTTCCCGGCTACCAAACAACTGCACGGTATCGCCGCCGCTGCTCAGTACCCAAATGTCGGTGTATTGCAATAACGCGTCGAGGTATTGCCGGGGCAGCGCATCGAAAGGCGGTTTTCCGTAATTATCCAGGTCGATGAAATGCCGAGGGCCTTCTTGTTTGCTGGCATAGCGCCGCATGTCGGGATCCACAGCATGGTCGGTGATGTAGTCAATGTTTTTTTTGAAAAACACCATCATTTCTGGCGGCAGGGTGAGTACGGCCAGGCGGTTGATGCGTTTGTGTGCGAAGAAACCCCAGTTTGGAGTGCGGAATGCGGAGTTTGGAGTGCGGAATGCGGAGTGCGGAGTGCGGAATGCGGAGTGCGGAGTGCGGAGTGCGGAGTGCGGAGTGCGGAATGCGGAGTGCGGAGTGCGGAGTGCGGAGTGCGGAGTGCGGAGTGCGGAATGCGGAGTGCGGAGTGCGGAGTGCGGAGTGCGGAATGCGGAATGCGGAGTGCGGAGTGCGGAGTACGGAGTGCGGATTTGGGAATACAGCGGTTTGGCATCCTGCTTGTGGAGCGGGGAATGGTGCGTTTCGGAATCCGAATGTCGTGATCGAAAGCGTAATGATGATACTGAAAGAAAGCAGGGAGAATAAATACTTTGGTGCGGCCATGCGTAGTGCTAATTTTGGGCTAAGGTATTATAAAACCTCGTAGGTCTAAAACCTCAGAAGCCTCCCCCAAAAAAACTTTGTTTTTTTGGGGGAGGCTTCTGAGGTTTTAGACCTACGAGGTTTCGCAAGCTCAGCGCGTATCGTATTATTTTACTTCCCCCCTTGCGTAAAAAACTGCATAAACTCCGGTGTATCGCCCAGAGAAGTACCAGAAGCAGTTTTATTCAAGTCCTTGCTGCTGAATTCCGGTAGCGCAATTGGCGGCTCCATTTTATTCGGGACAACTACAGCGTTGGCGGCCACGGTAGCGCGGCATTTATGCCGCCCGTACAAGGCCATTTATGGCCGAAAAAGCGGAACAACAAGTTTTTCATAACAGGTCAGCTTGTTGGAAATTCAGTCAAGTATCCCGTTTTTCCCAGGCATCTCGTTCGCTGTCGAACTTCCCGAAAGTCTTGAAACTTTCGGGAAGTCGCGCTTGGCTTGGGTGCTGGCCCCCAAGCGAAACAAAGGTTTCAATATTAAGGCGGGTTCCAATTATTGGGCGTAGGATCAAAGAACCTGGGCTGGGCAGCTTTGCCCCAACTTAAGTAGAAAGAATGCAACGCTCCCCGCCAAAACAACAAGCCGATCACCAAGCCACACCACATGTCCCATCGGGACATAACCTTTGTAGCAAATGCCAAGGGTGTTGTGCCCGTTCCAGCGGAACGGTATCTAAATGGGTCGTTGATGCAGGTGCCAGGAAAATATGGTAGTTGGTATTCGGCATCGGCGCTCGGTAAAATAAGTTGCCAGGTGGAGGGCTCAATCCTGCCTAAAAATGGATAGCACTCCTACTCGAATTTAACATGTTAAACAAAACTTGAACAGTGTCGCAATCCTGCCTGAAAATGGATAGCACTCCTACCTCCAACAACAAATTTCTTATGTTTGGATCAAGCGTCGCAATCCTGCCTAAAAATGGATAGCACTCCTCCCTTATCCTTCACAATTTAAATCTTCGATATGAAACGTCGCAATCCTGCCTAAAAATGGATAGCACTCCTACGCACCAGTTTTACCAATCTGTATTGGACCAAAATGTCGCAATCCTGCCTAAAAATGGATAGCACTCCTACAAAGAGAAGCCTCGTCAACCAGTAGACAAACAACCGTCGCAATCCTGCCTAAAAATGGATAGCACTCCTACCAACTATAGATAGTTCTTTGGATTGGATGGGGTTGTCGCAATCCTGCCTAAAAATGGATAGCACTCCTACTCACTTTCAAACAAAATTTTTTTCTCATGAAAGTCGCAATCCTGCCTAAAAATGGATAGCACTCCTACTGCAGCGAAATCGGAAAAAAATGGACAAGAAAACGTCGCAATCCTGCCTAAAAATGGATAGCACTCCTACCCTTCCTAGACCAGTAAAAACATTGCAACAGGATGGTCGCAATCCTGCCTAAAAATGGATAGCACTCCTACGTTGTCCTTCTTGTCAGTTAAAAGCGGCGAAGTTATGTCGCAATCCTGCCTAAAAATGGATAGCACTCCTACACAACGGTGAACAATGTATCTTGTTTCGGTAATTGTCGCAATCCTGCCTAAAAATGGATAGCACTCCTACGCGGAACCATTAATGCCAATGCGGTTGTTGATAACGTCGCAATCCTGCCTAAAAATGGATAGCACTCCTACTACCGATGTTGAATCTGCGACACTGACTAACTCGTCGCAATCCTGCCTAAAAATGGATAGCACTCCTACCGGTAGTTGCAATAAAGTAGGTTACACTACAGTGTCGCAATCCTGCCTAAAAATGGATAGCACTCCTACAAGGAACATACCTTCTTGTTCTTGTTAAACGAGCGTCGCAATCCTGCCTAAAAATGGATAGCACTCCTACGGTGATGAATGCGATTTTCTGAGCAGCAATAAAACGTCGCAATCCTGCCTAAAAATGGATAGCACTCCTACACTCGGGGAGGGTAAAAAAAAGAACAGCAAAAAAAGTCGCAATCCTGCCTAAAAATGGATAGCACTCCTACCATAAGCTCGAAAATAAATTTTTCACACATAATGTCGCAATCCTGCCTAAAAATGGATAGCACTCCTACCGCGCCGATTGGGCGCCGTAAAAAAACTCTAAACGTCGCAATCCTGCCTAAAAATGGATAGCACTCCTACAAAAACTCTAAACTCAAAAATTGTTTGGTCATGGTCGCAATCCTGCCTAAAAATGGATAGCACTCCTACTTGTTCAAATCATGATAATTAGAATCATAATAACCGTCGCAATCCTGCCTAAAAATGGATAGCACTCCTACAACAACAAAATCATACTGAACATCATGGAAAAGTCGCAATCCTGCCTAAAAATGGATAGCACTCCTACCCTTCAGGATCACATTGATACAAAACACTAATCCGTCGCAATCCTGCCTAAAAATGGATAGCACTCCTACCTTATCTATGGTCAACGGGAGCAACAACAGCGAGCGTCGCAATCCTGCCTAAAAATGGATAGCACTCCTACTCAGTTAGATTCCACTTACTTTTTTCCTGCAGATGTCGCAATCCTGCCTAAAAATGGATAGCACTCCTACCAGTGTGGTTCATCACTAAAAATAAAAAGAAATGTCGCAATCCTGCCTAAAAATGGATAGCACTCCTACCTTAACAAAAATTTTTCGATTTCATTCATGTTTTGTCGCAATCCTGCCTAAAAATGGATAGCACTCCTACCCACAGTTTCAATTTTTCAATTATGAAAAACATGTCGCAATCCTGCCTAAAAATGGATAGCACTCCTACCGAGTTAAGAAAAATGTATAAACAACTCACCAAAGTCGCAATCCTGCCTAAAAATGGATAGCACTCCTACCGCAAATTGCACTCGCATCGTTCACAAACACTTGTCGCAATCCTGCCTAAAAATGGATAGCACTCCTACATTTTTTTCATTTTTTAAAAATTTTTCTTCATGGTCGCAATCCTGCCTAAAAATGGATAGCACTCCTACCTCAAGCGTTAGGCGAAGAATTTATGAACTTTGTGTCGCAATCCTGCCTAAAAATGGATAGCACTCCTACAGTACCCCCTCCAGCGTCTTGACAATCAACAAGTTGCAAAACGGAAAGTGTTAAAACCTTACATTTAACTAAAAATGCATGGCGAAAAATACTGATGGGAGTTACGACTTCTTTCATGAATAATGAGTGCCTGCAACGTAGCGTCAAAGGTAAAAACAAGCTTGGGAAAACCAAGCCTAAGCCATAAAAATCTGAATGTGGGCCAGGCTACATAATAATGGTATGCTCCTGACCCGTCAACACCGGGATGTCCAGAATGTTGTTGCCCAATACTTCCATCTGCCATACCTGATGCTGGGTGACGGGCAAAATAATCAGGCTGTCGTCCTTTTCGGCCTTTTCCATGGCCTGTCGCAAATACGCCGTGAGGTGCTTCAACACCGTGTCGTTCAGCTCGCCCAAAAACACGGAGCGGTTGATGCGCTCCAGGCCAGCCTCCAGGAGCCGCTTGCTGATACGGGTGCGCAAGGCATTGGCGCTGATATCATAACAAACCAGTATCATGGGCCCTCCCGGAGTTTTTTGGCAAAACGTCCTGCCAATTGGTAAATATGGTTGCGCACGGTGGCGTTGCGGCCGCCCCATTTGCGCTCGCTGCGCAGCCATTCGTTAAAAAGGGGAATAATAAATGCCTTACCAGCCTTGTTGAGGGCCAATCCACCCGGGATTTTAGCAAAAAAAGAAGCTGGTACCTTTGCGGCGTGGTATTGTTCGATGAGCAGCCAATCGGCCCAAGGTCGGAATGGCTCGATGAAGTCGAAAGCCAGCACGGGCTTGGCGTATTCATCGGCGTGCAAGAGGCCCAAGTGCGGATCGAGTCCCGCCGCGAACAATCCTGTTTCTACCACGGTGTACAACATGCCGTACAAATAGTTGAGCGCCGCGTTGAAAGGGTCTTGCGCCGGGCGGCGGGTCCGTTTTTCGAATCCACATTCCGGCGGTAGCCACTGTGCCAAGCCCTGCCAGTAGTATTTGGCAATCACAGCTTCCATGCTCAGTATTTTTGGACTGGCCTCTGCCAGGCTCATCTTGGCCAAGGCATCTGCCTTGCGTGCCGTGGCTTGCATCGCCAGTAGGGAAGGATGATCCGCTTGCAAGTTTTTCAGGTTCTGCAATTGCCCATCTGTTTTCAATAAGTATATCCCGGTGACCCAACGGGCGGCATCGGGGCTGTTGAAAAACTCCACCTGCCGCCGTCGAAGGGTGGCGATGCTCTGGAAATTCGGCGCGCTGAGCCTGGCGGTGACTTTCCCGATCGCGCTTAGCACATAAATCGGAATCTCATGCGCCGCAGCCAGTTCGATGGCGCTGCATTGCAACATGCAAGATTGCGTCACCGCAATGCTGCTGATCTTTTTGGGGCTGAAACTGCGCTTGGTGCCATCAGGGGCTTCCACCAGGAACAGCCCGCGCAATCGGCTGATCTCCAGGTCTTTTGTGTCGAGGACGAGTTGCATATCTGGCTATTTTAAATAATTGAAACCTTTCCAGCTCACCGCGCCGAATTCCTCCTCCGGCGGCGCACAGGCGGTGTAAAACTGGTCGCGCAGGTTGATATACGCTGGCTTGCGCACGCCCAGCACAAACCCGATAAAGGCGATCTTGCCCCGTATTTGATGCTTCATTTTTTCTACCCAATGGGTATGCAGCTCTCCGTGAAAATGCTGGGCTGCCATCACCGCCGCCAAGCGCCGCACTTCTGCTGTCACCTCCTCAAAGAAACCGGGCTTTAGTTCACCGTTGCCGCGCAGCAGGATGCCCGTCACGATTTTCTCGTCGTCGGGGCCACAAAGCCGGGTCTTTTGCGCATTGACTTTAAAGCCGTGGTCGAGGATGCATTGCTTCAACGCCCATTGGTCGTCCTCGTTGAAAGGGCGTTTTGAAGAAAAGGACAGGTCGTCGGCATAGCGGGTATACGTCCAGTTTTTGGCTTCTGCGAGGGCTTGGAGGCTGTCGTCCATGTCGCGGCAGGCGAAATTGGACAGCACGGGCGAAGTGGGTGCGCCCATGGGCAGGCGGCCGAGGTAGGTGGTCACCGCAATCAGCAGTTCGGTAATGTCTTCCTTGAAACAAAAAGGCGGCGATTCAAAAATATTCCGCACTTTTTCATCCGTGACAAAATGGAAAAAGTCAGTCAAGTCCAGTTGCAGCAGCCAGGGCTTTCCGAGGTGCTTTCGGGCATTGGTGAGGATGTTGCGGCGGTCTTCGTCCGTCACCGGGTTAACAACGAATCCGTACCCGGCATTGGATTTTTCGAAATAATAGGCGCTTTGCAAGTAGCGGTTGAGCATCACCTGCGCCTTTTTGAGCAAGGGCGCCGGGTCTTCAATGAGGCGCATTTCTCCTGCGGCGCTTTTGGGCAGGTGAAACACCTTGTAGCGGGGCAACATGCCGAGCCTTTCCAGGGTATGTCGGTCTGTGCCCAACAGGGAGCAAAAAGTGGCGGTGCTGCGGGCTGCTTTGCGCAATTCGGCAAAGCGCTCGCGGAGATCGGTCGTAGTGGTCGTGTTCATATCAGAGGAAGTTTGAAAGATGACATGGATACGGCTTATACCGAGGTAATCGGGCTGAACACCCTCCCTACGGTTTACCCGCCGAAGCCTTGGCGTAGGCGGGCAGGGCAGACGCATTAGACAGCACCAAAAAAGTACGACACCCCATAGCCCAACAGGCCCAGCATGATCACAGCGTAAAAGAAGGCACAGCCTATATTCCGACGCACCTTGCGGATGCTGGTCAGGTTGCCATCTTTGTCATACTTAAAGATGATGATCTCGTTTTCGGCCAGATTGCTCGGGTCGATGTTGGGGGGCTGGTTGAAATTGCGATTTGCCATAGTTCCTGTTTTTAATGGTGAAACTTATTGCAGGCAGCAAAAGCACTTTTCGGTTTTGGCAAAAAAGGTGTTGCACTTTGCTGCTTGTGCAACAAAGGTTCCATCCTTGGGCATTATTTAAACATGTGAGTGGCCTCCTGGGAAGCGGCGGCGGGGAGCCAGCGAGGAGGTCGCCAGGAGGTGAGGAGGTTCGTACTTATGCAGGCTTCCACAATCGCTGCAAAATATGGCTTTGGAGCCATTCCTTGTGGTCGCCTGTTTCTATCCATTCCAGGTACTTCACCTCATCTGAGGCATTTCGGATAAATGCCTTGAGGCTATCTTGTTCAAAATCAGATAAGAAATTGAAAATGCGTTGTTTTAATTGGCTGCTAACATGGTTGCGCGGATTGCGCGGTTCCTCACGTTTCAGATCGCGGATAAAAAAACTTCTTGAAAGGTAAGCCATAGCACTGTCTTTATTCCCTATGCCTTTTTTGAATTCAAAACTCCCCTTTGTGAGCAGTGTATGAATCCATTCGACCCGCATATCAAGTACGAGATAGCAACCCAGCACTATATACCGCCCCATTAATTTATCCAGGAATCGGTCAAAGGAGGTTTCGGAAACATCATCATGCATTTCAGTATTGTATTGACGTATAAAAAAATGAGAGGCCAACTGGTTGGTGTATTCTGAACGCTTCTTGTCGTAATATTTTGTTTTAAAGTTTTTTTCCAAGAGGTAGCAATAACAAATGCGCCCGAGCAAACCCAATACTTGTTCGGCTGTTCTCCAACTCATGTGGAGCCTTTCATGGCGGTTTTGCGCGTTTTCAAAAGAAAAGAAGTTGGCATAAATACTGCTCATGGGAAAATCATGGCCGCCGTTGTCACTCTTTGTTGCCATCCGATCCCCAACAATATCTTTTGGGATATAATATTCCGTTCGGTGAACCAAATTATCCATTCGCGGATAGAAATCATATCCGTCTCCGATAATGTTGTAGGGGTTGTGAAAATTGCCCAGGGTATGCACTTCCATCAGCATGGCATCCATGGTGGGGTGAATCAATAAATAATCCACAGATGGCAACAACCTGAAATTGCGGTAATTGTACATGGCTGGCGGGTTGAAAACCTGCTTCAGTACACCGGAATTGCTGGATGGCTTTACGATGCCAATTAAACCGAGGTTGTAATACTGCCGAAGTAATTCCTTGTCAAAAAGTAGAAAATCTCCTTTGGGTATTACGTTGCTGCGTGCATTCAACACAAATTGTCGAAGTTTTTCCTCATTCAGATACGGCACGATTTCCTGCCTGTATTGCCGCAGCAGCAGGTCGCTCCACTTGTTCACAATATTGCGCACCATTTCAAAGCGACCTTCTTCATCTTTATTGATATATCCTTTGGACCGGACAACGCCGTCAATCTCTTTCCCCATCAAGACAATTTCACGAGGCCGCCCATAAGTATGGCGGTAAATAAAATCAAAGGCTGTCTCCACCCGTCTTTTGCCTTTTGGGTCTACTGCAAAACGATGCGGCAAACTTTCAAACCCTAGAAACCGCTCAATAGCAGAGTCGGCGTTGCGTTTGATCAGATCTTCCGAGGGGATAAGCTGGATGTTTTTTTCAAAAATCTCCTGTATTTCCTCTTTGTCGTAATCCAATATGCTGACGTGATGGCGGTAATTGATCTTCATTTCACCATCGAAAGCTTCAAAAGCTTCTCTTCGAATAGTAGCGTAAATCTTAATGTGGGCATTCTGCCTGTTCAAATTGTAAATAGCGCCGAGAAGCCCAATTTGAGCATTCACCCAAACCTCCACGGAAGGGCTTTGCCGACCTTCGAAATATTCGTCTGAACTGTGCGGGTCTTCCAACAAGGCGTGCAGCGCCTGATCCACATCATCAATAAAAAGCGCCACCGCACTTTGCACCTTGCTTTTTCGGCCTTGGAATTCATTGACATAGCTGCGGTATTGATCTACTTTTTTCCGGTGATTGAGCAGGTGCGCGAGAATAGTGGACAGCTCCGAAGCAGACTCCACCAGTTTTTCCAAGCGGGCATTGATCGGCACTTTTATGAGCCGAAAGAGCATGATCCAGAGGGTCAGCTCCCATATAAGTCGCCACAAACCCTCATCGCGAAAACCCAACAACTCCTCCTTGGAGAAGGTATCTGCATGGATGTTGAGGTTCTCTGTCAATTCCGTCTGCGAGGTATTGAAATTGATGGAATCACCATATAAATTGTGGTACAGATAACTTTTGTAGCGCAGGAACAGGGTCTTGCCCAGGCCCTTGGCGCCGACCAGCACAAATTTGTCTTCTGTGTCCAGAAACTCTCGGATGGGGCGGTTGATGAGCAGTTGATCTTCTGTAAAAGAACTATCAAAACCGCGATAAATTTCAAGGTTCCAAGGCTTATTGGTTTTCGACGACATGGCGGGAACAACTTGTTAGAAAACGCCAAAGTACTAAGGAATGTCCGAAACACCAATATAAATTCGTGTAATATTACTATTTAAAGGGCATACATTCCCCAAAACCATGGCCAACACCTTTCCCCAAGCCAATAAATGGCGGCAATACCAGATTGGATTGAAACACCAGATCAAAGGTCAGCAACCCATTGCCTTTGAGCCTGAAAAAGCTGTCGTCTTCAATCCGCAAGGTGCCGGCTTCCAGTCGCTCCGGCAGTCGCCAATTGACGGCCCGGCAAAAAGTCAGGATATGCGCTACCAACAGGCGGTCCAATTCCGTGATGCGTGCTTTGTGGTCGGGCAGTGACTGCCAATTCGGATAATGCCTTTGGTTGAGCGCCACCCATTTGTTCAAGCGGTATTGTCCGGGCGGTTCCTGGTACTGGAGCGCGTACTCGTTTATTTCAAGGCGATCTATGTTTATCTGGTGTTCCCGCCCATTCCAAAACAAGCGGCTGTCTGCCTTTTGATACCATTCGTAAATGGCCTCCGCGCCGGCATCCAGGCCCGTAATGGAGGCTTTCCCATCTTTTGAACGGTATTGCACCAGTGGATAGCGGTACTGCACCGAACCATCTGCCCGGTGGTTGTGGAACAAATCCTGTTCAAAACCCGCTGCCCGGGCAACAGCCGCCCGGAAGCCTTCCAGTTTGCTTTCAGGCAGGTTCAAATCAAAGATGAGGTGGAGCAAGCGCATATTAAGCCGCTGTTATCTCTGACCAAGAACCGTATCCTACCGACGATTTTGCGCCCAAGCCGCCAAATTGCAGGGCCTCCCTCAGCCAGTTTTCCATGCTGCTTTCCATGGCTTCGGCATCATCAGATGCTGGAAGCCCGATCAAAAAACGAAAAGCCGTGCCGTGGCCAATGGTCAGAAAATGCACCGGATTGGGACTTTGCCAATCGGCGGGCGGCAAGCCCTCGCTGTAATATTTGGGATAATGCGGGGTCATCACATCCAGCTCTATGCGGGGCGCTTTCATGGGGAAAGCGTCAAAAAAGGTGGCTTGCCCGCGCACGGGTCTGCCACTGGCGGAATCTGTATCGCCCAAGCCAAATACCGTTTCAACAAGCGCGCTGTCTGTAGGCGGGTTTTCCGCAAAATAATGCCTTAAAACACCTTTCAGCGTAGAAGCGGGAATATAGGGAATGCCATAAACGGGGTGCAAGGTGATATTGGTCTCATAAACAGAAGCTTCGCCCAATCCAGTAACCACCCGCCAATCGGGTGTCATCTCGAGGTTCAGCAACCTGTTATTGCTGACTGCGGCGGCGTTTTTTTGTTGCCGCTGATCCAGTTTTTCCAAAAACTCATTGTCAAAGAGGAATTGCCACAAGTCGCCCGTATTGGAAAAGCGCGTTGCCAATTTCGCAATCGGGTTTTCCTGGTCGGCGAGGTTAATCAGCTTGGAAGCCGTCCTTTCCCTGTTCAAGGCAGGCTTGTGCAGTTCCAGGCCAAAATTTTGGAATGATTGCAGCGTCTGGTCAGCGGCGTTTTTTTCAAAGGCCAACCATATTTCAGTTGCCGTAAATTGGCCATTGACTTTTTTCACGGTCGCGCTGAACAAGCGCTGGCACATAGCGCCCTGCATCAGCGTCCTGTTGAGCCATGCTCTGGTAATAAATGCCTTCCCCAGCACTGCAGCAGGGACAAACACTTGTATTTCGTCATCGCCCTTTACTTGCAGCAAAGCACCTTGACTGCCTTTGAAAGATTTTAGCTCAAGTTTTTCTATTTTCATGGTGGCTTATTTAGAAGTATCGGTGTTGACAAATCGGATCAAACCCTGCGCAAAAGCCAGGGCTTCAGCCTGTACATCCCGGTATTCAGGGTCGGGCAAAGCCAGCAGGTGTTGCATAAAAGCTTTGCGCATATCGGCTGGCTGGGTATCCGCTATTGCCTTTGAATATATGCTTACCGGATTCTCTTCCGCCAACAGCCATTGATTGACTTGCTTGTACACAAGATCGAATGCCCCGGATTCTTTGGCGTAATAAAAAGCCATCGATGCCCGCAACCCGTTCATGCGAATGAGGGCTGGCAGTTCCTGCACCGCAGCAGCGTAATTGAAGTCTTTTGCTTGTTGTTCGTTTCCGTCTGTCGCAAAGGCAAAAGCTTGCTGGAGCCGTCTTGCTTTAAGGTTCATGGTTCAGATATTTTGAATGATGCGCACGATCCCTTTGCCCAGGGTGGCATTGCCGCCGATTTGCACGATTTCAGGCAGTCCGCTGCTAAAAAGGTCATAAATATCAGCAGCTTTCATGCCGCCTTTTTTAAATTCCGGATGTGCCATGGCCAAGCTGTACAACACGCTCTCGGCTGGCAAATGCTCCTCCGTAAACAGCGCACCGTCCTGCACTACGCCATCATTTCCAATCCTTATCCGGGTATGTATTTCCGTGCAATGCAGCACAAAATCCCGGAAATATTCATCGCTGACGACGACAAACTGTTCGGGCAATTCGGCAATTTTGAGGATTGCTGCCAGAGCATTTGCCAATTTTCCGGTTCCTTCCTGTTTTTGCGCTTCCATGGCGTATTCTTCCAGCATAACACGCCCGGCACCATCCACGACCTGACTTGCAGCAGGAATACTGCACTTGTCCTTCGGCATGGCGCTTATTACGACCTCTGCCAGCACGCGCAACTTGGGCACAGCAGCACCGCCGTCTTTAAGCTCGCTCACTTTCAGGTCGCGGGCAAAGCGCTGGAGCACGCGCGGGCAGGTAGCCCAAGCGAATACGCCGCGGCGGCTGCGCACAGGGAACAGCAGCAGTCGCCCGTCACTCAAGCCCAGCGCGCCCGCGTTTTCGTCACCCCTGTCCGGGTGCCCAAATACGGCCACCAAGTCCTTGTCGGTTGCTTTTTTGTTGTTGGCCTTGTATGCCTGTTCAAAAACTTCCCGGAACGCCCCTTTTATGCCCGAAGCTTCCACTTTGGGGAATCGGGTATGGGCCTCCCGTTGGATGGGCAATTCTGTGCCGACACCCCCGCCAGCTCCGGCATGGAGTGGCGATTCACAGACAAAAAACAAGGGTTTGACGATTTCAAACATGGTTATCGAATTATTTGGTTATCAAAAGGTTGTGCTATCAAGCATAGGCCGAAGCCATCTAGGTCGTCGGTGGACAGGTAAATAGAATTGCCATGCAGTTGGTCGGCGATTTCTTGTGCCTGTTTTTGGTCAGCGGCTTCATATAGGTACACGCTGCCCGCAGGCGCGGCGCGGCGCATCCTTTTGGGCTCTTTTTTGGCTACATCCCAGCCGCCAACCGCAATTGAACGGCTGATACTGGCAGCACGCAGGGTGAGGCCAGGGTATTGCTTGCTCAAATGCGCTGGATACCAGGCATCAAACAAGCCGGGTGTCAGCAGGCATATCTTCAGGTATTTGCTTTGCAGCTTGGGTGTTGCGGGCAATTCAAACGCAGCCGCTTTTACCGCAACGCTGCGCCGCTCGCCACCCAAAGGCACGACGGCAGCCAAGGGGAACTTGCCAAATCCTTGTACTTCTGCCAGCAAATGCAGCTGACTGCCCTGCGAATCTTCCAAACGGTTGGCGATCAAACGGAACAAAGAGCCTTCTTTCGTCAGGTGCAGGTCGTTGTCGCGCCCGATGCCGATTTTATGCTCTTTATGGGCAAAATCAGCGAGCCGAATGGCGTTCAAGCCCTCCTTCTTCGAGCCAGAGACGTATTGCTGCATACTCGCTGCATCCAGGAAATGCCCTGCGACCGATGCTGTTTTTCCGTTGGCATTGGCCCAGAAAAGGCAGGAGATGTCATCCGGGCTGGACGACACAAGCCCCTTTTTGTCCATCAGTTCCATGGGCAGTACCGCTTGGTTTTTATCTTCGAAAAACAAATCGAGCGGGGCGGGGAAAATCGGTTTTCCGGCGATGCCCAGGCCAAAATAGCTTAGTTCAAGGATTTTAGAGTCATCCGCCAATTGTTTCGGGTCAGCATCTGGTTGTCCGAGCTGCTGCGCCATCCACAAGGAGCGCAAGGCACCGCGCGCCGTGGAAGGCAAAGGCGGGAAAATACCTTCGGCATAGGATTCTTCGCCCATGGAGAATGGCCGTCCATCGCGAAAAAACAGGGGATCGAGCGCTTCAAATTGTAGTTTCATGGGACGATGTTTCTGTTATTGGTATTGAAATATGCGTTTGGCGCTCGATGAAGTCTGCGATGTCCAAAGCATCGAAAAAAGCTGGCAGTTGCCCTTCGCAGGCCTCTAGCAGGGCAAGCACCGCTTTTTGGAGTGGCGCGACAAGCGGCTTTTTCCGTAGTTGAAAATCCGTCTGCGATTCACCCTCCTCCAGTTTCAAATTGCAGGCGCGGCCTATGGCACGTTCCAGCAAACTGTGGGCAGGGGCGCTTAACGCCGCCACCAAGCGCCCGTCTTCGCCCGTGAAAGCCGCCAGTTCGCTGCGGGCTTTTCCGATAAAAGCATTGGAAAAATCGCCGGATTGTAATGCTGCGGTGATGCTGCTCCAAAACAATAAAGCCTCAAAAGGCAGCACCATTTCAGCCGTTTGCCCGCTGCCGGGAACGACGGTGATACCGATGGCATCTTTCTCCGTCCGCAGCTCTTTGGCATTTTTTTCCTGGATGCGGGCAAGACCCAGCACCAGCGGAAGCGGCTCCTTGTAGTGTGCGATACAAACCCCGGCTGAAAAGGTCAGCTTGTTCCCTTCCACAATATAGCTTTTTAACGCCTCCTGGACAGACTCTTGGTACTTATCGCGGAGAAATACCAAGGCATCACCCAAGTGATGCAGGTTGAAAAAGCCCATAAAATCGTCGCCGCCAGCGTAGATGATCCAGCCGCGATGGCTGTCCTTTTTGTATTCAGCTGCCACCAATTTGGCAAATTTGGCCAATTTATCTTTCAGGGCTTTGTGGAAGTCTTCCAGTTTTACGCCCGGCTGCAGGCGATCCTTGTCTTTCGACTTGTCTTGCCACCATTCGCCCATGTGGTCGCCGTCAAAAACGACGGTGGCGTAATATTTTTCCAGGCTGCGGCCTTCTCCAGCTGCAGCTTTTGCCAGTGTTCCCTGAATTTTTTTCGCTTTTTCAACCTTACTCGAATCGAGTCCCTGTTTCTCAAAATATACCTTGTTCAGGTTGTCTTCGTAGAAAACTTGCCAATTGAGCAACTCTGGTTTAAAGAGGGCAGTCATATCGTTGAGGGACGATTTTCCGACCGTTTTCATGGTGTCTGCCAGCGCGAATTCTGCGGTGCTGGGAAAATCCTCTGCCTTAAAATCCTTGTATCTTTTCAACATGCTCACGGCACTCAACCCTTCGCCGGGCTGTAGGTGGCGGAGTTGGATTTTCTTTTGTTCATCGTAGCCGAGCACCAGGTTGCTGGTCGAATAAAGCGGGCTGCCGTTTTGCAAGGCAGCTGCCGGTATTTCATCCTGCTGTTGCTTAGGAGTTTTGCGGTAAAAAATGACGTTCCGTTCACCGTCGAGGCTGCATTTGCGCCCGATTTCCTCCGAAACAGGAAATGCACGGGCGTTTTTAACGGCATTGAGGTTTTTGTTCAGGGTATCGTAGGCGGCGCGATAGGCTTGGTCGCTGTCGTCGGCGAGTTCCTGAAACAGCCACTGCATGTCGAGGTGTTGGTCTATTTGCTGCTGTGCTGCTTCCAGCGCCGCGCCGTCGAGCATGCCAGCAAGTGGTTTAAAATCTTCTTTCCAGGCCGCTAGAACAGCGGCTTCCACCGCCTTGGCAATTTCGGCCCATTGGTTTGGGTCGCAGCTTATTTTTCCCAAGAAACGGTTGGGTATGGATGGGCTGGAAATGTCTGGGAAAATGATTTCGCTGTTGGGCATTGCATCAAAGCATTTGGCAGCGGCCTCGCACAGCTGCGACAGTATCTGGCTGCCGCTGTGCAGGTCGTGGGCCTTGCGGGCCTGGGCGATGAAGCTTTGCACCGGGCCGATGGTGAAGAGGAAGAGCTGGGTTTTCATATAATTGCTTGAGATTTGGCCCTAATGTTGTTCATGAATGTTTGGAGCAGCGAATCGTCTTCGGCATTCCATGAATGTTGCCTTTGCGCTGCGTGGCGGTTTTTGCTTTCAAAAACAATCTTTTCTCCTTCGGGCATAAAATCGCCCGCCAAATGCGTCAGAATCCAGTGGTATTTCCGCGTTGTTTGGTTGTAGACCACCGAAATATAAATGGGGCTGGCCCGGCGCTCTTTGGTTTCAAACGTGACGGCATTGTCGCTGAAAACGCCCAGTGGAAGCCCAAATGCCGCTTTTTTATTCAGCGTGCGCATGGTGAAGGTTCGCTCTGCGGCAACCCTGCTGGTTTTCCCTTTTCGAATGTTCCGCATTTCAAGGCCAATGGCATTTACGGCCTCCCGCCAAGAATCAAATGCTGCGGCACTTAAAACGGCGGGCTCCTCGGGATTGATCGTGCTGTACGCCTTGACAACGGTCGGCAGCTCTGACCCAATCAGTAACTTGACTTTTTTGAAATTCTCTTTTAAAAAATCCTGAGTTGATACGCCCGGATCAGGAATAAAGGAAATACCCGCATCCAGCAACCCGTTTTTATCCAGAATGCTTTCGACATAAAATGCGCCAGCGCCCCGCCGCGCACGGGTGCCAAGGCTCCCAAAATGCACCAGCAGCCAAAAGGACGCAATGGCTTTTTGAAGTTCGTTGCGGTTTCTTTCCAGTGCTGTAAAACTCAGCTCAAAAGCGCTGTCGCTGTCAAAACCCAAATCAGTGGCCCTGTGGTGTTTCAAGGAATAAAACAGGTAGTCGAGGCCTTCAGCACGCGTCCGGTCAAACACATCTTGGCCCATGAGATAGGCCATATCAATTTCCCTTGCCTGAATCCTGACAGGGCTTTTGGAATGGCTTTGGTTTATGCCGCCAAAAAGGGTTTCATCTTGTTTCAGCAGCGCTTTGGCTGAATTTTTATCTTCCTCAGGAGAAATCAAATGGCCATTCATGGCCCGCCACCAAAACCGCAGCGCCCCCTTGATCGAAGGCGGGCGCAGTTCCGGCGCTCCCTTCGGGTCGGCGCCGCCCAGAAAAGCGGGGGTAATAAAGCGGCAATTGAAAGTAATGGTTTCCATAGTTTTGGTTTTGGTTAGGTGTTAGCGTCCGCTTGTGGTGCGGACAGGTAGCTTTGGTATTTCAGGGCATTGATCAGGTTGCCGTACAGCTGGGATTTGAAGTTGGCGGAGGATACGCGGGGGGAGGCAAGCATTTCCGTGTACTTCTTGTCGATGTTTTTGGAAAAGCTAAAAATCATGGTCGTATGGCCTGTACTGTCAAAACAAGCCTTCAATTCCTCATCCTCAAAGGCTATCTTCTCGTTGTTGAACAAGATCAGGTCGTAGCTTTTTCCGTTCAAGAGTACACTGAGCGTATTTGCATCCATAGTTTTTACATTTTCCTGCGGAATGGTGCACGCGCCTGACAACTTCGTTTGGTGCAAAAACTCCCGGATAAAGGCCGAATCGCCGCCGGCTTTCGTCAGCACCAGGATTTTCTTCTCCCGTTTCAGGCGTTCTTCTTCGGGTAAGTAAGCTTGTTCCACCGCTTTTTGCGCGTGCTCCAGCGCATTTGCCAGCGCAGCTTTGTACACCGACCAAAACATCAGCACGAATGCGATCAGTGTCAGTGGAATGCCCAGCTGTTGTATCCATACAAAATCGCTGCGCAGGGAAGTCTCCAAGCGGTCTATTTTCAGGTCGAGTTTTTGCCAGGAAAGGGTCTTGTTGAGGGCGGTATCGCTTGGCGCTAAAAGTTGATCTACTTTTTGCTGCAAGGCAATGACTTTCGCCGGGATTGTGCCGTATTGAAGCCACCAGGCATAGCTGCACACCGCAATCAAAAGCAGCAAGGCAAGCGTGAACCAAAAAGTTGCCGGGACTTTAATGTTTTTCATAGGGATGGTTTGGGCAAAGTGAGCAACAAAGCTAGCGAATCCTTAGAATTTTCAAAAGCGCAGTGAAACTTTTCTGCTAGGCGGGCGAAAATATGGTCTAAAGAAAGCGGGCTCGCTGGTTTTTCCCAGGCATCTCGTTCGCTGTCGAACTTCCCGAAAGTCTTGAAACTTTCGGGAAGTCGCGCTTGGCTTGGGTGCTGGCCCCCAAGCGAAACAAAGGTTTCAATATTAGGGCGGGTTCCAATTATTGGGCGTAGGATCAAAGAACCTGGGCTGGGCAGCTTTGCTTAAGTAGAAAGCAAGCAACGCTCCCCGCCAAAACAACAAGCCGATCACCAAGCCACACCACATGTCCCATCGGGACATAACCTTTGTAGCAAATGCTGAGCGGAAAAACAAAGCAAAAATTCCCCTACCGCTGATACAACGTCATAAACGGCACATCGATCCCCACCGAAAAAAACGTCCGCGACGAACGGAAGGATATTTCCTGATCCCCTTCCTGCCGGAACTGCACCCCGGTGCGCCAACCTGCCCCAATGTAGAACGGTGTCCGCTGTATGTTCCAATGGAACTCCAAGCCCGGTTTCAACACGTTTTTGAAGGTGACTTTTTCTTCGCCAAAATCATTGCCGTCATCGGCCCGGAAGCTCAGCATAGAACCCAAGTCCAAAATGGTCATGTGCAAGGTGAACGACTGTTTGTGTTGTGGTTTCCGGCCCATAAGCCAGCTGTAGCTGATGCCGATGGGGATGCTGGGTGCCAAAGAATAGAAATTGTCGTCAACGGTTTCCGTGGCCATCTGACGGCTCCAGGTATCGTATCCATAGGAGGCGCCCAAATAGGAATTGATGCTAACACTTTGCTGCTTGGTGCGTTTGATGCGGGAACTGCCAGGTTTGTCGGCCAGGCTGTTGAGCAAATACTCCATTTCAGCGGAGGATTTGGCATCCACCAGGCCTGCAATGAAATCACCATAATTTTCAAAGAAGCCGAGCAGTCGGGCCCGCTTGACGGGGGGATTATTGTTGTCAATTACCTTGCTCAGGGTCGTCATCACCCGCAGCAAGGAGGCAACCGCAGTACGATGCTCCCCAATTTTGAGGTAATACAAGAAATCCATGCACTGCTTGGAAATGCCTGGGATGGGCGCCAGTTTCGAATTCAAACGCACCAGGGAAACGTAGGTGAATGGCGTGTCTGGATCAGCAAAAAGTGGCAACTGAAGCGCCCGGTTCAAAGTTTCCAGCGACGCCGTCAAAATGTTGAACAACTTTTCAGACTTTCTTTCCTTACTGCTGCTGGTATCTTTTTCGGCAGTATTTATCTGCGCAATATCTTCCAGTGTAAGCACCGCAAACTGGGCCACCGCCGCTGAAGATATGCTGGTCAGGTCGCGGATGCCGCTGAGCCGTTGTTGCAGTAAGCCCAGGCAAGCGCTGCGCAGTTTGGGATCCGACATCGCACGTTTTAAGCTGTCTTTATGGATCCAGCCATCCTTCGCCTGGAGGGAGAAAAACAATTGCGACAACAAATCAGTGAGCTGCAACATCGGCTTCACATTGTTGATCACCATTTTCTGACGCTTGGCATGGGTGGCTTCCAACTGATCCAAGCTTTCCCGAAGTGCCTGCAATTTTCGCTCGAGGAGGTCTATTTGGTCCACAATGGTATCGCTGAGCCTGGCCCGTTTTGCGCCCTCTAAATACTGTTGCAAAGGGCTAACGGCATTGTCTACGTTGAACCGGGATTCGAATTCAATCAGGCGATTTTCAATCTGTTCCAATTTACTGCGCCGTGCTTGAAGTGAATCTAAAGGCGAATGCGCAACAATGTCCGTTGCTGAAAATCCCGCCGCTGCAACATAGCCCAACTGCATCAGCGGTAACAAATCACTACTTTTGATATTTTTCGCTGCCCAAAAAGTGCGCATTTGAGCGATCAGGGTTTCCAAATCCTGCTGTTGCGTCAAGGTTCCAGCCAATTGTTGCTCCAGGCTCAAAGTATCGTACTTGTTCCTCCAGCCTTCAATGGCGCTTTCATAGTTGGCCAGGTCGGATTGCCAATAGCGGAGTATTTGCACCAGGCCCATATCGTTGTACCAGGCACCTGTTAGGTTTTTGGTGAGTTGCAGGCCCGCGATCCGCAGTTCCTTCGCACTGTGTGCCGGGTTAAACAATTCGTCGTAGTCGGCGATGGTATTGTACTGATTGAAGGGCAAGCTGTCAAAACTGCCTTTCAACAAATAAGGCAATAAATCCAGGTTGAATACCGAGGATTTATCCGCATTTCCTAAAAGTGTTTGTAAGTCGTACAACGGCTTATCCAGATAATCCTGCGGGTTGGGCGCATTGGACCTCGACTCTGGGAACGCTCGTTTTACGCTGCGCACCTCTTTGGAGACAGCCCGCTCGGCAGTGGCCAGGTTGTTCCAAACTGTGTACACCTGTTTCATGAAATCCGAAGCGGCATCGGACATTTCCAGGTATTCCGGGCTGCTGCTGACCAATGAATCGGCCAATTCCAGGTTCAAGTTGGTACCCGCGTTCTGGTAGCGTTGGTACAGTTCGCGGTGCGTCAGGGGTATAATTTCTGCCAAAGGCACATCGCCCTGAACCGACAGCGCGAACATCGAATACACCGTCATGATGTTGTAGAAGATCGGATCTTCCTGCAATTCGCCAAAATAATCGTCCGTCAGGAACAGCTCGGGCAAGGTCATGGTCAGGTTTTGTAAATCCTGGAAAAACGCCTGGCGCAAACTGGCCAAAAAAGATTGCGAATATTGGAAATTGGGGGAAGCGTACTGGTCGCGCACATTCGGGAAAAGCATGCCAACCTGGGGTAATTTTTTATCCAAAAGGCTTTCAAAAAAGGATTCCACTACTTCTTGCTTGGCCCTCTGCAGGATAAACTCAAACAAGGTTTCTAGAATTTCAGTCTCCGATAAAACGCTGCTGGATGGTGCCTTGGTAATCTTGTTGGCGCTCATACGCATGGCTCCTTCATCCTGTAAAGGTGGCAAGCGGCTTTCCAGCAAAGAGCGCCTGACAGAAAGGTATTCGGAAGGTGCGCGCGGAGCATTGCCGTACAATTGGACGCTGATGCGCTCGCGGTTGGGCGTTTGGAGCTTCGCCCAATCAGCGTCCCAGGAACTTGGCGGTGTCAGCAAGTGGAAGAGGCTGTCCTGACTGGTTTTTACCAGATCGCGCAGCAGCGGATTGTCTTTCAGGTGGCTTATGACACGATCTACTTGTACCTGTTTAGGCGCGACAATTTGCGTCGGTTCGTCGTAGAGGAACAGGATAATTAACGCCTCTTGTCCGGCAGTATTTCGCTGCGTTTCCGTCAAGGAAGTGTCGCTCATGGCCTGAATGGCCCGCAGTAAATTCCGGCCATCGTCGAGCAGGTTTTGGGCTGAGACAGTAGAAATGGAGCAAATAAACAGGAGGGGTATGAGTCTTTTTATCGTTTGCATGGTATGTTATTTGGCTTGAGCAGGTAAAATGCAGCAATTCAGGCACCGCCCAATTTACTTTGAATAAAGGCATCCAGGCGGTTGTACCGATCTTTGAATTGGGGTACATCCGGGGCTGCTGTAAGGTCATTTCCAGCGGCATTGAGCGTATCGCGATCAGCGGCGGTGCCCGTTATGGAATTGGCAAGCAGTCGGCTGTCATATTTATCCACCAGGTCGGTGTGGCGATCTTCCATGGCCGGGAATTCTGGGTCGTCAAGAAGGTCGATGCCAGCTGCTTCGAATTGACTGATGCGCTGGTCTATTTTTCGGTCGGCAAGGAGTAAGGCATTGCGCACTTCAGCATTCATGTTGTTGGCGGCTGTACCGGTACTTTCTAAAACAACGGCAGCCGAGGCTACAGGGGCATTTTCAGCACTGCTTCGTTTTGCGATCAAAATAGTTTCAAGCAGCGCTTCAAGGCTTACCATTTGTTGGAGAATATCAGCAAAATCGTCGTTGCCAAATGACCGAAGCGTTGCGATTTGTTCCATCAACTTCGCGTTGTCAAATTCAATAACGTCGTTCCAAACAGCGGATCTGTCCAGTTTCATGAAAGCACCTTCCATTTCATTTTTGATGGCGCGCACATCCCCGTTTTTTATGGAGCGACCGCTGGCATTTTTTTTCCCGACAGAAGCTTCTACAATGGGTAATTTTTCAAAGTAGGCTTTTTTGGCGTCGTTGTAAGTGGCAAATAAGGCAAGGTTGACGTTTGGCATGGTGCGGAGTGTTCGTAAATTCAGAAGGTATGTGGGTAAAGTGGCCGTGAAAGTACAAAAAAATAGTTCACCACAGAGGACACAGGGGTACACAGAGTTTTTCACAGAGGAAAAAATGTTCTTCTTACTCCGAGTTCTAAATTATGAAGCGGAGATTTAATAGACCTCTGTGAAAACCTCTATGTACCTCTGTGTCCTCTGTGGTGATTTTTTTACGCTAACAACACATTAGAACAGATGCTGCGCTTGCATTTGAACCAACCATGAATGAGTGATGCGAAAGGGAATTGGAGCGTTTGGAGCTTGAGTTGCGGCGGAAGCGAGGGGCCACGAGGCCGACGTTTCCGCATAACTACTAACGGCACTAATGCTGCACCTCGAATTTCTGAGCTACAATCTGTTTCGCATCCCATAGCTTGATAATGTACACTCCAGCCACAAGCGGTGCTGTAAGCCAGCACTTATTTGATCCAAACAATTGAGTTTCCCCTTTTGCAACCTCCTTGCCCTGAATATCCCAAAATGCCCAATGAATTTCAGCTGTATTAAAACCTGAAACTTGCACCCCAAATTTCTCGCCCGCACCTACCGGGTTTGGGGAAATGATGGCCTGCAAAGCAGGTTCCAAAGGCTCAAGGTTTTTTGAAGTAAAGCAGCTGTCTTGTGTCTCGTAAGCCCCCATATCGACAGTGCCGAATGCTATGCGAGGGTTCCCATCGAGATCATACGCCAAATTCAGGGTATCCACCACGATATTTTCTCCCGCATTCACACCTGGCGAGCAGGGGAGTAAGCGAAAGTCACGGTTGGCAGCGTCTACAAATAAAGGCTCCTTGTGGGTGATATTATTGTAACCGAAAATGGGCGGGACAGGAGCCGCCTGGAAAGAATCCAGGCTTAATAGGTTATGGTCGATAAAGTAGCCCTGTATTTGGTTGATCGTGAAATCATTGTCACCAAACATGCTCCACAGGTTGGCTGCTGGCTCCCAGATTACCGAGTTGCGCACTATGGTGCGTGCATAGCTGTTTATCCAATCAAAGCTTGAATGGTAGCTTTTATTGATGATAAATCCATCGTTGTTGTAGAATGTGCAATTGGTTATAAGGGTATTTATTTTGCCAGCGTTACCACAGACAGAAGAAATACCACCGGCATTTCCAGTAAACAGACAGTTTTCGATGGTTGCACTTAATGTGCCTCTTGAGCCACCAAGGCCATAGAGTAGTGGGAATGTGAATTCATCAGGGTTGTCATAGCGCCTGTTGTCGAAGTATGTACAGTTTTTTACATGGATTTTCACATTGCTATCTTGCTTACCTAAAATATATGTTATGCCGTATGACTTTGTTTCATTTCCTATAAACTTGCAATCAAAAACATCAACAGTCAAGTTGATTTGGCTAAATCCAATAATATAATAGGCAGCGCCTATGCCATTAGAGGCTATATTTTTTTCAAAATCACAAGCGGATATTTTGACATAAAATGAAAGGGCAAGTCCATTTGCCAGGGTATTTCCATAAGCCTTAAGCCCAGTTCCAGTAGTTGCGATATTTTCGCGAAAAGAACAATTTTCTAGGACTAATTCAGCCCCTTCTGGTCTATATCCTGAATCAAAATACAATCCACCTCCAGCCCCAAATTTTGCCGAATCTTTTACGAATGAACAACCCCGTATGATAGTTTCAAATTGGGAGTCAGCAATATAAATGCCCCCTCCACTCCTTGTAATGGTAGAATTTTGTTCAAAAATACAGTTTTCCAGTAAGAAAGGGCGATTAAGCAAGGCTGGCCCTGTTTTAGAAATAGCGCCTCCATCTCCATATGCACGGTTAAAATAAAATTGACAGTTCCGAATAATGGGATTGACAAAATAGTAGCCTTCATCAATTCGGTCGGCAGAAATAGCCCCACCTTGAAAAGCATAATTGTGTTCAAATCGGCAATTTTGAATGATAGGACAAGTATTGAATATTACCTGAGAAGGCAACAAAAGCAACCCGCCGCCGCTTCCATACTCGCCTGGGCTATCTGCATTGCCATGTGTGACAACAAACCCATCCAGCACTGTTGTGCTGTCTAAGCCTTCACCCTGGACAACATGCGAGGAATTGTCGCTGCCATCTGGTAGGCCAATGTATCCGGAGAGGATTGTTTCATTTAACATGAAATCGCGAAGGGTTTCTATTGATTCGTTTCCGACAAATCCTCCCAGCATTTTTACGCCTTGTTTCAGTATAAAAGAAATACTTCGGTCATTGTCATTTGTCGGATAGTAGGTGCCCGCAGCGACCCAAATATCATTGCCGTCTGTAGCTTGGCTCAAGACCTGTTGCAAATCGGGAAAAGCATTGACCCAATTGCTGCCGTCTTGTAAGCCGCCAGCTACATTTTGGTTGACGAAGATGGTTGTTTATGCAAAAAGGTTAAGGGTGTAACAATATCCTCGCCAAGATAGGGAGGTTAAATATATATATAAAAAAAGTGGAAAGGGTTGTTTCTTTGAGTTGCAACACAAAAAGAAAACCTTTCCACCATGGTTACAGAATTAGCAAGC
>Ga0105053_10000561_pt1 | contig 58469 bp, 29 predicted proteins | sample BON01_FD_78093 | JGI IMG/M metagenome (GOLD analysis project Ga0105053, IMG submission 78093) | Freshwater microbial communities from Lake Bonney liftoff mats and glacier meltwater in Antarctica - BON-01 | ecosystem: Environmental > Aquatic > Freshwater > Ice > Glacier meltwater | place: Lake...
GGGGGGGGGGGGCGGTGGGGGGGGGTGGGGGGGGGGGGGGGGGGGGGGGGGCGGGGGGGGGGGGGGGGGGGGGGGGGGGGGGGGGGGGGGGGGGGGGGGGGGGGGGCCTGCGCACACTCGCGCCGAGAGAGAAAGACTCGGATGCGGCGTCGCGTCGCGCGGCGTCGCGCGGCGCGTCGTCGGCGCGACCGACCTACCGCCCGACCGCCGGCAAGGGCTGGCTTGTCTGTCATTCTCGGCCCGCCCGCGCACGCCGCCGTGAGAATCCAACGCCCAGCCGGCGCCCGGGAGACGCGCCACCAAAGAGGGGCGCCCGGGGCGGCCCCACCCCCCCCCCCCGCACCCGCCCCCCATCGCTGCCGGCGGACCGGCGACGGCGCTGTCGCCGCCTCACACGACAAGGCGGCCGACACGCGCCGGGGGAGGGAGAAAAAAACACGATCTTTCGACGGGACGTTCGACCCGCGCCTGCCCTTTTACGCGCAAAGCGACTCACCGGGGGGACAGGAGCGTCTCGTCCGAGGCCACCTTGACGCCGTTGCGCATCGTCTTGAAGCCCATGGTGTCCGCGGCGCGCGCCGAGACGACGCGGCGACTCGCGACCAGCTTGCCCCCGTTGGCCTTGGCCATGGCCGCGGCGCGCTGCTGCTTCATCATCATCGACATGATGCTGCTCCTGCTGCTGCTGCTCGAGGTGGTGGTTGTGCGGGTGCCTGGCGGCGCGACGGGTGCAAAGCGAGCAAGCACGCGTCGGCGATTGAAGAGGAGGTTTGGGTGTCGAGAACGTCTCTCTCTCTCTCTGTCACACTCTTTGAGGAGTGTCCCGATTGATTGTCGTGGGTTGGGTGCTTGTGCGAGTCGTGTGTGGCGCGAGTGTTGACGTCGATCTGGATCTTTAGAGGAAAGTGGCCTCGCGCTCGAGAGAGAGACGCAAAATCCACTCGGGAGCTCCTCCGATTTTTGTTTGCTGCTCTCTTCCTTCCTTCAATCGCCCCCGCTTCCTCAAACACGGCGGCGCGGCCTGCGAGGGCGCGGGCGCGGGTGCCTTACGTCCTCAGGCACTCAACCCAGCATCCCATTGGGCGTGAGCGGCCCTGGCAAGCACGCGATCTTTTGTTTCTTTTTGAGCGCGCGCCGGCGTCGGCAGGCGACGGCGCGCAAGCGGCCGGCGGCGGGCAAGCGACCGCACGGCGCGGGGTCGACCCCTCACCCACCGTCCCGCCCACCTAGTCGGGAGCAGCGGGTGGCCCTGACAAACCCCGGGGCACGGCCACTCCTGGTGTTGTTGCTCAGGAGGGACGAGCCGCTCGCCAACACTCCCTTACTGCCCGCCGCGATTCGCGCCGCGCTCGTCGACGACCGCGGCGTCGACGGCGGCGGGCTCGCTCACCCACAAAATAATCGCACTGATGTGGCACAGGTTCATCCAAACCTCTCTACTGTCGCCCCGCCGCTATCACCACCATCATCCATCCAAACACACAAACGCAGCAGCTCTCGCAAACGCAGAGACGCGTCTCGATTTCTCCACCAGAAAAACCTCTCCTCCTTTCGCGCCCCCGCAAATCCGCCCTTGGCCGCACCAAACAATCGCGATGATGATGCTCGGTAGCGTCTCCGCTGCTGGCGCATGTGGCGTGCACGCACGCCTGGCGCGCCCCCCCAGCGGCGGCGTCGGCGCGCGGACGGTGCCCAGTCACTTTAACCAGAAGAAGTCTCCCGTCTCCTCCCGCCGCATGACGGCGGCCACGCGTCCGCGCGCGGCGATGGGCGACGACGCCTCGGGGGCGCAGGGACCGGGCCGCGAGTTTGCGATGGTGAGTTCCGGAGCCTCGGAGTGTTTTTTTCTTGTGGCGCCCGACGCGCGTGCATGGCGCTCGACGCTCGACGCTCGCCTGCCGCTGCCGCCGCCTGCACCGCCGCCCCTGCCCCCGCCGGCCCCGCCCCCGCCTCCGCCCCCAAAGCCGTACGGCATCAGCCCGTCGCCACCGCCGCCCATGCCGGCAAAGGGGTTACTTCCGCCGCCGCCGCCGCCGCCGCCGCCGCCGCCGCCGCTTCGGCCGCCGCCGCCGCCGCCGCCGCCGCCGCCGCCCGTGCCCTCGCCCGCCGCCGCCGCCGCGCGAGCTTCTCGTCCATCATGGCGCCCGCTTGCTGACGACGCCACCCACGAATCAATCAACATAAAAAAACTGACAGGCGCCGGCCCAGCCGCGCACGGCCTACGGCCAGATGCTCACCTACTACTTGGCCATGCAGCCGCAGCTGTTCAACGCGGCCGTGGACGACCAGCTGCGCCGCCTGCAGGCCGAGAAGCAGGGGGGCGGCGGCGGTGCCGCGCCCGCAGCGCCGCCGACGGGGCCCGCGCTCCTGTCTTCAGGCGACGCCGACGCGCCCGCGCCGACGCCCCACCCAGAGGCGGCGGACGACGGCAAAGACAACGCAAAGCCCCCGCCCCCCTCCTCCTCCATGTCCCTCCTGCGCCGGCGCATCGAGGAGACGCGCGACGCCGAGCGCCGCGCAACATTGGAGGATCTGCTCTACGTCTCGATTCTGGAGCGCTTTGTGCTGCTGGGCGTTGAGATGCTCCCTCGGCTGGACGGCGTGGTGGACGCGCGGCAGGCCAACCTCCTCGCGCTCACCGAGGGCATCCACTCCAAGGACGCGCTCGAGCTCGTGCGCGAGCACCTGCTCAGCGCGACGGGCGCGGCCGGGGGAGGCGCCGGCGGCGGCGGCGGAGGCGCCTTCTCCAACGCGCTCGTCAGGGCGAGCAAGCTGCAGATGGCGCAGGTGTACGCCGCGTCGATCATGTTTGGCTACTTTTTGCGGCGCGTGGACAGGCGCTTCCAGCTGGAGAAGGCGGTCGGCGTGCTGGGCGCGCCGGGGTCGTCAGCACCTGGCGAGAAGAAGTTCGCCGGCCTGAGCACGGGCTCGCTCGACAGCGCCGACGGCGCGAGCGCGTCCGCGGCCGCGGCCAACGACGAGGCGCTGGCGCGGCTCGAGGCGCTCCTGGCGCGCGCGGCCGACATGGAGGCGGCGGACGACCCGGACAGCGCGCCGCCGACGAGCGACGAGGACGGGACGGACGCGGAGCAGCAGCGGCAAGGGCGGCCCCGGCAGCAGCAGCAATCGCAGCCGCAGCAGCAGTCGCAGCCGCCGCCGCCGCGCGACCTGTCGCCCACCAAGGAGCGCGGCTCCCCCACCCTCCGCGGCTACATCGAGCGCTTCGACCCGGCCACCATGGCGCAGACCGCGCGCGTCGTCAGCGCTGAGGGCGGCGCCGTCGTCGAGCGCCAGACGACCGCCCTGTTCGGCGACGTCAAGCGCCTCACGCGTCAGATGCAGGAGGTCCTGCAAAAGGGCGGGCCCGTGACCTCGGGCGCCGAGCTCTACGGCCGCATCGAGCGCGCCGTGGCCGACGGCTCGGTCGAGACGCTCGCCATGACTGTCGGGGCGCAGCGGCGCGTGGTGCTGGAGGCGGTCGCGTTCGGCGCCTTCCTGCGCGACAGCGAGGACCGCGTGGACCGCGACTTTGCGGGGCTGCTGACGCCGATGGGACCGCCGCCCGGGCGCGGCGGGGGGCCGGGGGGCATGCTGGGGCCGGGCGGCGGCGGCGACGGCGACGATGGCGGCGGCGGCGGGCGGGGCGGCGGCGGGCGGGGCGGCGGCGGGGGCAACATCAAGCGGGGCGGCGGCGACACGCTGACGATGTGAGCACTGTGCGCCGACCAAGCTGGAACGAAGAAACGGGAGATCGGTCGTTTTGAATCGTCCGAGTGGACGAGTTGATTGCAATAAATCGAAAACGCTCTCTCTTTCAGCGCGCGCCGCGCGCACCTCCGCTTGTCGCGGCTTCCCCAAGAAATCGAGAGACAGAGCTGCAACACCGAGCGAGACGCAGACTCGTCCCCTCCGATCCAATTACAAGATGTACTTGGCCACGTCCTCCTCGCGAAACACCTCGGCCATAGCCGCCTGCACCATATCCGCGTCCACCACGTACTCGGCGCCAGCGCCGGCGCCGGCGCCAGTGTCGGCCGCGTCGGCCCCGCCGGCCCCGCCGGCCCCGTCGGTCCCCCCGCCGCCGCTGCCCGCCGCCGCCGCCGCCCTGCCCTGCGCGCCGAGCTCTGGCGCGCGGAACGACGCCTCCTCGAGCAGCCGCTCGAGCACCGCGTGCAGCCTGCGCGCGCCGATGTCGTCCAGGCGCGCGTTGGCGCGCTCGGCGGACACCGCGATGGCGCGCAGGGCGCCCTCGGTCACGCGAAGCGACACGCCCTCGGCCGCCAGCAGCAGCCGCTGCTGCGCCACGGCCGAGTAGGCGGGCTCGGTGAGGATCCTTAGGAAGTCGTCGGCGTCGAGCGGCTTGAGCTGCACGCGCACGGGCAGGCGGCCCTGGAGCTCGGGCATCATGTCGGACACGGAGCAGTGGTGGAAGGCGCCCGCGGCCACGAAGAGGATGTGCGACGTCTGCAGCGGGCCGAAGCGCGTCTGGATCGTGCCGCTGCCCTCGAGCAAGGGCAGCAGGTCGCGTTGGACGCCCTCGCTCGAGGGGTCGGAGCCTTATTTTGGTTGATTGTTGTTGGGCAGAGAGAGAGAGGGGGAGGATAGTTTGTGTGTTGGGAGGAGAGGGGCAGAGGGGGGTTTGGTTGTGTGTTGGGGGTGTGAGCGGGCGACGAAGGGGTTGGGGCAGGTTGGAAGAGCGGGAGGCGTCGTTTGCCGCCGCCACGACAGGACGAGAAAAAAAGCGCCCCTACAAAACAAAGAGAGAAAGACTCACCGTGCCTGAACGCGCCCGCGGGCTGCACGATCTTGTCGATCTCGTCGATGAACACGATGCCCTCCTCGGCGGCCGCCCGGAGCGCCTCGCGCGCGATCAGCTCGGGCGGGAACAGCGCCTCGGCCTCGGCGTCCTCGAGAAGCACGCGCGCGTCCTTGACGGCGAGGCGGCGCAGGTTGTTATTGCCGGTTCCGCCGCCGCCGCCGCCGCGCCCGCCGCCGCCGCCGCCGCCGCCGCGTGCGCCGAGGCCCCGGAACAGGCCGCCCAGCATGGAGGCCAGGTTGATGGTGACGTCGCCGCTGCCGGACGGCGTGAAGGAGATGCCGCCGGGGCTGCCGCCAGAGGGGGGCACGATCGTGAGGCCGCCGCCGCCTCCGCCGCCGCCGCCGCTGCCTCGCCCGCCGCCCGGCGGGCCTGCCCCGGCGGCGGACGCGTCGCGGGGAGGCGGGGGGATGTCGACCTCGACGATCGTGTCGTCCAGGGCGCCCGACCGCAGCTTGGCGCGCAGCTTGCCCAGGGCGCGGCGGCGGCGGCTGGCCGCGGCCGCGGCGGAGGCGGCGGCCGCCGAGGCGCGGGCGGCCGAGGCGGCCGCTTCGGACGCCGCGTGGCCGCCGCCGCCGCCGCCTCCGCTGCTGCTGCTTTCTGTCTTTGAGGGGGCTGCTGCCGCCGCCGCCGCCGCCCGCGGGTTTTGACGCACCACGTGGGGCCGCAGCGCCCCCGCCGCGTCGTCCGTGGCAGACGCCGATGACGACGGAGAGGACGCCGCGGACGACGACGACGACGACGACGCGCCTTGTTGGCGCCGCCCGCTCTCGGCGCCGACTCGAGCGGCCGACGCGGCATCGGCGGCGGCGGCGGCGGCGGCAGGCCCTGGGCCTTCTGCCGCCGCTGCCGCCGGCGCCTCGGCCTCCCCCGCATCCTCCGCCTGGTCCCCCGCCTCCTCCGCCGCCTCCGCGGCCGCCGCCTCCTCCCGCCGCTCCATCCGCGCAACCATCCGGTCCAGCCTCCCGCCCGCCCCGCCCGCCGCCGCCCGCAGCAATTTGCCCTCGACCGCCGCGCGCAGGTGCGGCGCCGCCAGCCGCCTCAGCCGGGCCTTCACGACCAGCGCGGCGCTCTCGGCCAGGTCGCGCCCGATCTGGTCCACGTCGCGCCCGTGGTACCCGACCTCGGTGAACTTGCTCGCCTCGGTCTTGACGAAAGGCGCGTCGGCCAGGCGCGCCAGCCGCCGCGCGATCTCGGTCTTGCCCGTGCCCGTGGACCCGACCATCAGCAGATTTTTCGGAGTAATGGCCTCGCGCAGCTCGGCGTCGGGCACGCGGCGGCGGCGCCAGCGCGCGCGAAAGGCGGTGGCGACGGCGCGCTTGGCCTCGGCCTGGCCGACCACGTGGCGGTCGAGCTCGCGCACGACGGCCTCGGGGGTCAGGTGGGCGCCGTGGTCGTCGGCGGCGACGGCGCGCAGCAGGGCGGGCACGTCGAGCGGGGCCAACGGGGTGGGGGGCGGGGGCGGGGGGGCGCGCGGCGGCGGCGGCCGGGAGGGGGCCGCCGCCGTCGGGGACGACGCGGAAGGGGGAGGCGTCGTTGCTGTCGGGGTGCCGGTGTTGTTTTGAGTGGTGCTGCTACTCCCGCCGCCGTTGCTGCTGCTGCCGCTGCTGCTTCTGCTCCAGAGGGTGTGCTGCTGCTGCTGGTTGAGGAGAAGGGTCGAGAGCGGCGGCGCAGACGACGCCGACGCCGATGACGCTGGCGCGCGACCGCCAGCGGCAGAGGCCCTGGCCGCGAGGCGCCACAGCGACGCCGCGCGCCGCATCTGGACTGCTGTGCGCTGGCTTCACAATGTAGTGGATGTGTTGCGCGCGTGCTTGCTTCTATTGGATGGTGCGCGGGGCGCGTCGCGACGATTTTGCAAGGTGTTGGTGTGTTGTTGCGTCGACGCTCTGGGGCGAGTGGCGTGCGTCCAGGGGGAGGCGCGCGCGCGTTGCGATCGATGGAAGCGTTCACGTGTGTGGTGTCGGTGGCTTGGATTTGTGCAGTGTTGACCGTGTCGCAATTTTCCTCTCTTTTCTTCCTCCCCTCCCTCCCCCTCCCCTCTCCCCCAGAGGAATTGAACAAAATCGATCAGCGTCTCCCGTCCCCTCCTCTCCACCTTTCCCCAAGCCATCTCAAAGGAGCGCTTCTTCGCCTCCTCCCCTTTCAATCCCAGTAGTCTAAGCAAAATGCTCAAGGCCAACGTGGCGTCCGTGGCGTCCAGCTCGGCGACACAGAAGCAGGCCGTCCTGCCCCTGCGCGCTGCTGCGCCGGCCTCTGGCGTGCGCGCCGCGGCCGTCGGCAAGGTGAGGACCGGGCGCATTGGTCGGCACCGTGCGTGCGCACCGGGCCGCGCGCGCGATTGCGCGAAAGGTGGCCTGCATTCCGCGCGCCGGGCCAAAACTGACACCGGTGTTTCCTCTCTCCTTCTCTCTCCCCAAAACAACAAAAAACAGGCCGCCCGCGGGGCCTTGCTGCGCGCTGAGGTCGCCAAGCGCGCGGGCGCGGTGGTCGCCCAGGTGAGCACCTCGTGGCAACGCGCGCGCGCCTCACGCCATTGAGGGCATCGCTCAGCAAGGGCGCGCCACCAAACGGAGGGGGGGGATCTTCTGTCCGTTCCTCCCTCCCACCCCTCTCCTCTCTCTCTCACCCATCGTCTCTCCAATCGTCCCCCCCCCACCCCCAATCGAACTTTGACAGGCTGCCGCCGCCGCCGCCGCCCCGGCCGCCGCCAAGGCGCCCGCCAAGCGCTCCGAGTACGAGCTCAACACGCTCACGACCTGGCTCCTCAAGGTGCGCCGCCACCGCCGTTTTCCCGTTCGGTTTCGTCGAGGCGCCCGCCGCCGCCGCCCCCAAACAAAACGACGAGAGCTGAACCGTCCCCTGACAAAACACACACAACAACAAATACAAACCCGAACCGACGAAACCAACAACAGGAGGAGCAGCGCGGCCACCTCGACTTTGAGCTCGCCACCGTGCTCTCGTCCATCAGCCTCGCGTGCAAGCAGATCGGCTCGGCCGTTGGCCGCGCGGGCATCTCCTCTCTGACGGGCGTGGCCGGCACGGGCGAGAACGTGCAGGGCGAGGAGCAGAAGAAGCTCGACGTCGTGTCCAACGAGATCTTCAGCATGTGCCTGCGCAACACGGGCCGCACGGGCGTCATCGCCTCGGAGGAGGAGGAGCACCCCATCGCGGTCGAGGAGACCACCAGCGGCAACTACATCGTCGTCTTCGACCCGCTCGACGGCAGCAGCAACATCGACGCCGGCATCTCCGTCGGCTCCATCTTTGGCATCTACGAGCCGTCCGAGTCGTGCATCATCGACCCGGACGACCCGGCCAAGACGCTCGAGACGTGCGTCACCAACGTGTGCCAGCCGGGCAAGAACCTGCTGGCGGCGGGTTACTGCCTCTACTCCTCGTGCACCATCTTCGTGCTGACCATCGGCGACGGCGTGTACGGCTTCACGCTCGACCCCTACGTCGGCGAGTTCGTGCTGACGCACGACCGCATCCGCATCCCCGACGCGGGCAAGATTTACGCGTTCAACGAGGGCAACTACGGCCTGTGGGAGCAGGGCGTCAAGAGCTACATGGACAGCCTGAAAGTGGCGGACAAGTGGGGCGGAAAGCCCTACTCTGCCCGCTACATCGGCAGCCTGGTCGGCGACTTCCACCGCACGCTGCTCTACGGCGGCATCTACGGGTACCCGTCGGACACCAAGTCGCCCGACGGCAAGCTGCGCCTGCTGCACGAGTGCGCGCCCATGTCGATGATCGTGGAGCAGGCGGGCGGGAAGGGCAGCACGGGCGTGGAGCGCGTGCTCGACATTGTGCCGACCAAGGTGCACCAGCGCGTGCCCTTCTACTGCGGCTCGCCCAAGGAGGTCGACTACCTCGAGTCGTTCACGAAGAAGTAGAGTGGTGGCGAGTGGAGTGACGGCGGCGGCGGCGGCAGGCCGAGTAGGCGCTCGTGCCGTGTTTTTTTTCTCGTCGGTCCGTGAAGGATTGTTCGCGTTTCATTTTGCTCTGTCGATTTTTCCTTCGTTTTGAAATCCAACAACTCGGTGTTTGTGCTTGTGGACCCCGTAATATATAGTGGATACTGTTCACCGCCCCCCGTATGTGCTACAACCCTCTAGGGGACAAAAAACTAGACCAAAACGAGAGCTTTACACCAGAACGATTGCTGTCGATTATGTCTGCGCCAATCCCTCTGGAAACGACGGCGATCCGATATGATCCGACCGATCGCGCGCTAAAATAAAAAAAGGGCGGGCAGGCGCGACAAACAGCCACGAGCAACAGGGTGACGACAAGCGTCTGCCTACTCCTGCTGCCTTCTCAAATGGTGCTCGCCACGTAGGCCAGGATGGCGATGCCGGCGATGCCGCCGACCACTGTCGCCACCGTGCCCAGGGTGCCCTCTGCCACGCCCGTGCCCTTGCCCTTGTCGGCGTCGTAGGTGACCATGCGGCGCTTGGGCGCGTTGCACTGCGGGCACCGCCACGCCTGCGGCGTGTCCTCGAAGGGCTCGACCTCGGCGTACACCCACCCGCAGTCGACGCACACGTGCGTCGCGAGCTCGCGCTGCTTGGACGTCAGCTTGCGGCCAAAGCGCGGGGGCGCGGGGCGCTTGGGAAGGCGCTTGACGTTGATCTTGTCGTTTTCGCCGCGCACGTAGACGAAGGACACGGGGCTGGGCGCGGCGTTGATGGCCGAGTTGGTGAAGCCGAGCTTGTCCGCGGGCCAGAGCTCGTCGCCGAAGAAAGAGGAGGCGTAGATGATGGTGTCCCCCGGCTTGATGCCGCTCTTGGCGGCGTTGCCAGAGACGCCTTTGACGACGACGCCGCCGCCGGCCGCGGTGGACTGTGCGAGCTTGAGGCCCGTGGGCTTGTCGATGTCGCAGGCGAACTCGCCCTGGGCGCGGGCGCGGAGGAGGGCGCCGCGCGCGGGGGCGGGGGCGGGGGCGGCGACGACCAAGGCCGCGCGGCGGGCGGCCGACGGCGCAAAGCCGCTGCGCGAGGCGGCGGCGTTCTGTTTTGTGTTTTGGGGGCCGGTTTGGGTGTTTTTTAGGAGCGGGTGGAGCGGTGAGAGAAAGGGCGAAGATGTCGGGAGGTGGTGCGTTGGTGCGTTTTGGTCGCTTTCTTCAGTTTCAGTTTAGAGAGAGAGAAGGCAGGCAGCGCGCTTCGCTCTCTAATCGTGCCAGAGACCCAGCACGCGCGCGCGTGGCGCCGCCGCCGCGCCGGGTGCCCGCCGCCGCGCCTGCATCCGCGGTTGCGGCGATCTCCCCGTCGCGCGCGCACCCAATGGGGCGCACGCAGTCGGTTGACTGCCGTTGGTCGACGCCTTTCCTGAGCGCAGTTGCGATTGCTCCTGGCTTGGCTGTCTTGAGCGCGGGCGCGCGCGGAGAGAGAGGGGAGAGAGTGTCTTGTCTCCTCTTTGCCTCCGTGGCGCGACGCCAATTCGCCTCACCTTTTGCAGGAGCATCGTTCGGGGGATTCGAGAGAGCGAGGTGCGGGTTCCGTCTGATTGAGGATGTGGGGGGGATCGCTCGAGAGGGGTGGCAGTGTACGTCAATCATGTATTTGTGGCGACGGGGCGTCCGGCGGCGAGAGAGAGAGCTCCGGCGGCGCCCGTCGCCGTCGCCCCGCCACTCCGCTCTCGGCCGAACCGCTCAGTCGTCGTCGTCGTCTTACTTGCACTTGGATCAAATGAAATATGCGGGGGGGTGCATGCGCTTTCGTTCAAGGGCGACCAAAATGACTTGACCTACTTCTTCGCCACCCGCCGCAAGCCCGGCAGGCGGAACTGGCCCCCGCCGCCACGGCCCATCGCCGGCCGCGACGACGCCGCAAACATGCCGCCGGCCATCCCGCCGCCGCTGCACGAGGCCGTCGGGGCGGGCTTGGCGGCGGCGGCGGCGGCGGCGGCGGCGGCCGGGGCGGGCTTGGCGGGCGCCGGGCGGGGCGCGGGCTTGGCGGGCAGCGACGGCGCGGGCCTGGGCGCCAGCGCCGCCTGCGCGGGCGCCGGGCGGGGCGCGAGGCCCGCCCCGCCGCCGCCGCGCGCGGCCGCCAGCCTGGCGGCGAGGGCGGCCTGAGGCGTGAGGCGGGGCGCGGCGGCGGCGGCGGCGGGGAGGGCGGCGGGGCGGGCGGCGGCCGCGGCGGCGGCGGCGGGCGCCGCGGGGGTCGTCGCCGCCTCGACGGGCTTGGCCAAGGGGGGCGGGCGCGCCGCCGCTGCCGCCGCTGGTCCTGCTGCTCCCGACGGCGCTGGCGCCTTTTGCTGCTGCTGCTTCTTTGGCGCCGCCGCCGCCGCCGTGCCCGTAGATACCGCCTTTTTGCCCTTTTTGGCCGCCGCCGCTGCCGCCGCGCCCGTCGGCGCCGCCTCCACCTTCTTCCCCTTTTTGACGGCGGCCGGCATTTTCTTCTTCTCTGTTTTTGGCTGGTCATCCTCGCTGCCGCCGCTGTCGCCCCCGCTGCCGTCCTCCTCGTCGTCGCCAATCTCGCCGCCCGAGGTGCCGCCGCTGCCGGACGGCTCAAACTCGGACGAGGACGCCGCCGCCGCCGCTGGGCGCCGCGCCTTCTTGCGCGCGGCCGCCTCTGCCGAAGGCGCCGCCGCCGGCACCTTGCGCCCCTCGCCGCTCTCTTCGTCGCCCTCGTGCCCGTCCGAGTCGGAGTCGAAGGAGTCCGCCATCACCATCGCCAGCGAGCGGGCCGCGCCGTTTGCCTTGGCGGCGCGTCGGGGGCGGCGGACGTCGCCGGTGTCGGGGACTGCCGCGGCGGCGGCGGTGGCGAGGGCCGGCTCGTCGGCCGTGCCGTCGGCCGCGTCGTCGGACAGGGCGGCACGGGCGGAGGGAGGGCCCTTGGAGGCGGCGCGCTTCTTGCCGTTCTCCTTTTTCTTGCCGGCGGTGGGCGCACCCGCCGGCGCCGTGGCCGTCGCCGGCGTCGCGCGAGCCGCAGAGGACGACCGGCGCGGCCGCGCGCCCAGCGCGTCCGCGTCGCTCGCCACGCGCGCCGGGTGCGTGGGGACGTCGTGGCGCGGCGGGTCGTCCATGAAGTCGTCGCTGTCGGCCATTTTGAGCTCGTTTGTGTTGTGGGTTTGCCGCGCGATCGTTATTTAAATCCGGGTGCTTTCTTTGCGTGCCGCGACAGATGGTTCCCTCTGATTCGGGGGGGTGGTTTACAAAACAGAATCCAGTCGATCGGGGGGCAGGTGGGTTTGCGTTTCGGCCGAGTGTCCCGCGCGCGAGGAGGAAGGAGAAGAAGGAACGACGAAAAACGAGCAAGCCGAGGGCGGCGTGGAGCGCCGACGGCGGCGGCCAAAACGGCGGGGGGAGCGAGGAACCCTCCGTCAATCACAGCAACCGCAGGTCCCCCAGCACCGCGTTGATGACCGCCGAAGGCGCGGGCCCGATCGCCAAGATCACCCGCGCCTTTTGCGCCGCCGACGCGCCGCCCGCGCCGTCCGCGCCGTTCGAAAACACCTCGCTCATCGCGTGCGTCGGCAGGCCCCTCGCCTTGGCCGCCTCCAGGGCCGCCTCCAGCGCCGCCTCGTCCTCGGCGCGCAGCACCACCTTGGGCGACTTCTCCTTCTCCCAGCGGGCGAGCGCGCTCGCCTCGCCGCCGCCGCTGCCGCCGCTTTTATGTGCGCCGCTGCTGCTGCCGCCGCCGCCGCCGCCGCCGCCGCCGCCGCCGCCGCCGCCGCTGCCGGCCGCCTTCCAAGCCTTTTTCCACGCGGCCACGGACGCGTGGCTGCACATGACGGCCGTCTTCTGGCGGGGCCAGCGCAGGTCGGCGCGCACGACCAGCGCCAGCTTGTACGCGCTGCCGACGTGGAGGCTGCTGCTGAGGGACGCGGCGGCGGCGGCGGCCTGGGCCTGGGCCTGGGAGGCGGGCGGCTGGGCGGCGGCCGCCGCGGCCGCCGCCGCCCCCCTGGCCTTGGTGGACGGCGGGCCGCGATCGCCGCCCGCGCGCGGCGTGGCGAGCGCCGACGACTCGCTCAGGTCCCCGACCAGCGGCACGCTGCGCACTTCGTCGCCGTTGCCGTTGCCGGCGGCCGTTGCGCCGGCGGCGTCCGTCCGCTGAGTCAGCGCGAGCGGCAGGAGCAGGTCGCTCGGCGGGCGGGGGGGGGGGGGCGCGCCCGCCCGGGGCGGCGGCGCGGGGGGGGGGCCGAGCGCGCCGGCCAGGTCGTCCTCGGCGGGCGCGGCCGCTTCGACGTGGGTGGGGGTGGCCGGGGCCGCGCCCTCGTCGAGCGCGGCCGCGGCCGCTGCCGCCGCCGCCGCCGCCGCCGCCGCCGCTGCCCGCGCCGCCGCGCCGCCGCCGCCGCCGCTGCCCGCCCGCCGGGCGTACGCCTCGACGCTGAACGGCATGTATCCCAGGACCCGCGCGGGCAGGAGCAGCGATGCCACGGCCGCGGGCCCGTCCGGGAGCTCCGGCAGGCGGGCGCCCAGCCGGTGCTTGGCAAAGACCAAGGCGGCGGCGGCGCCGACGGCGGCGCCCGCCGCAAAGGCCGCGAGCGCGCCGCCGCCGCCGCCCCTGCCGCCGCTGCCGCCCAGCGGCATTCTGGTTTTCTCTCTGTGTCTCTCGCGCGCGCGCACTCTCGCGGCCGCCTGTTTACTGAGCTTGGGCCACTGGTAGCGGGAGGGGTGGTCTGTCCGTCCGGGCGCCGCCGGGCCTTGGCGAGCGAGACGTTTGCGTCTCTCGAGTGACTTTTGTGTCTCTCTCCCGTGTCGTCGTTTTCTCTCTGTCTCTCTGTCTCAGGTTGCTAGGAGTGCGCAGAAAGGATGCTTGATCCGCGAGCAGTCGTCGTGTGGTCGCGTGGCAAGAGGCTTGGATGGAGGAGAGGCGGAGCAGGCGGAGGACGTTTCGGACAGAAAAGCCGACGACGCGCGCCAGGGCCGGCAACGCCGATCTTCTTTTCCGGCCGCCGCGCGGCTTTCGAACGGAAGGGCAGAGAAAAACATCAAGTTCGTAACGCGCACCCCAAAGACGCGCCCGGAGCGCGGGAAGTATGACACACACGACTGACCTGTCGAGAAAGCGAAGATTGCGGGCGGCGGGAAGCACTTGCGTTTTGTTGCAAGAAGAGGGAAAGAGAAAGAGAGGAGACATGGCGGCGGCGCGCCCAAAGCTCGGCGCCCCCTCCCACACCATTCATCGTTTTGTATTACGACCAATATTGTCTTCTCTCTCTCGTTCTCTCTACTCAAGCCCCAACAACGCCCGCCCCGACGGCGGCGGCGGGAGGCAGCGCGTCGGCCGCCCGCAGCGCGGCGACCGTGTCGGCGCGCACGCGCGCGGCCAGCGCGGCGCTCCCCAAGGCGCGGACGACCTCGCTCCCGAACGACGCCACCAGCGCGCCGCGCGCGCTGGCCGCGGGCACGCCGCGCGCGCGGAAGTAGAACATCTCCTCGTCCGACAGGTCCGAGATCGCGCACCCGTGCGTGCAGCGCACGTCGTCCGCCACGATCTGGAGGTTGGGCCGCGCGTGCACGGTGGCCCGCGGCGCCAGCAGCAGGCTGCGCGTCAGCTGTCCCGCGTCGGTCTGCTGCGCCAACCTTCCGACGCGCACGGCCCCGTCAAACACGCCGCGCGACGTCGCGCTGGACGCGATGCACTTGTGCAGCTGCCGCGCCTTGGCGCGCGGGTGGTCCAGCTGCAGGCGCGTGTGCAGGTCGTGCAGCTGCCCGGGCCCGCAAAGCACGAAATGACTCATCGCGGTGGCCGTGTCGCCCCCGAGCTGAGTCACGTCCACATCGTGCCTCGTCAGCGCGCCGGCGGCCCCTCCCGCGCGGGCCTCGACCAGGCTGTAGGAGGATCCGGCGGCCTGCTCGACCAGGGTGGCGCGCAGGTGGACGGGCGGGAGGGGGAGGGCGGTGGACGGGGCGGCGGCGGCGGCGGATGGGTCGGCGGCCGGGGAGCGGGCGGCGGCGGCGGCGCTGTCGTCGGCGCTGGGGTCGCCGCTGCCCGGGCGGGCGGCGTAGCTGTGCTCGAGGCGCGCGCCCTCGCCCAGGACGACCTCGACGACGGCGGCCTCGAACGAGCCCGAGGGGGAGGCGGAGGCGTGCTCCTCGACGAGCGCGGCCTCGGCGCCGGCGCCGAGGACGACCAGCACGCGCGGCGCCGAGGCCGCGCGGGCGCCGCCGCCGCCGCCGCCGCCTCCCGCCGCCGAAGCTGCCGCCGCCGCCCGCCCCGTCGTCAGGTGCAGCACAAACAGCGGCCCGCTCAGCGGCGCCGCGCCCGCGGGCACGTGCAGCACGACCGCGTCGGTCGCGAGCGCGCCGTTGACCGCCGCAAAAGGGCCGCCGCGCGCGGCGGAGAGGCGCCCCAGCTGCGCGGCCGCCTCCGCCGGCGCGCCGGCGACCGGGCCGACGTAAACGCCGCCGCCGCCGGCCGAACAGAGCGCCGACGCGTCCGACAGCGCCGCGCAGTAGGCGCCGTCGACCGTCACGACCGCGGCGCCCTTGGCCTCCCGCGTCAGGGCGCGGGCCAGGGACGCGACGGCCGGGTCGCTCGGCGCGTCGGCGGCTGCGGCGACGAGCCCCGCGGACGTGAGCGGCGCCAGGTCGGTGAAACGGTACTCTTCGCTGCGCAGGGTCGGCACCCGCAGCGCCGGCAGCAGCGCGGCGGCAGCGGCGCGCAGCGCGCTCAGCGGGGCCGAGGCGGTGAGGGGCGCCGCCGCCCCTTGCCGCCGCTGCTGCTCGGCGAGGGGCGAGACGTTGGCCTGCATCCAGGCGTCGCGCAGCTGGCCGGCGCTGGCGCTGGCGCGGGCGGACGGGGAGGCGGACGCGGCCGCGGCTGCGACGGCGCGGGGCGCGGGGCAGGGGCGGAGGCGGAGGAGGGGCGACGGCGCGGCTGCTTGGTTTTTCGTGGGAGGGTTGTGTTTTTTTTTAAGGGTGGGGGCTCGCGTGATGTGAGAGGGCTGCGGACGTCGCGATATAAAGATCACCCGCGGGGCAAGCATCCAGAGGAAGAGCGCTTTGCTTGCAGCGCGGTGAGAGAGGGGGGGCGGGGGGACCCTCTTTCGACCGCGCCCCCGCTCCACGGCCGCCCGGCGCGAGTTTGGCGCGCGTTCGATGCGCGGGCCGGCAGCAATGCGCGCGAGCGTCCTCACCCGCCGCTCTCATCTTGACCTGCATCGGTCTAGGTCGACGGGGGACGGGACGTTTGGGGACGAGAAGGAGAGGAGGAGGGGGGGACGATGGAGAGAGAGAGACGCTGACGGGTTGCGTTGTACTTTTCTGCGTTGGATGGTGGTGGATGGTCGGATGCTGATTGCGAGGATTGCTCGGTCGGCGGCTCGGCGCGCGCTCGCGTGGCATTCATAAAAAACAAGCGCCGTCTGCGCCGGTCGCGATTGGCGGCTCGTCGTCGGGCGTCGCTCGCCGGCGTCGGGCGTCGCCTCTTTGAACGCAGCGACTCATCCTCCTCCGCCAGCCGTGTCTCCACACACAGCCACGCGTCACACGACACCAACATGATGCGCAAATTAGCCTCGCGGAACAAGGAAAGACGCCGGCGGGGACGCTAGACACAAAAGGCGTTCAGTTGAGGCGTCGTCCTCCCGCGTCGTCCTCCCGAAACGTCGTCCTCCCGAAACAATGGAATCGCCAACAGGAGAGGCCTACGACCGCCGGCTGTTCCAGCTCACGTCGCTGTCGATCGGCCTTTGGTCTAAGCGCCGGGCCCAGCGCGCGTGGCTCCTCGTGCTACACGAGCGGCGGAGCTTTGTCGTGCTGGTCGCGCGCCGCGCTTCCGCTCGCCACGCCGCCCATCAGCGGCGAGAGCGGCACCGCAAGGAACGGCTCGGGCGGCGGGCGGCGAGGCTGGCGGCGGCAGCAGCAACAGCAGCCACGGCGGCAGCAGCAGCAGCAGCAGCAGCAGCAGCAGCGGCAGGACCGACGCCGGGAGGGACACCCTTGGCGTCACCGCGCGGGGGCGCGGGGGTTCGCCAGGCGCTGGTCGGCGCCGTCGTCGGCGGGAGCGGCGGCAGCGGCGGCGGAGGAGGGGGCAGCGGCGCCGCCGCCGCCCGCGCGGCCCGCGCCGCCCTGGGCGTGCTGCTGCGGCCGCAGCGGGCGCTGTCGGCGCGCGCGACGGCGGCGCTGCGGCGGCGCAACCCGTTTTCGGACCACCGCGCGGCCGTGCAGCAGCTACGTCAGCTGCAGCGCCGGCGGCGAGAGGCAGCGGCGATGGCGGCGGAAGCAGGGGCGACGGCAGAGGCAGCGGCGGCGGCGACAAGAACAGACGTGGGCGCGGCTGCCTTTGCTGATGCTGCCGCTGCCTCGAGCCCCGCCGTGCTCCCTCCTCCCGCCTTAGAGTCGGCGCTGAAAGCGTCAGCCGCGCCGCCTGAAAGTCCCGGCGGCTGGGCGTGGGTCTGGCCCGCGGGCCTGCGCCGGCGGGCGGCCCCAGCGGCAGCGGCGGCGGCAGCGGCGGCCACGCAAGCCCCCGCCCCGTCCGGCGAGCCCGCCGCCGGCCGCTGCCCGCCGTCGCCATCACCGGCGCGACCCGGCACCGGCGACGCTGCATCAAGCGCCCCCAGCACAGACCAGCAGCAGCGGCTGCAAGCAGAGCGAGCAGAGGAGGAAGGCGAGGAGGCGGCCGCCGCCGAGGCCGCCGCCGAGGCCACCGAGCGCGACGAGGAGGCCGACGGGGAGGAGGCGCTCGCGTTCGAGGTCTCCTGGGACGACATCACGGGCGTCGACCACCGCGCGACGCTGGTGCAGGACGCGCGGCTGGTGCTCGAGGCGCGCTGGCTGTGCAAGCGGGTGTTTGCGTCGCTGCCCGCGGCCGTGGCGCATTACTCGGCGGCGCAGCCCTTGGCCGGGCCGGCAGTGGCGGCAGCGGCAGCGGCATCGGCAGCGGCAGCGGCGGCGGTCGGTCCAGCGTCCGGGGTAGGGGGCCTGTCGGCGCCGAGCCCAGCGCTGGCGGAGGCGCTGCGCGCGCTGGGCGTCGCGGTGCCTGTTGCGACGGGGGCAAGAGAGGAGGCGGCGGCGGCGCCCGTGCCTGCGGCGGCGGCGACGGCGGCGACGGGACCAGAGGCGCCTCAGTCCTCGTCCCCGCTGCCGCAGCCTCAGCAGCAGCTTTGGCACCCTCCCGCCGCCTCTGTTGAGGAGAGGCTCGTCCTTTCGCTGCGCGCGCGCGCCGCGGCCATGCTTGGCGCCGGGCGGTCGGCGGCGGCGGCGCAGCACCAGCACCAGCGGCAGCAGCACCAGCACCAGCACCAGCAGCCGCCGCCGCCCCAATCTTCCGGTGCCGCCACCCCCGACGGCTGCGACCGCGACGACGGGCCCTTCTTTGGCGACAGCGCCGACATGGACGACGACAGCAGCGCCAGCGCCGCGTCCCAGCTCACCCCCTCTGCCGCCTCGGCCGGCCGGCGGAGCGGGGGCGGCGGCGGCGGCCCCTCGGCGCCGTGGCGGCGGCCGCGAGCCTGGGGCGCCGGCGGCGACGCCTCGAGCCGCAGCGTGGCCGGCAGCCCCATGCCGCCGGTCTCGCCGGGCCCGCTGAGAGATTCCTCGGCTGCCGCGCCGCCCTCTCGCGACCCCGCGGCCTGTGTCGCTTGCGGCGACGGCAGCGGCGCCGCCGTTGCCGCCGCCGACGCTCTCGCCCCTCCCCCTCCCGCTCAGGCCGAACGCCGGCGCGCGTCCTCCCACGCCCGCCAGCAGCAGCAGCACGGCGCGACGCCCTTTGCCTCTTCGGCAGCAGCAGCAGCAGTCCCCGGCAACGTCCTCGCCGCGGTCGGCGACTGCCCCCTGTGCGCGCAGCCCCTGCCGCGGCCGTCGCACGGCCTGCCGCCGCCGCCCGCCCTGGCGCCCGGCGCGGGGCCGCGCGAGGCGGCGGCCTACCTGCGCGCGCGGCACGCCTGCTCGGCGCCCGACCCGCGCTCTGGCGCCGCCGCCAGCCTGCACCTCCTGCTGGCCGACCACGCGGCCGCGGAGGCGTTGGCGGCGGCCGGGTCGCCGGCGTGGGCTTTGGTGGCGGCCACAGCAGCGACCGGCGGCCGGGCGCGCGGCGGCGGCGGCGGCGGCGGCGGCGGCGGCGGCCCGCTCTCGCACCCGCTGCTGCAGCACGCGCGGCACGAGCGGGGGGGGCATCAGCAGCCACTGTCGCGCGGCTACGCCGCGCGCACCCTCGTGCTCACGTCCGCCGACCCGGCCCTCCCGCGCCACCTGGCGCGCGTCGTCACGTCCGACCTGCGCCTGCTGAAGATGTACGAGTCCGGCCTGCCGGCCTGGGCAGTCCTCCTTCCCTCGTGGGGCCTGCCGTACGCGGGCTGGATGCGGCGGGCGGCCTTTCTTTTCTCCGTCCTGCTCTCGCTGCTCTCGATGGTCCTGGGATTCTACGACCTGTACTCGAACGTCCCCCGATTCCGCGAGTGGTGCGTGGCGGCCTTCCGCCCCGCGGCCGCCGCGTTCGAGTGGCTCGAGGCGCACACGCAGCTGCGCCTGTCGCTGCTGGCCACTTATTTGTTCGGCCGCTCGCCGCTCCTCTCGGCGCTGCTGCGGGCGGCGGGCAGCGGCGCGCGCCTGGTGGCGGCGGCGGTCGCGCCCCTGGCGGGGCTGGCGCGATCGGCGCTCCGGCCGGCGGCCGCCGCGGCCGCCGCCCTGCGCCTCGCGCTCGCGGGGGCGTGGGCCGCCGCCGCGGCGCCGCTCCTGGGCGCCGGCGCGGCGCTCGCGGGGGCGGCGCGGCGGGTCCTGGGCGCCTTGCCCGCGGGCGCGGGCTTTCGCCCTCTGCTCGCCGCCCTCGCCGCCCTCGCCGCCCCTCTCCGGCCGCTGCTCCCCCAGTCCTTGCGCGCCGCCGTGACCGCCGCCCGCGCCGCCCGCGCCGCCGCCCCGTCCGCCGCCCAGGCCGGGCGCGCAGGCGGGCGCGCCGCCGCCGCCGCCGCCGCCGCCGCGTCCCACGCCGCCGGCGCGCTCGCGCTGCGCCCCCGCCTCGAGGCGCTCGAGGCGCTGCGTCTGACGGCCGTGCGCGCGGCGCGCGCGGCGCAGGCGGCCGTGCGCTTCTGGGCGACGCTGGCGCTGACTCTCAACCAGCACCGCCTTTCGCTGGCGATGCGGCTCCGCACGCGCCTCGCGGGCGCGGCGGCGGCGGCGGGCCTGGAGCGCGCGGGCGCTCGGCTGCTCGCGGCGCTGCGGGCGGCGGCGGGGCCCGGGGCGGCGGGGCAGCAGACGGGCGGGGGGGCGGGAGCGGCAGCCGGGATGGGGATGGGGATGGGGGCCAGGGCGGCGGCGGCGGGGGGGGCGGCCGGCGCCGTCTCTGCCGGCAGTTTCCTGGATGGCACCTCCTCGCTCGGCGGCGGCGGGGGAGCGGGCGGCGGCATGGACGGCCTGCGGATGCCCTCTCCAGGCCTCCCGCTGGAGCCCACCCCGTCGCGAACGCCGAGCATCGTGGCCGCGTGGCAACTCCGACTCGCGGCGCTCGGGCACGGGGAAACGGGCGGCGGCGGCGGCGGCGGCGGCGGCAGCGGCGGCGATCGGCCCGGCGGCAGCAGCGGCGGCGGCGGGGGCCTCGGCTACGTCGGCGACGGGGACGCCGACGACGCCAGCTCCCCCCCCGTCGCGCCGATGCGCCAGCTGCCGCGCACGCCGTCGCCCGAGCCGCGCGGCAACGGCGACGGCGACGGCGACAGGGACGCGGGGGAGGGCGGCGGCAGCCGCCAACCGGCGCCGCTTGACCTTCTCGCCGCCGCCGCCGCCTCGCTCGGGGGGGCGCCGCCGTCGCCGCCGCCGCCACCGCCGCCGCCGCCGCCCGTCCCGCCGTCGCCGCCCACGAGCCTGCGCGTGCGGCAGCGCAAGCCGTCGCGCCTGGTGTCTTGATGGATGATGACGGGCTGGCGGCAGCTGATCTGACGACGATGACAAGAATAAATCAACGCGCGCACCTTCTGGCGACCCGAGACCACGAGCGGGTGACGAGGCCCTTGTTGAGCAAGTCGGCCGTGAGCTCGTCGAGGAGCGCCGCCTTCTCCGGCGCCATGCGGCGCACAGGAAAGACGCCTGGCTTTACTTTATTTGCACGACCGCCGCCGCCCCTGACAAATAACAACACAGGCGATCTAACCGACCCGTTCTTCGTGTTTCAGAAGAACGAGAAGGCGAACGCGCCGCCGTTGGGAGCTGCGGCCTTGGCGGCGGGCCATTTGCCGTCATCGGCATCGGCGCCCGAGGCGACAGGGGGAGGCGGCGGCAGCGGCGGCGGCGGCGCAAACGCGGCCGCCAGCCGCCTCCTCGCCCGCGCCTCGGCCTCCTCCTCCTCCACGCGCGCCTGCGCCTGGGCCAGCGCCTCGGGCGCGTGCTCGCGCAGCGCGGCCACGAACCGGTCGTACAGCAGGGCGCGCCCGCCCAGGCCCACGCCCGAGACCAGGTCCTGCGCGAGCGAGGCGTGGCGCTTGCTGGCGCCGCCGCCGCCGCCGCCGCCGCTCTTGCCGCCGCCGCCGTCGACCGCCCCAGCCGCCGCCTCTTTTGCCTCGGCCGCCGCCGCCTCTGCCGCGCCGCGCAGGAATCTCAGCACGTACGGCAGGTTGACCTCGCTGACAAAGTTGTGCGTCACGGCGACGCCCTCCTCGAGGTTGAGCGCCATGTGCCACCACCCGCGCGGGACGAACAGCACCTCGCCCGCGCGCGCCGTGCACTCGTACATGCGGCGGGCGGGGCGCCACGGCCGGGGCTCCCGGCGGCGGCCGCGGCGGCCGCCGGCCAGCGCCGCCCCCGTCGTTCCCCGCTCCCCCTCTCCCGCTTCTTCGTCCTCCTCTTCCTCCGCCTCCTCCTCCTCCTGCCCGCCCAAAGCCCACGCCGCCGCGCCCCCGACCCCCCCATCCCCCTGGTCCTCTTCCTCCTCCTCGCGCGCCGCCTCGTAAAAGGCCCAGTACCACTCTAGGATCGAGACGGGGGCCGCCACCTCTGCGCCGTCGGCCGAAGGGTGAACGCCGGGCGGCGGCGCCCCCCCTGGCGGGAACATCACCCACCGCTTGCTGCCGGACACCACGGCGTTCCACGCCGACGTGGCGTTGGGGTCGACGTGAAAGGTCGAGCCGCTGCGGGCGGGGCCCGCGATCAGCCAGCGCCAGTCCGGGCGGCACCCAGCGGGAAGCAGGGCGAACAGGTCGTCGCCAAAGACGCGCCGGGGGCTCGAGTACTGCTCCGCCATGGCCGGCGCCTTGTCGCAAAAGTGCTTGTCAAACAAGTAGAGAGGCATCTCGTCGTCGTTGTCGCGCGCGTAGGCGACGTACTGCGCGAGGTCCCATTCCTGGTTGCCGACGACCACGGGGCTGCCGCTCGCGCCGAGGGGGGTGCGCTCGAGCAGCGCGGACAGGGAGGACCAGGGGGCTGGTGGTGCTGCTGCTGCTGCCGCTTGTGCCGACGCTGCCGGTACTGTCGCCGCCGCCGCCGTGCCCGCTCGCTCTTGCTTTCCGCCGCCGCCCCGCCTCTCGCCCCCGCCGCTTCGCCCCTGCTCGCCTTCTCGACCGGCGCCGCCGCCGCCGAACGCCGGCCACCCGCCGACCACGTCGGTCAGGATCACCGGCAGGTTGGGCCGCTCGTACCGCGCCACGAACTCGGCGCGCGTCAGGCCGGCGGGCGCGCGCTCGACGTTCTCCCGCTCGAGCCACCGGCGCGGCAGGCGCGCCAGGGGGCCCGCGCAGCGGCGCGAGGCGTGGAGGAGGTCCGAGTAGAGCACGGGCAAGGGCGGGGCCGGTGGAGGCCTGGCGGCGCGGTCGCGGGTGGCGCGCGGGCGCTTGCGGGCGGGCGACGAGGGCGTTGGCTCTGCGGCTGCCGTCGGCTCTGCTTCTGCGGTTTGCGGCTGCGGCGGCGGCTGCGACGCCGAGGCGGCGGCGGCGGCGGCGGCGGCGGTGGCGGCGGCGGCGGCGGCGGCGTAGGTCTCTTGCCACCCCCCGCACCACCGCAGCCGCATCATTTCCGTGTTGGGTAAACAGGACGTCGCTGCTGCCCCCGTCGCGTCCGCCGCCGCCGCCCCCTCGACCACGTCCTGCAGCACGTGTGCGCGCCACAGGTCGCTGGCGCCCGCAAAGGCCAGCAGCGCGCGCGAGCAGGCGCACAGTCGCGCGAGGTCGCGCGGCGGCAGCGGCGCCAGCACCGACGCCAGGAGCATGTCGTCCGGCAGGGGGGACAGGGCGCCGAGGCCTGGGCTCCGTTTTGGTGGTCGTTCGGGTGGATTTGGGGGGGCGGGGGTGAGAGTCAAGCCGAGAGGAAGGATGGCGCGAGATGTCTACGCAGGACGCGGGACCGAGCCCCGTCGTCGCTCGCTGCCGTCGCCGCTCGTCGTTGTCCGTCGCCCGGAGCAGCCTCCCGGTGCCCGATGCTTCGGCCAATCAAGTGAGGCCGCTCTAGTGCGAGTCTAGCAGTCGTCCGACTACTGAGCGCGGCCGGGAGGCAGCCGCCGGGGCTCCCGCGCGCGCGATCAAACGATGGTCACTCACCTGCCATCCTGATGTCGGCGCCCGCGCCCGCGCCCGCGCCGCCGCCCATCAGCGCGTTGCCCGAGGGCTTGATCGACAACAGGCGGTCGCGCAAAGGCGCCATTGGTGAATTTCTCCTGTCGTGTTGTGCCTGCGACAGGCCAAGCTGCCGATCGATTTGGAGAGTTGTCCGAGCGAGCGAGCGGCTGCCGCCTTGCCGCCGTTCGTCCCGCCGACCGCGCCGACCGCGCAACCTCTGACTCTTAACGAGAGAGATAGCTCGCGAGGCTTGCGCTAAACGCAAATCCCTCTTACGCATTTGGCCCGTCCACCACACACACGTTCGCCTGTCGACTACTCGCATCGGCACCGCCCGGATTCGCGTCAACGCGCGCGCGTGAATTTCGACCCAAAACCTCTACAACTTTTCCCCCTCTCTCTCATCCGCCAAGAACGGGGACCGCACCGCATCTGCGAGCGCCGCTCATCGCCACCGCAGCAATCCTCCCGCGCGCGCGCGCTGCCGAGTCGCGGAGCACTCAAGCCTCACGAGCAATCGTCTTCGTCGCCGCCGACCGCCGGGGGACAAAAACACTCGAGCCCCAGTCGCCGCCGCGCCGTCGCGACATGGCGGGCCGCCTCCTGCTCGCCGCCGCCGCGCTCGCGGCGCGCCCCGGCCCCACCGCCGCCGGCCGCCACGCCCTCGGCCTGCGCGCCCTCTCCGCCGAGGCCGCCGCCGCGGACGCACCGCCCTGTTCCTCGGGCTCGAGCGGCAGCGCCCTCAACGTGCCCGCGGGCCACCACGCGAGCGACCTGTCCCCCCAGGTCTGCCACATAGGCCTGGGCCGCCGCCGCGACCTGTGCCTGCGCGGCGACCTGCGGCTCTGGCAGACCTCCGACTGCAGCCTGCCCCCGCTCACCGTGTCCGATGTATTCAAGGGGCACAAGGCCCTGCTCGTCGGGTTTCCCGGCGGCAAGGTGTGCACGGAGCGCCACCTCCCGGGATACAGGGCAGCGGCCGAGGAGCTCAAAAGAGCGGGCGTGAAAAAAGTGGTCTGTGTGACGGTGGCAGACCCGCTGCGGGTGGCCGAGTGGGCCGCGGGCAACGGCTTCGGCCCGGGCACGGGGTGCCCGGGCATGGAGCTGCAGGTCCTGGCGGACAAGACGGGCGGGTTCGTGCGCATGCTGGGCGTCGAGGCGCCGGCCGACAAGTTGCGCGAGGGGCACCCGCCGTGCTTCCGGTATGCCGCCGTGGTGGACAACGGCATCCTGCTGCGGATCGTGGTGGAGCGGGCGGCGGCGGACGTGGACGTGACGGGCGTGGCGGCCATGCTAAGGACGTTCCGCGAGGCGTACGCTTGAGATCTCGCGCGAGGAGGAGGAGGAGGAGGAGGAGGCGGTCGTTTGCCCTCGCTCGGCTGCTGATCCATTTTTTGCTTTTGCCTTGATCTTTCTCGTCCCGCCGAAGACAACAGACCCCCTTGGATGGACGGACAGGATAGACCTGGATGGGCACGCCACGTCAATTAGCAGCGAGTTCGCAACCGGACAAAAGGCGCAATGAAATGCGCCGAAAAAAAGGGAAAACGATCGTCTCTCGCGTGTTTACGTCGACGCCGACACCCGCGCCGCCGCCGGTCCCGCGGTGCGCTGTCGTCCCTGCTTGTCCTCCGCCGCCGCCGGCGGCTCGCCGCCCAGCCCGCGCGCGCACGCCATGGCCGCCATCTCGCGCCGCGCGGCCTCGACCGCCCCCTCTTCTCGCCACCTCCCCTCTTGCCCCGCCTCCCCCTCTCGCCTTTCCCCCCCCTCCCCCCGCTCTTGCCGCTCCCGCGTGACGAGCGCCGCCATCGCCTCCTCCTCGGCGCCCTGCGCCGCGATGGCGTCCTCCCGCGCACGCAGCCGCTCCTGCTCGCGCGCCGCCTGCCGGTCGCTCGGCCTCGGCACGGGGTGGTCCCGCCCGGACGCGGCGACCCTTCTCTCGAGCTCCCCCTGCACCGCGAGCAGACCGGGCAGGCCGGGGACGCCCCCGGTCAGCCTGGCGCGCAGGTCGGTGTGCTCGGCGAGCCAGTCCTGTAGCAGCTTGTGCACGTGGCCGCGCATCATGCGCATGGGCACGGGGTGGAGCGCGCACAGGTCGAGGTACTCGCGGCAGTGGCTCAGGGTTTCTAGGGGGTGGGCGAGCAGGCCCGGGTCGCACGCGGCCTTGAGGGCAGAGGCGCGACGGGAGGCGGCTTCCTCGTCTGCGTCGGCGTCGGCGTCGGCGTCGGCGTCGGCGTCGGCGTCGGCGTCGGCGTCGGCCGCCGTTGCGCCGTCGTCGCTGCGCCCCTCCCTCGCGCCCTGAGCGACTTCCTCTCGCTGCCTCTGCTGCTGCTGCCGCTGCCGCTGCTGCTGCTGCTGCCCACGGCGCCGCTCCTGCTCCGCCTCCTGCCCGGCCGCCCCCTCGGCGCCTCCCGCCGCCGCCGCCGCCTCGGCCGCCGCCCGGGCGGCGCCCGGCACGCCCGCCCACGCCCGCCCGAGCCTCGACGGGCAGAACAGGCCCGGGTCGCGCAGCAGCGGCTCGGCCGACATCACCCCCTCGCACCCCGTCGCGTCCAGCAAGAGGTCCGCGTCCCGCCGGCTGCGCACGTCCCCGTTGGCCAGGCACGGCAACCGCAGCGCCGCGCGCACGGCGGCGATCCCGTGCCAGTCGGCGCGGTGCGCGGCGCTGTCCCTCATGGCGCGCGTGCGGCCGTGCACGGCGACCAGGGAGGCGCCCGCGGCCTCGAGCATGCGGGCGTAGGCGATGGTGGCAGGGACGCCGCCGCGCTCGGGCGGGAACAGGCGGATCTTGACCGAGAGGAGTGCCGTCGCCGTCGCCGTCGCGGCGGTCCGCGGCGCGTCGCCGTCGCCAGTCCCCTCCTCGTCGCCGCCGCTCTCCTCCTCCCCCCCGTCCTCCTGCCCCTCCTCTGATGACTCCCGCGCCTCCGGCTCCGACAGGCACTCGGACGCCGCGCGCACCAGGCGCCGCACCAGCGCCAGGTCGTCCATCAGGAAGGCCCCGTACCCGCCCCGGCTGGCGATGCGCTGCGGGCACCCCAGATTCAGGTCCACATAGTCGCACCGCCGGCGGACCAGCATCGCCGCCGCGACCAGGTGCGCTGGGTCGTTTGCGCAAAACTGGACAAACAGCGGCCGGTCCTCCTCGCAGGTCGTAAAGTGCTCCGCGCGGTAGAGGCCCGACCCCGCAAAGAGCCGGGCCGCGAGCATGGGGGTGTACGCGGCCGAGCACCCGTGCCGGCGCGACAGCAGGCGGAAGGGCAGCTCGCTCTGGTCGACCATGGGGGCGCAGTGGTGGCGCGGGCTGCCGAGGGAACGCCAGCGCCGCCACGCGCGCGCGACGTGCCGCTCGAGCGCCGCGCCCTCCAGCAAGGGGAGGTTCGCGGCGGCGCGGGCGCGGGCGGCCAGGGCGGCGGCGGCCTCGGGGGTGGGCTGGTCCGCGGCGCGCTGCTGGCGGCGGGTCAGGGCGGGGGCTTTGGGGAGCGGAGCGGGCGGGGAGGTGGCGGCGGTGGTGCCGGCGGCGGCGGCCGGGACGTCGGTGGCGGCGGCGGCGGCGGCGACGGCGGCGTGCTCGGCGGCGGCCTGCGCGGCGGCGGCCACCACCACCGACACGCCCGGGCGCGCGCGTCGCGTCGGCATCGTCGTCGATGCCGGTGCCGATGCCGATGCCGACGCTGACCAGTAAAAGGCGGAGGAGGAGGAAGAGAAGGGCAGTCGCGCCGCAGCTGCGCGGGCGAGCGAGAGGGCGACGATCCTCAGCTGCTTCCGCGCCGACCTCCTCAGAAGCGCCACCTTGACGTTTGGTGCTGGGAGGGCGGGCGCGCGTGCGCGTGCGTGTGCGATGAAAGAGTCGCGATTGGTGACGAGGGGCAAGTGCAGGGGATGATGTACAAAGCGTGTGCCTTTCGAGAGGAAAGCGGCGCGCCGGCGGTTTTTGTTCGACCCACACTCGCTCAATCGTCTCAGCCACCGCCGCCTCCGCCGCCAAAAACGCGCCGCCAACCGCCCGAGCGCCCCAGGTCGGTGCATCTCGAGCACCGAGGCCGTGAAGCAGGTCCGCCACGCGCTTGGCGCCCTTGCTTGATCAGACGGTCGGCTCGACCTCGGCAGGCCGGGCGCCGGCCGGCCGCGGCGACAGAGCCCCGCTTGCCGACAACGACGGCCGCGGGGCCCTGTATTGAAAAGAGTCGCCGCCGCTGCAGCTCGCATCTTTCCTATGGTGGTACTTTGACAATCAGGCGCCTGTGATCGCGCGGAATCCATTTGCTCTATTCGCCTCTTCCCTGTTGAAAAAAATCCCAAGAATCAGCGTCGCCCTTCACACAATCGCACAACGATGCTCGCGGCACAGACCAAGCCCCTCGCCCTGCAGCAGCAGCGGCGGGCGCAGCGCGCGCCGGCCGCCGCGCGGCGCCCGGCCGTGCGCACGCGCGCCCAGCCCCAGGCGGTCGAGGCCGAGGCCTCCTCGGCGACGCGCCCCCTGCGCGTGATGATTTCGGGCGCCCCTGCGTCGGGCAAGGGCACGCAGGCGGCGCGCATCGTCGACAAGGTGAGCAGGCGCGATTGAAGAGGCGGCCGGCGGGGGGGAGAGGGGCGTGGGCGACCCCAACGATTGGGAAAGATGGGCCGGTGGCGCCGTCGAGCCGTCGCGTGCGGGAGCGCGCTCCGCCGCCGCCAAAACCCCGGCGCGCTCCCCCGGCCTGCCCTCCCTCCCTGCGCCATCCCCTGTCTTTCTCTGCGGGCCTCTCCCTCTCACCCTGCTCCCTCCCCGAAAACAACGCCCCTCACCCAAACAACCCAAAAAAAACCAACCAACCAAAAAAAAAAAAAAAAACAGTACGGCCTCGTCCACATCAGCGCCGGCGACCTGCTGCGCGAGCAGGTTGCGCTCGGCTCGCCCGCGGGGCTGCGCGCCAAGGCCTTCATGGACGCGGGCGACCTCGTGCCCGACGAGGTGGTCGTCGACATGGTCAAGGCGCGCCTCGACGCGCCCGACGCCCGGCGGCGCGGGTGGCTGCTCGACGGCTACCCGCGCTCGGGCTCGCAGGCCGAGGCGATCGAGCGCGAGGGCATCCGCCCGGACGTGTTCGTGCTGCTCGAGGTGCCCGACGCCCTGCTCGTGGAGCGGGTGGTCGGCCGCCGCATGGACGCGCAGACGGGCGCGATCTACCACCTGGTGCACAACCCGCCGCCGCCGGAGGTCGCCGGGCGGCTGGTCCAGCGGTCGGACGACACGGAGGACAAGGCCGTCGCGCGGCTCGCCACGCACCGCCGCAACGTCGACGCGGTGATGGGCTACTACGCGGACCGGTGCGCGCCCGTGCGCGGGGACCGGGCCATGGCCGAGGTGTTTGCGTCGATCGAGGGCGTCCTCGACGCCGCGCTCGCAAAGGGTGCGGAGGGCGAGGACCCGCTCGACCGCTTCTGCGAGGGCAACCCGAGCGAGCCCGAGTGCCGCGTGTACGACGAGTAGTGGTGGCGAGCGAGGATCGTATGGCGGCGACACGGCGCGCAAAAAACGGGGCGGGGGAGCGAACCGCGTGCATATCCAGGCGGCCTCGACACGGGAGCGGCGCGCGCGAAACGGGCGGGGGGGAGCGGACGGGCGGCGGCGGCGTGAATGGCGCCGGTGGGCTGTGGCTCGGGGGCGGCATCAACCCGCGCTCTCTAGTCGGTTTTGGCCCCGTCAATTCTCGTTGAATTTCGACAGCAGACCCCCCCTTGTCCCTTTGGCTTTTGGTGTTGCTGCTGAACCGGCGGGGATGGGGGCGACGACCGGCGTGTTTTTTCCGAGCGCGTGCGCGGAACCCATTTCGTTTCGCCCAGGCCTTCCTTATTTTCCCCTGAAAACCCTTGGAGTCCTCGTCAATTGTTGTTAAACGTCTGCTTACGTTCAGGTTTTCGGTCTGCGCGCGCTGAAAGAGAGAGCGCTCTCGGGCAATGAAACGGCCCCGTTGCCAAAAAAAGAAGCGCCATTTTTGACCCCCCAGAACAACGCAACAGGAGGACGATGCAGCCGGCCTCTGCTGCCGGCAGCCTGAGCGGATCCGCGACAACCAACACGGCGCCCGGCGCCCGGCGCGCGGCGGCGGCGGGGGCGGCGAGCAAGGGCGCCGCCAAGCTCCTGGCCGCCTCTGCCGCTGGCCCTTGCTCCGCAGCTGCCGCCGGCGCCATCGTCGACGCCTCGTCTCGAACGGCCTCCCTCCTGCCTGTCACGTCCGGCCGCCCACCTCCCTCGCTCGTCAAGTGGGGGCCCGTCATGCGCGTCGACCCAGCCGCGGTCTCCGCCTCCTCACCGCCGCCCTCATCACCGCTGGACGCCCTCTTGCCCCCGCGGCGCTGGCGCGTAGATCCCGCGGCAGCGGCGGCGGCTGCGGCAGAGGCAGCGGGAGCAGGAGCCGGCGAGAGCGGGACGATGACAACGGCGACGACAGCAACAAGTACGGCAACAAGAACCGCCATTGTGTGCGAGCAGCGCGTCTCCGCCGAGCCCGCCGCGCGCGCCGACGCCCTGGCCCTGCGCGACGCGCTGGACGCAGGGCTGCTGGCCTGCGGTGCCCTGCCCTCGGCCGCTGGCGCCGGCGCCCCCGCCGACGCCGGTGCCGCCGCTGCTGCTGTCGGCCGCGCGGGCCTGTGCCCCCGTCGCTCGCTCCTCTTCTCGCAGGCGCTGGACGAGCTGGTGCGCCAGAGCGCCACGGCCTGCGCCGAGCGGGGGGCGCTGCTGCTGCGCGTGCGCGACGAGCACCGCGGGACGGTCGCCGCGCTGGAGCGCGTTCGCGCGGCGGCGGCGCGGTTCGGCGCGCGCAAGGCGGCCGAGGGCGAGAGGCACGCGGCGGTGCTGCGCGAGCGCGCCGAGGCGGCCGAGGCGCGCGCGTCCGCGGCCGAGCGCGAGCGCGACGCGTGGGCGGCGAGGTTAGCGGCGGCCGGGCGCGAGTGCGCCGAGCGGCTGGCGGCGGCGGAGGGCGCGCGGCGCGAGGAGACGGCCTTTTTCGAGGCGCGGGTGAGGGCGCTGGAGAGGGAGGCGGTCGGGGCGGAGGAGCGGCGGGGGTGAGGCGGCGCCGCGGTGTCATTTTTTTCGCCTATGGCGCCGACGCCTTTGTGCAAACGCAAACACACAGACCAAAACCGCGCCTGGAGCGATTTTTCTTGCTTTTCGGTTGCGCGAGAGCGAGCGTTGGCGGCGGGGCCCCGCGTCGGCAGCGGATCCGCCGAGCCCAAAGTGCGCGCGCCTGTCTCTCTCTCCCTCTGCCCACTTCAAACACCAAGCAGCTGTCCCTCCACCTAGATCCATAGATCCTCTTCCTTGGCGCCATAGCAGCACCACCGCCAGCCAAAACGAACCGCGACGATTGAACCCACCCCCCCCCTCCCTCCTCCCTCTCCCAAGTGAAGAGAAAGAGGCGCGCTCCTCCCGCGAACGGCCCCGTCGTTGACTGACAATCAGCAGTGGCAGCAGTGCGGCGATCGTCGTCGTCACCATGCCGTCCGCCAAGGACGTGCTGCTCGGCAGCGACGCGGCCCGGACCGTCGAGCTCCTGCTCAACCTGCTCACCGATGCCGCGTCTCAGCGCGACGTGAGCGCGGGCGTGAGCGACGTGATCCAGGTGAGAGCATGCGCTCGAGAGGGGTTATCAAGACCCGCGCGCGCCGCGTGATGGTGCTTGTTGCGCATCAACGCGCAAGCAGAAAGAGAGACATCATCGCCCATCACGACAGTGCCCCTTGCCAACCGCCATCCTCCCGCCCCCCTTCCACCTCACCAACCAAAACACCCCGCCTCAACCAAGGTCGTCATCGCCGGCGGCATGTCCGCGGGCGGCGCCGCCCAGATCAAGAAGCTCGCGTACGACCTTTGCCGCGTCGCGCCCCTGTCGGACGCCGACGCGGGCCTCGCCGCCGCCGGCCTGCGCCGCGACCTCTCCCTGGCCGCCTCGGGCGCTGCCAACGCGCCGCCGCCAGAGGTGCAGGCCGCCGCCCTGCTGTTCGCGCCCTGCCTGCCCCCCGCGCAGGCCGCGCGCCTGGTAGAGTCCGGGTACGTGCAGCGCCTGCTCCTGCCGCTCGCGCGCTCGCCCTTCCCGACCGTGCGCGCCGCGGCCACGCTGGCGCTTGCCTCCTTTTTGCTGGCGCCCGAGGTGCTGGCCCTGCTGTCGGGCGCGCCTACGCTCGCCACGTGCGCGGGCGGGTGGTGGGACGACGTCGTCGAGGCGGTCGCGGACGACATACCCTCGGTCGTGTCGGCCGGGTGCGCGGCGGCGTCGGCGCTGTTCGCGGCGGCCGAGGCGCGCGCGACGGCCGGCGGCGGCGACCCCGCCGCGCAGCTGCTGGCGGCGGCGGCGGCGCGGGCCGCCTACCGGATAACGTGCAACCTGGCGCTTCTGCTGGACACGTGGCGGCTGCTGCCGGCGCACGCGCAGCCCGGGGCCGTGCGCGTCCTGGGGCACGTGGCGTTTGCGCTCATGGCGCGCGAGGCGCAGGGCGGCACCACGGGTGTCTCCTCGTCGTCGTCTTCGTCTTCGGCGTGGTCAGCTGCGGCGGCCGACGGCGCCGCCGCTCTGTCTGCCGCCGACTGGGCCGCGTTCGATGGCGTATACGGCCCGCGCGTCTCCCAGGCGGGCGGGCCGCTGCCTGCCGCGCTGCTGGGCGGCGGCCGGAGGCGCAGCTCGGCCGCGGGAGGAGGAGGAGGGGGAACAGCAGGCGGCGGCGGCGGCGGCGGCGGCGGCCAGCACGCGCCCGCCGGCACCCTCAGCGCCGCCTTGCCGGCGATTGCCTCGTACCTGTGCGCCCTGCTGCCCAGCCCGAGCGCCGCCGCCCGCCTCGAGGCGGGCCGCCTGCTGCTGCAGATGGCGCGCGCCCCGCTCCGCGCCCCGCCGCTCATGCGCGTGCAGCGCCTCGCGTCCGTCGTGCCCTCGGCGCTGGCGGCGGGCGCGCTCGAGGCGCTGCTCGAGCTCGCCGACCGGCCGCTGGCCGAGGCCGCGCTCGCCGACGTCGCCGTCGCCGTCGCCGCGCACCTGGACGTGCTTCCGTCGGCGGCCGCGCGCCTGGCGGTGCTGCAGCGGCTGTGGCCGCTGCTGGCGCAGCTGCAGAGCCCGACGGACCGTATGACGGCCATGGGGCACGCGTGGCGGGCGGCGCTTGAGATGCACCTGGAGGCGGCGGCGGCGCGGGCGCGGCGCGGAGGCGCGGGGGGCGGCGGCGGCAACGGCGGCGGCGGCGGCGGCAACAACCCCGCCGGTCCCCACCACAACCACCACCCCGACGACGAGGAGGAGGACGACGAGGTCATCGTGACCCTGGACCTCATCCTGCAGGACCCGCTGCTGGCGGACGTGATCGGCCCGCCCGCGCACGTGCGCGCGACCGCCGCGGCCGCCGCCAAGGCCGTGGCGGCGACGGGGCCCGACGGAGGAGCAGCGCCCCCAACAGCAGCGTCGCCGACGCCGAACGGGAGCGCGGCGCCGACGCCCACCGCCGCCAAGGCCGCCGCCGCTGCTGCTGCCGCCGCTTCGGGTCGCACCTCTGCCCCCGCCACCCCGACTGCCGCCGCCGCTGCCACCACCATGACGGCGGCCCAGGCGCTGGGCATGGACCGCGGCTCCGGCGGCGGCGGCGGCGGCGGCGGCGGCGGCGGCGGGGGGTCCGGCAGCGGCGCGTTTGGCGGCGCTGGCGCCTCTAACGGCGGTGCCGCCGTCCCTCCGACCTCCCTGGGCCAGGCCGCCGCCGCCGCGACCGCCCAGGCCGCCACCGCCGCGGCCTCGGGCCTCGCGCGCCTGCTGGGCGGGCTCGGCGCCGGCCCTTCCTCGTCGTCGTCGCGCGGCGCGCACGGCGCGGCCGCGCTGCCGCCGACGCTCAAGCAGGAGCTCGTGTGCACGCTGCTCGAGGTGGTGGCGGCGCACCCCGCCGCCGACATCGCTTTTTGCCTGCCGCCCGGGGAGCCCGCGCCGCTGTCCGAAGAGGACGCGGAGGCGGCGCCAAAGGCCAAGGAGGATGGGCGCGGCGACGACGGCGACGACGACAACGACGAGGACAGCGACGATGAGACAATGAACAAAGACGCCGCCGCTGCCGCCGACCCCCTCGCACGACCAAAGCCCGCCGACGATGACGCCAACGACGACCCCATCGCCGCCTTGGCCGAGGCCGCGAACAACATCGGCCGCCCCCTGCCGACGGTGCTGCCGGGCGCCCTGCTGCTCGCGGCCAGCAAGAGCAAGGACGCCGGCAAGGCCGCCGCCGCCGCCGCCGCCCTCCTGACGCAGCGGCGGCAGCAGCAGCTCGAGGCCGAGCGCGCGCGCCGCCGCGCCGCCCACCTGTCCCAGCCCCTCGGCCGCGGCGACAGCGCCTCGGCCGCCTTCGCCGAGATGCAGGCGCGCGCCGTGCTCTGGTCCGCCGCCGCCGTCTCGGCCCTGGACGCCACGCAGGCGTGCCTGCGCTGGGAGCCGCTCGTGGCGCCGCCGCTGCCGGGCAACCCGCCGGCGCCGCCGCTGCCGCCCATGGCCACGGTGGACCTCACGACCGTCCCGCTCGACCTGTGGCTGCGCCTTGCGCAGTCGGTGAGCCACGCCGTGCGCGCGACGACCGCGGCGCACGGGTACCCGTCGCTCGTGGCCATCTACCGGCGCCAGGGCGGGCGAATGCTGCCGTGCCTGGGGCCGACCGACGCGGGCGGGCGCCTGGCCGCCGCGCTGGAGGCGGCCGGCGCGGGCGTGCAGGCGCTGCTGCAGCGCGCGCTGCACGACTGGCGCGCCCTGTCCCTGGCCGCGCGCCCGCGCGTGCTGTGGGTCGCCGCCCACTACCTCGAGCTCCCCGCCGCCCTAGAGGGCACCTGGGCCACGCTGCTGGCCGCCGTCGAGGACAGCCTGCTCCGCGCCTTTCGTCTCGAGTCGGACGGCCGCGCGCGCCAGCTCGCCGTCTCGGCCGCCGACGGCCTGCTGCTCCGGCCGCACGCGCCGCCGGGCGCGTTCCGGCTGCAGCAGGCGCAGCTGGCGCAGGGCCGCTTCGGCGGCGCCTTGGCCCTGGTCACGGGCGCGGCGGGCGCGGGCGCGGGCGCGGCCGGCACCACCACGTTTGACGTGGCGGCGGCGTCCGCGCTGGTTGAGATGCCGGAGTACCGGGCGGACGGCCTGACGGCGGGCTTGACGGCGCTCCAGTACCTGGTCGCCCTGCTGCAGGGGGCGGTGGAGCGCGGGCGGGCGCAGGCGGCCCGGGGGGCGGCGGCCGCGGGCGAGGCGGCGCGCGCGGCCAGGGAGGCGGCGCGGGCGGTCGCGGCGGCGGGGGCGAAGAAGGGCGGCGGCGGCAAGGCGGGGAAGAAGGCGGCGGCGCGGGCGGCGGACATGGCGCGGGCGGCCGAGGCGGCGGCCAAGGCGGCCGTCGCGGCGGCGGAGGCGGGCCCGGCCCCCTCCGAGGCGGCCCTCGCGCGCCGCCTGCTGGATGTCGCGCGCGCGGCCGCGGCCTCGGACGCCACGGGCGCCGACCTGCGCGAGTGGTGCCGGCGGCTCGCGCGCTGCCTGGCTCCGATCGCCGACGCTCACGACGTCTACGACGCCGGGGCGGCGGCGGCGGCGGGCGGCGGCGGCGGCACGGTCCAGCAGCAGCTGCAGCAGGCGCGCCAGCAGCACCGCGCGGGGCCTGCGTTCGCCCTGAGCGGCTTCGACCCGCGCCGCTTCGCCCAGCAGCAGCAGCAGCAGCAGCAGCGGCGGAGGGGGAGCGTTGGCGGCCCGGCGGCGGCGGGACGGGGAGGCGGCGGCGGGGGCTACAACGCCGCCGCCGGCTTTGCCGCCCTCGGTTTCGGCGGGCAGGACTCGTCCGACGACGACTCTGACTTGGCCGACAGCGACGACAGCGACGTCCCCGCGCGGGCCACGCGCCGCCGCGACGCACACGGCCGGCGCATTGACCTGGTGGCCACGGGGAAAAAGGCGGCGGCCGCCAACCGGCTCCCGTCCCGCCGCCGCGACCGCCGCGACCGCCGCTCCTCCTCCTCGAGCGACGGCGGCGACGGCGGTCCGTCTTCGGACGACGCCGCCGCCGCCGCCGCCGCCGCCGCCGCCGCCGCCGCAAAGCCGGCTCCCACCCCGGCCGAGCTGCGCCGCCGCGCCCTCCGCGCCGCCCTCAAGCGCGCCGAGGCCGCCGCCCGCCGCAGCGACGCCGATGTGCCGCGCCTGGCAGCCGTCGGCGGCGCCTGGGGCTATCCCTTTGGCGGGCCGCGCGCCCACACGCTGTTCATCTCGCGGCGCTCGCGCCGGCACCGCCTGATCCGGCGCCTGCTCGCGTCGGCGATGGCCGGGGTCGCGGCGCAGGACGCGGCGTCGTCGGCGCTCGCGCGCGTGGCCAAGCCGTGGGGCGCGCCGGGCGGGGCCGCGTTTGGCGGCGGCGACGAGGACGACGGCGGCGACGAGGACGACGCGACGGGCCCTGTCTTTAGCGACGCGAGCGGCTTCCGCCTCGACAAGCGCGCCTTTTGGGAGGGCCTGCACGGGGGCGCGGGCGAGGGCAGCGCGGGCGTGCCGCCGCGCCGCCTGAGCGGCGCGGGCGGGTCCCGCGCGTTTGGCGGCAGCGGCGGCGGCGGCGCGGGCGCGGGAGGCGGCGCGTTTGCGGCCTCCGCGCACTCTACGGGCGGCGGCGTGCGCGCGGTTTCCGGCGCGGCCGGCGCCGCCGCCGCCGCCGCCGTGGCCGCCGCCGCCGACGCCCCGACGCCCTGGGTCGAGCTCACGGGCCCCTCCGACCCCGTCGGCCTCACCGCGCGCTACAGCGCCACGGGCGGCGCCGACGGCGCCTTGCGCGTCACGCTGCGGGCCGTCAACCGCCTCGACCAGGCCGACCTGGAGGGCGCCGAGGTGCGGCTGCGCATCGCGGGCCCCGCGCGCGCCGAGCGGCGCGACGCGCTGTGGCCGCTGCCGCGGCTGCTGCCGACCGAGGCGGCCACGCACACGCTGACGCTCCTGCCGCTCGGGTACGGGCGCATCGAGCTGCACGCGCAGGTAATGCTGCTCGTGCTCGCGTCGCACCAGCAGCAGCACCAGCAGCACCAGCAGCAGCACCAGCACCAGCACCAGCAGCAGGCCGCCGCCGTCGCGGCGCTTGCCGCGGGCCCACGCCGCGGCGGCGGCCTCCTCCCCCCCATCATGCGCCGGCCGCCCTCTGCGAGCGCCGCCGCCGCCGCCGCCGCCGCCGCCCCCGTCGCCACCGCCGCCGGCCCCTCCCCCCCCGCCCCCGCCCCCGCCGCCGCGGGCCTCGCCCCCCTCGCCTGCCAGCCCCTCGTCGTCTCCATGGCCCGCCTCCTCCGCCCGCCCGCCGCCGAGGCCGCCTCCCTGCTCGACGGCGAGGAGGCGTTCCTGCTCGGGTGGGCCGCGCTGCCCGTGCGCTGCGAGCTCGCCGCCACCGCCGCCTGGCCAGGGCTCGAGGGCATGCTTTTGGCGCTGAGCGCGCTGCACCGTCAGCCCGCGCGCTGCGCCTCCCTGTGCGCCCTTCCCGCGGTGTGCGGGGCGCGCGCGGCGTACGTGTCGAGCCTGGCGCACGCGCCGGGCGAGACGCTGGCGGTCGTGGTGCTGGCGCAGGTGCTTCCGGACCCGGTGGCGGCGGCGGCCGACGCCGAGGCGCGGCGCGCGGCGCGGCGGCGGGCCGAGGCGCGCGAGGCGGCAGCTCAGCGGGCGGCCGAGCGGGAGCGGAGGCGCAAGGAGCGGCTGCTCGCGGAGGCGAGGGTGAAGGCCGGGATCGCGGTGGCGGGTGCGGGTGCGGCGGCGAGCGCGAGCGGGGCAGGCGCGGACGTCGACAAGGGCGGCAAGGCCGGGCAGAAGAAGGACGAGGCGGCGGCGGCAGGCGGCGGCGGCGCCCCTGCTCCTCCTCCTCCTGCCAAAAAGCCCTCGCGCCCGCCGCCGCCCCGCCCGCCCGCCACCCGCGCCGTCTTCCACATCCTCGTGCGCTCCACCAGCTACGAGACCGTCTGCGCCATCCGCGAGCACGCCGCCGCCTGGCTGGCCGACCTCGCGCGCGGCGCGCTGTCGCCGGGCCTGGCGCCGCCGCCGCCCGCCCTCACGCTCGACCGGCCGCTGCTTCACCCGGCGGTCGCCGCGCTCTCCGCCCGCTTCCGGCCCGCGCCCGCGGCCGTGCCCGCGCCCCCGCCCGTCCCCCCGCCCCGCCTGCCCCCGCCCCCCCGCGTGCGCCGCGCCCTGCGCAAGAAGCGCGACGACGAGGACAGCGACGTGGACGAGGGGCTTGAGGCGCTGCCGCTCAACGAGGCGGAGAAGGGGCAGCTCGAGGCCGCGCGGGAGCGGCACGCGCGGCGCGTCGCGCGGCTTCAGGCGCGCGCGGCGGCGCGGCGCGCGGAGCGCGCGGCCGACGTGCTGCGGCTGGCGGCCGTGGCGGAGTGGCGGCGCCTGGCGTGCGGAGAGTGAGAGTTTCGTGTGCCGGTGTTTTGTTGTTGTTGTTAAAGCTACTTTTTCCGCGTTGTTGTTCTCACGACTGCACTATGTTTCTGTCTCTCTTTTTTTCTCTCTTTTTCTCTATTTTTCTCTCGTCGCTCAAACGGCCGACGCCGACAGGGAGATCGCCGCCGCCCCGCCGCCTTTGCCCCCGCCGCCTCCCGCCTTGGCCGGCCTGCGCAGCAGCACCGCCGGGTCGACGCCCGTCAGCTCGCCCAGCAAGCGCCGGTCCTCGGCAAATGCCGCCGCGTCAAGCAGCGCGCGCACCGACGGGTGCGGCGCGCCCCCGCGCCGCTCGCCGCCGCCGCCGGCCGCCGCCGCCACTGCGCTCCCATCAACGACGACGGTCCCCGTCATCCGGCGCTCCAGCGGCCGGAACGCTACCTTCGCGCCCGCCGCCGCCGCCGCCGCCGCCGACCGCCCGCCGAGCACAGCTCCCGCCCCCTCCTCCCCGCCGCCGCCGCCCCTGGCGAACGCGAGCACGCCGGCGACCACGCGCTCGGGCGCCTCGACCAGGTCGGCGAACGCCACCACCATCACGGCGCCCGCGCCCAGCACGCGGGCGAGGTGCGCCACGCGCGCGCCGGCCTTGGCGGCCTCGACCGCGCCGCCCAGCCCCCCGCCGTCCAGGGCGCACATGCGCCGGCAGAGTCCCGGCGGGATGGCGGCGCCGGGGGGCAGGTCCTCGAGCGCCTTCCAGAGGCGGGCGGACTCGGCCAGGTCCGAAAAGCGGGGGTCGTCGTTGTCGCCGCCGTCACCGCCGCCGCCGTCGCCGCCGCCGGCAACCGGCTCGGACAGGCGCCACCCCTCGCCGCGCGGCCCGAGCGCCCCGAGCGAGCGCATCATGCCCTCGGCCGACGCCAGGGCGTCGACGGGGTCGCGCACGATCACCACGACGCGCGCGCCCGGCGTGAGCAGGCGGATGCGGCGCGCGACGAGCGGCACGGCGGCGTAGGTAGGTGTGGCGTCGACGACGATCGGCCTCGGGGCGCGGGAGACGAGTTGAACCTCGCCAACGAGCCGCCCCGCCTGCGCGCGCCAGAATGACCAGGTCCACCACCGCCCGCCCGCAAAGATCGGAAAGAAGGAGCGGTACAGCATGGCGCTGGGGGGACGAACAGCGGGGGACGACCGGCGGCCGCCGCCGCCGCCGCCGCCGCCGCCGCCGCCCCGGCCGAGCACGCCCGTCAGGTAGTGCGTCTCCTTGGACGCGGCCTCGGCCAGCCCCGCCAGCGACAGCAGGCGCCTCTCCTCGCCCTCGCGCGCCGCGGGCGCCGGGACCGCGCCCGCGGGAAACACCACCCCTCGCTCGCGCCGCAGGTAGGCCGCCAGAGTCGTCGTGCCGCACTTCGCGAGTCCCGCGACGTAGAGCGTCGGCGTCGCGCGGCGCAGCGGGACGGTCAGCAGGCGGCCCAGGACGGCGGTGGCGTGCGCCGACTCGAACGCGCACCGGATCGTCACGGCGGCGGCGGCGCCTCCGGAGACGCGGGCGCGGATGGGGCCGCGGGGGCCGAACGCGTCGCGGGCAAAGGGCAGCGTCTCGTAAAAGCGGGCGGCGAGGAGGACGGACGGCCAGACGCAGGAGACGGCGACGACGGCCAAGAAAAAGGCCAGGGAGACGTAGAGGGCCACGCCCGCGGCGCCCAGTGGGAACAGCACGAGGGCTAGGGCGGTGGCGACGGCGGCGCGCAGCGGGGACGAGGGGCTGGCGATGATCGCGGGAGGCAGCGGATGAGGCGTGGCGACGGCGACGACGGCCGCCACGCCCGAGGCCGCCGCTGCCACCGCTGCCGCCGCCGCCGCGCTGGACGACGGGCGGCCGGCGACGCGCACGAGCGGTGACGTGGCGACCGCGAGTAGAGAGCGTGCGGAGAGCGCCTCGGCCGTCAGGTTGACGACGGTGTGGACGGGCTTTGCTTCTTGTTGTTGCTGCAGCAGGCGGCCGGCCGTGGCGGTGGCGGTGGCGGTGGCGGCGGCAGCGGGCCGAGCGGGCGGCAGCGACGGCGGCGACGGCGGCGGCGGGTCGATCATGACGCGCACGCGCAGGAAGTTGTGGCCGCCCTTGACACCAAGTTCCAGGTCTTGCCGCTTCTTGGCGGCGGCTGGCAGGTCGGGCTCCATCGGCGTCTTTATTGGAGCGGCGGCGGCGCTAGGGCACGGCGGCAGCGGCCGGGCAGCGGCTCGGAGGAGGCGCTTTTTCGTTTTGACTTCGGTTGGATGATTGCGCGAGTTTTCTTTTCAGCTTGCGTGTGTGTGCCCTTTCGATGATGGAGTCTGATGTGCGATGATCTTGGGCCCTGACAAGCAAAAAAAGGGGAGAGGTATGGGAATAAGGCGGGTGCTCTCTTTCTCTCTCGTGCCGTAAAAAAAAGCGCACCGGCTCGGCGCGCAAAAAAAAAACACCCAAAAGATGCGCCGGCGCATGTGTCTCGAAAAGAAAATCACCACATTTTCATCACGCACGGCACGAGCAAACGTCGCCGCGCCCGCTCTGCCACACCTCGGGCGGGCCGTCGCTGACGAGCGACCAATCGCACCAGTCGCGGCCCTCGCGGCGGCCGCGCCCCCGGCCGTTGTTGTTGCCGTTGTTGCCGTTGTTGTTGTTGTTGTTGCGGCGGCCGCGCCGGCCATCGCGGCAGCAGCCGCGCGCGTCCTCGAAGTCCTCGCAGCGGGCCACGCCGTCGCCGCCGATCGGGCCCGGCCCGCCAGGCAGCGCCGGCCGCACGCACCCGCTCGCGCCGGCCTGCGCCAGCGCCTGCGCGAGCGCCTGGCCGTTGCCCGTCGCCTGCGCCTGCGCCTGCGCCGAGGCGAGCACGTTGGAGAGCGCGCCGCACCCCCCGATCGAGTAGGCGCGTCCGATCGCGCCGGCAAAGGCGGGGCTGCCGAACCCGACGCCTTGCGCGAGGCTCTGCGCAGCGGCGCGCGCCGACGCCTGGTTTCCGTTGGACAAAACGAGCGCCTGGCCGAGCGACTGCGCGACCGCCGTTGGGTTTTGAGAATAGGCCTGAGCCGCCGCCTGCGCCGCCGCCTGCGCCTGTCCGCCCTGGCCCGAGGCGAATGCTCGGGACAGAGCTTGCGCCGCGGTCGATGGGTTGGAAGCTGACGCCTGGGCCAGCGACTGGGCGGCCGCAGCCGTCGGCTGCTGCGCAAAAAACGCCGGCGACGTGAGCGACACGGTCTGCGCTTGGGCGGCCGCCTGCGACTGCGCGAGCGCCTGCTGCAGGCCCCGGGCGGTAGCGACAGCGGGGGAGAGAGACGCGAGCGCAAGGACGGCTGCGAGCAGCGCCGCCGCCGCGGTCGGGCGTTTCGTCATTTTTTGGTGTGTTGCGTGTTTTGTTGTTTCTGTGCGTGCGTGCGTGCGTGCGTGCGTGCGTGCGTGTGTAGAGCTCGTTGGTGCGCTTTGCGGGGAGGGATGGCAGCTCGGGCTTTGCGGGAGGCGCGATTGCAGCTTAGTTGTGAACGAGCCGCAAGTTGTGAACGATTTTTTTCTGTCGTTTTGTAGGTAAGATTGGCGCCTTCCTGCGGCTTCCACTCTGGCGAAAAACGCCGATCGATCATCCCGCTGCCCCCTCCCCGCCCAAAAACCAGCCGAGCAGCTCCCCCTCCTCGCGCAGCCACTTTGTGTACTCCTCCGGGTGCCTCCGGCACGCTTCCCGCAGCTCCGAGAGATCCGCCCACCGCACGGCCGACACCTCGTTCTCGTTGAACCTGAGCGATCGGCAGAACGCGTCTGCGTCTTTTGCCCCCCGCACCTCGCCGCCGCCGCCATTTTTGCCGCCGCCGCCGCCGCCGCCGCCCTCGCCGCCGCCACCTCCGCCGCCCGCCGCCTCCCCCCCTGCTCCCTCTTCTCCCCGCGCGCCGCCCCTGTTGCCCACGTCCACCACGTAGCTCTCCACCCACTCCCGGTCCACCACCCGCACCTCCGGCACCCGCAGCACGCGCAGGTGCCTGCCCGGCGGCGCGACAGGCTCCGTCGCCGTCGCCTGCTCTGCCCACGCGCCTTCCAAGCCCAATTCTTCCGCTAGACCCCGGACGACGGCGGCGCGGTGCGTCTCCCCGGGCTCCAGGTGCTCGGCGACGCTCAGGTCCCACTGCCCCGGCCCGAAGCGCTTGGCCGCCGACCGCCGCTGCAGCAGCACGCGCCCGCGCGCCCGGTCGAGCAGCCAGCCGTATGCGGCCGCGTGCGCGAGCCCCTCGCGGTGGCAGCGCGCCCTCGGCGCGAGCACGCCGCCGCCGCGAAGCGGCGCGCCGGACGCGTCGTCGTAAAGCTCGAACAGCTCGGCGTCGGGCTCGGCCTCTGGGCGCGCGGCCGTCTGGTTGTCGGTGTGTGGCCCCGCTTTTGGGAGGGTGGCCGTGGCCATCAGGGATAGGGGCGATTGGGTGATCAGTCGGTTATTTTTCTGGTGGGATCTCTCTTGCTGCGCGCGCGCGTGTGTGTGTGTCGCGCGTAACCCGGAAAAACGGTGAGATCTATCTCTGTTGACTCCGATATCAGTATTTGCAAGGCAGGCCAAAAACAACCAATCAACATGATCACGGCGGTCTGGGCGCCGCGTCTAGTTCTCTCCGCTCGCCGGGCAACGCCGACGCCGACGCCGACGCCGACGCTCCCCCTCCACCTCCTCGCACCGCCCGTGCCGCCTCTGCCTCTGCCGCTGCCTTTTCCTCCTCCTCCGCCCTCTCCTCGGCGTCCAGCTCCGCCTCGAGCGCCCCGAGCCGCGCCTCCACGTCCTCCACCTGCGCCACCAGCCCCTCGAGCGCGCCCGCCAGCGGCACGCTCCGCGCCAGCGCCCGCCCGGCGGCCTTCGCCCTCGCCGCCTGCGCGCGCGCGTGCTGCGCCACGGCCGCGGCCCTGGCGGCCGCGCGCTCGAGCGCGCGCCCAAGGTGCTGCTGCCCGGCCAGCAGGGCCTGCGCGCGGCCCGCGACCCACTCGCGGTGCTCCCCGACCAGCGCCCCCAGCGAGCTGGACAGCGCGGCGGTGTCGTCGGTCAGTCGGCGCGCGGCGTCCAGGTCGAGCCAGACGCCCGCGGCGGTGGCGGAGGCGTCGCGCGGCGCGCCGCTGTTGCCGCGCTGCTGTTGTTGTTGTTGTTGTGTTGGCTGCTGCTGTTGCTGTTGTTGCTGCGCCGCCGCCGCCGCTGCAGGGCCGGCAGAGGACAACGACGAGGCCGCGCCCCCGCCTGCCGCTGCTGCTGCCCCTCCTCGCCCAAACCACCCGCCCGTGGCCGCCGCCCCGGAAGAGTAGTAGAATGACGCCAGCCCCGCCTGCGGCACCGCGGCCGCGGGCGCCTCGATCGCCGGCAGCAGCGCCCGCAGCTGCGCCAGGTGCGCGAGCAGGCGCTCGGCCTCGGCCTCGGCGGCGACGTCCTCGGGCGTCGGCGGCGCAACGGCGAGCGAGTGCAAGGCGCCGGCCTGTGCTGCTGCTGCTGCTGCTGCCGAGGATGCGCTCCTGCCTGCAGCTCCCGTCGCGACGGTGATGATCCCCTCGTCCTCCGGGGTCGACGCGGACTGGCCCATGACGTGCGACGATGTGTCGGAAGGAGGAGGGGCTCTTTTTGGTGGTGCGTGGTCCCTTGGGCAGGAATGAGAGAGAGGGGAGTTCACGTCATCGTGTCGACGATGGGGTGGTGCATCTGTGCATGGAGTCGTGCGCTCGAAATCGGCGCTATGTCACAAATTTTTTGTCGTTCTCGTCTGCAACGGCGCGGCGCGCCGTCCAGCGTTCCTCTTTCCGCAAAACCGCGGCTGCTCCCGCCTCGCCCGCCGCTGCCCAATCTACATCCCCCTGGATCAACCGCCGCAGAGGTGGGTCACATACATACGCACAAGCACGCATCGGATTGACTCAAAAAACGTGAGACGAACGATGGCGACTCCCAGTGGCGTGGCAGGGGGCAGGCTCCTGCTGAGGCTGGCCTCGCGCCAGTCGAGCCGCGCAGCATCGGGCGCGCGCGGCGAGACGGCGACGGCAGTGGCGACCACTTGCTCCGCCCATTGGCGCGGGTACGCGGCGCCATCGGACCCGCAACAGGGCGTGCTAGTCGGCACCGGCAGCGCCAGCGGCGTCGGCGTCGTGGGCGGCCGCGTCGACGCGCCCGCGCCCGCCCGCCCGCGCGAGCCCGAGACGCCGCTGCTGCGCTCGATCCGCAACCGAATCATGATCCGCGGGGGCCCCCTCACGCTGGCCGAGTACATGTCCGAGGTGCTGACCAACCCGCTGACGGGCTACTACACGTCGGCCAGCGGAGAGGCCGGCGGCGGGAGCGGCGGCTCGGGCGCCTCCTCTGCTCTGCCCGCCGCCGACGGCGCCGACAAGGCCGCCGCCGCTGTCGCCGACCCCTCTTTGCGACCATCGCCCGCGCCAGCGACAGACCCGGCAGCAGCAGCAGCCGCAGCAGCAGCAGCAGCAGCATCAGCGGCGGCAGCGCCGCCAGGGCGGTCCGTGTTTGGCGCACGCGGCGACTTTGTCACCTCGCCCGAGATTTCGCAGCTTTTTGGAGAGGTGAGCTGGCGTTTGCGTTTTTGCTTTTGCGACTGACGCCGGGAGGAGCAGCGCACTTTTGGCGCCTGCAGAAGGAAACAGCTTGCTTTGTCGCTCCAGTCGGCCCCTCCTCTCACCCTTCCCCACCCCACTCTCTCGACCCCCCCACGCCCCCCAAAACACAAACAGATGATCTGCATCTGGTGCCTCGCCCTCTGGCTCTCCCAGGGCAGGCCCCCGCGCGTGCGCCTCGTCGAGCTCGGCCCGGGCCGCGGCACGCTGATGGCCGACGCCCTCCGCTCCGCCGCGCAGTCGTTCCCCGCGTTTGCTGCGGCGGTGCGCGACGTGCGCCTGGTGGAGCTGAGCCCGGCGCTCCGGGAGGCGCAGTGGCGGGCGCTGATGTGCGAGAGCGAGGGCGGGGCGCGAGGGGCGGGCGCGGCGGCGGCGGCCGCGTCGGGGGAGCCGGCGGCGGCGGGAGGATCGCCGCGCCGGGGTGTCTCGCGCCTTTTGCCCGGCGTCGGCGTCGGCGACGGCGGCGGCGGCGGCGGCGGCGGCGTGCCCGTGACGTGGCACGCCTCCCTGGACGAGGTTCCCGGGCGGGTACGCGTGCGGCGGGACGAGGGCGGCGAGGAGAGCTCGGTCGCCGCGGGCAGCGGGCTGGGAGGCGGCGGCGATCCTCGTGCCGGCCGCCGCTGCCCTCGTCACGCGGCGGCGACGGGAGCGGCGGCCGAGGAGGGAACGGCGGCGGCCGAGACTGAGTTTGTCGTTGAGCCCGAGGAAGACGGAGAGCAGCAGGGGGGGACAGAGCCATGGTCGACCATCTACATCGCGCACGAGTTCTTCGACGCGCTGCCCGTGCACCAGTTCCAGTACGCCCCCGCGCGCAACAGCAGCCGAGGCAGGACCGAGGCAGCAGCGGCGGCGGCGGCGTCAGCGGCGGGCGGCGGCGCGCTCCTCGTCGGCGGCGCCGCCGGCGGGGCCTCCCGCTCCGCCGTCGCCCCCTCGCCCCCCACCGACGACGGCTGCTGGCTAGAGCGCATGGTCGACGTCGTCCCGGACGACGACGCCAGTGGCCTGCACCTGCGCTTCGTGCTGTCCCCCTCGCCCACCCCCGCGTCCGCCCTCCTGGTCCCCAGGCGCCTCGCCGCGCTTTCGCCCGCCCAGCGCGCCGCCCTCCGGGCCGGCGCCGCCTCGTCGCCGTCGCCGCCCCGAGAAGAAACGTCCCAACCGCCGCAGGACGATCCGCCTGCAGCGACCGGCCAGCGAGACGACGTCCCCGCGATCGAGATCAGCGCGCACGGCATGGCCCTCGCCGAGGCCCTCGCCCTGCGCGTCGGCGCGTCGCCGGCCGGCGGGCGCGGCGGGCGCGGCGGCGGCGCCCTCGTGATCGACTACGGCCGCGCGGCGCCCTACGGCCCCTCGTCGCTCACGGCCGTGCGCGCGCACGCGCAGCACCCGCACCCGCTCAGCCGGCCGGGCGCGGCGGACCTGTCGGCGTGGGTGGACTTCTCGGCGCTGGCGCAGGCGGTTGAGGAGAGCGGGGCGCCCGTGTCGGCGCACGGCCCTGTCAGCCAAGGCGAGTTTCTTGGCGCGCTGGGCGCGCGGGCACGGGCCGAGGCGCTTGCTGTGGCGGCGGCCGACGCGACGGCGGGCACGGCCGAGGCCCAGGGGCTCGGGCGGGAGGGGATGGAGCGGGAGGCGCGGCGCGCGGCCGAGGCGGTGGCCGAGGCGTACCGCCGGCTGGTGGGCGGGGGGAGCGAGGGCATGGGCGAGACGTACAAGGCGTTTGCGATCGTGCCTCGGAGGAGGGGGCTTTTTGGGGGAGGGGGGGTGACGGGGGGCGGCGGCGGCGGCGACGACGCGCCTGTCGGCTTTGGCGGCCTCGTCGGCGACGACGGCGACGACCGGCAGGGGGGTGGTCTTGGCGTGCTCTAGTCCCCAAAAAAGCGGCTCGCGTGTGACTGATCCCTCACGTCTGCCAGATGCTGCTGCTTTCTGTGCTGGAAAAACCACGGGGTGTCAGGACAAAACCCGGATCAGCTGGGGGGAAGGCTGCGGCGGCGGCGATGCCTCTCGGCCCCCCGCCTGGTCCTCCCCCCCCCCCCCCCCCCCCCCCTCTCCTCTCCCTCCCTCCCTCCATCCCAAAAAACAGGCACCCCATCCTCCACCCGTTCAATCATACCGCCGAAACGACTCATTCCGACCCACGCGAGCGCGCGAGTGCGCTCCAACCACCCCATCATCGCACCCCGCGAGCGCGCCTAGGCCGAACTCGGCGCGACCGGCGCGCGCGGCCAACTCCTTCGGAACTCGAAGAGAGGAGTCTCTCAAACTTTCACCCGCCATATTCTCCCCCGATGCGGGCGCGCCGACTCCATTGACCCCGGAGGCCGACCCTCAAGACCCCGACCATGGCCTCGCGGCGCCTGCAGCACGCGCCCGTGCTGCGGCCGACGGCCGCTGACTTCGAAGGGGGGCCCCTCGCCTTTGCTGCCAAGCTGGCGGCCGAGCAGGGGGGCTCACCCGGCATATACGTCATCATCCCGCCGGCGTCGTGGTCGCCGCCCCTGTGCCTCGAGGAGGAGGGGCTGACCCTGTCCGTGCGGCGCCAGGCCGTCCACGAGCTCGCGGGCGCCCCCGCGGCCGAGCGCCGCGCCTTTGCCTCGGAGCTCGCCGCCGCGCACGGCGGCGCGCTGCCCGGATGGGACGCCGGCGCCGAGTATGAGCCCTCTGGCGTGGGCCCCGGATTAGGGGGTCTGCGCGTGCCGTTCGCCGGCGGCGCCCGCTCGGTGGACCTGATGCGCCTGTACGCGGCCGTCTCGGCGCGCGGCGGCGCCGCGGTCGTGACCGACTCGGCGCGCGGGGGCTGGCGCGGCGTCGCGCGCGCTCTTGGGCTGGCGCCGAGCCTGGCGCGGCGGCGGGGCGCCACGCCCGCAGCGCTCAGGCGCCTGTACGATCTTTACCTCGGCCCGCTGGAGCAGCGGCGGGCGGCGGCGGCCACGGCCGCGGCCGCGCGGGCGAGGGGGGGGGCGCGCGGGTCGGTGGCCGCGCACCTGGCGGGCCTGCCGGGCGCCGCGCGCAGGCGCGTCGACAGCGGCAGCGACAGCGACGAGGGCGGCGGCGGCGGCGGCGGCGGCGGCGGCGGCGGCGGCGGCGACGACGACGACGGGGACGCCATCGAGGACGGCCTGGTCATCGGCGAGGACGAGGACGCCGACGGCGGCGGGCGCGACCGCAGCGACGCCGCGGAGGACGAGCTCGAGGCGGCGGAAATCCTGGGCGCCCTCTGGGCGGGGCCCGAGGACGAGGACGAGGAGGCGGCCGCGGCCGTGGCGGACGAGGCCGCCGCGGCCGCCGCCGCCGCCGCCGCCGCGGTCGCCGCCGCTGACGCCGACGCCGCCGCCGTCGCCGCCGCCACCAGCCCTTCTGCCGCCGACCCCGGCGCCAACGCCAACACCCCGGGCTCCTCCAAGCGCCCGCGCGCCGTTTCCGAGATCGGCGGCATCGGCCGCCGCCGCCGCAGCATCGGCGTCCCCGGCGCCGGCGCCTGCAGCAACGAGGCGGAGGAGGACGGCGGCGGCGGCGGCCTTCCCTCCGCGCCCGTCGTCACGTGCGAGCTGTGCGGCGGCGCGCATCACGAGGGACGCGCCGTGCTGTGCGACGCGTGCGACCGCGGCTTCCACACGCACTGCCTGTGCCCGCCCTTGGCCTCTGTGCCCGAGGGGGACTGGCTCTGCCCCTCGTGCGCGCGCGGCGCCGACGCCGTGCCCGGCGGCGCACGCGCGGGCGACCGCGAGGTCGAGGTGAGCGCGTGGCCGTGGGACCGGCCCGGCGGCGACGCCGTGCCGTGGCGGCGCTTCGCGCGGCAGGCGGCCGTCAAGAGCGCGGCATTCTGGGCGGGCGAGAGCGCGCAGGCGCAGGGCGGCGTCAGCAACGGCGGCGGCGGCGGCGGCGGCGGCGGCGGGGCCGGCGGCGATCCGCGGCCCGACGCCGCGGCCGTGGCGTCGGCGGCCAAGCGGCAGGGCATCCTCGGCCGCGGCAACGGTGGCGGCGGAAGCGCCGGCAGCGGCGATGGCGGCGACGGCAGAGCCCGGAAGGGCAGCTGCAGCGACGGGCCCGAAGACGGAGCGCGAGGCGGCGGCGGCGGCGGCGAGGGCAACGGGGACGGCGGCAACGATGAGCGCGGCGGCGCCAGCGCCGGCGGCAGCGGCGAGGGCGACGACGCGGACGACGGCGACGACGCCAACGAGCACGGCGGCGGCGGCGACGACAGCGTCTCTTCGGCCTTCTGGCGCCTGGCCGATGGCGACGGGAGCGAGCACCTCGACGCGCTGGTCGGGACCGTCGTTGTCGCCGCCTCGCCTTGTTCGGGCGGCGTCGTCGGCGGCGTCGTCGGCGGCGGCGGCGGCGGCGGCGTCGGCCGGCGCTCCGCCTTTCCGCAGCCGGGATGTCCCGTTCCCCCCCGCTCGGCGCGCCCGCGGCTCGCGCGCACGGCGCACGAGCTGCTCGCGTCGCTGTCGGCGGGGCCCGGGCACTGGCCCAGCGTCACGGGCGCGCCCCTGCAGCAGCAGCAGCAGCAGCAGCAGCAGCAGCAGCAGCAGCAGCAGCAGCAGCAGCAGCACCAGCACCAGCAGTCGTCGCACGGCGGCGGCAGCGGCGGAGAGGGGGGCGGCAACGAGGCGGCGGCCGCCTCGGCCTACGCGTCCCATCCTTGGAACCTGGCGCGCGCGGCCGAGGCCGAGGGCAACGCCGCGCGCTTTATGCTCCCTGAGCGCACGCTGCGGGAGCTCGACGGGTTTGGCCCTGGACGAGCGGAGGGCGGCGGCGGCGAACAAGCCGCCAAAGACGGCGACGGCGACGACGGCGAGGCCGATGACGCCGCCGCCGCCGACCCGGGCATGGACGTCCCGGGCGTCTCCTCCCCGCTGCTCCGCGCCGGCTCCCTCTTCAGCTGCGATCCCTGGCGCCGTGACGCCCACGGCCTCGCGCGCGTGTCCTACCTGCACGCGGGCGCCGCCCGGCGGTGGTATGCCTCGCCGCCCTCGGCCGCCGCCGCCTTTGAGTCGGCCTACGCTGCCGCGCTGCCGCCGGGCTGCGGCGCCGCCGCGCCCGACCTGCTGATCCGCTCGGGCGCCATGCCGGCGCCTACGGCGCTGGCGGCCAAGGCGGCGGGCCGCGGGCCGGGGGCGGCGCACGGGCCGCTCGCCGTGGCGACGGCGCTGCAGCTGCCGGGCACGTTTGTGGTGGTGCTCCCCGGCAGCTACGCCTGCTCGTTCGACCACGGCCTCAACCTGTCCGAGGGCCTGCGCGTGGCCGCGCCCGCGGCGCCGTGGCTGCTCGAGCACGGTCCCGCCGCGGCGGAGCGTCTGTCGGAGCTGCGGCTGCCGCCCGAGCTGTCGGACGAGGCGCTGCTGCTGCGCGCGGCGAGGCACAAGGCGGCGGCGGCAGAGGCGGGCGCGCGCGAGCGGCCGGGCGACGGCAGCGCGGTGCGCGGCGCGCTCATCGACCGGCTGGGCGCGCTGCTGGCGCGCGAGCGGTCGGCGCGCCACGCGCTCTGGGCGCTCGGCGTCCGGCGCGCGCGCCCGCTGTACCCGCCGGCTGCTGCTGCGCCTGCAGAAGGCGGCGAGGAGGAACAGGAGGAGGAGCAGGGGCGACGACAGGCGGCGGCGGCGGCGGCGGCGGCCGGCGGCGGCGGCAACGGCGGCGCGCCGCCGCCGCCCTGTCCCTCCGCCGCCCGCGCCCGCCCCCAGCGCGAGCCCGAGCGCCGCGCCCCGGGCGCCGCCCTCACCCCGGCCTGCGCCACCTGCCGCGCGCCCCTCGTGCTCAGCGCGGTCGAGTGCCGCCGCTGCTGCCCCGGCCGGCTGCTCTGCGCGCGGCACGCGGACCACGTGTGCGAGTGCCCGCCCTCGGAATGGACGCTGGCGTACGGCCCGCCGCTGGACGAGCTGGCCGACCTGGCCGCGAGGCTGTCGGGGTCGGGGTCGGTGCTGGCGGCGGCGCAGGCGGCGCAGGTGGCGGCGGTCGGCGCCGCCGCCAACGGCGCGGCGGCGGCGGCGGCGGCCGCGGGCCGCGGGCGCAAGCGCGGCAAGTCATCCGAGGCGGCGGCGCCGCCCGAGCCCGAGGTCGCGTCCCCGCCCGCCAAGCGGCGCGCGCGCGGCAGCGTCCCGGCCAGCGCGGGCAAGGGCCGCGGCGCGTCCGCGTCCAAGGAGCCCGAGGAGGCGGGCGCAGAACAGGCGGCGGCGGCGGCGGCGGCGAGCCCAGCGGCCGACGCCGTTGCAGTTGCCCCGGCGGCGGAGAATGGGGAGGCCGTCGCCGATGCCGCCGCCGCCGCCGCCGCCGCCGCCGCCATCGTGCCGCCCAAGCTCGATTGGCGGCGCGGTGAGGCGGCCCTTCCGCAACTGGCCGACGAGCAGGTGGCCGCTTCGCAGCGCGCCCTGGCCGCCGCGGCCGCCGGCTGGACCTCCAGCGCGCGCGCCGCGCTCGAGGCCGCGTCGGCAGCCGCTGCCAAGGCGTCTGCCGCGGCCGCGGCCGCCGGCGCCGAGGCCGCCGCCGCCGCCGAGGCCTGCGCGCCCGAGCACATCGAGCGCCTCGAGGCGCTGAGGGACGACTCGGGCATCTTTGGCTGGGCGGAGGGGAGCGAGGCCGCCGCGGCCCGCACCGTGGCCGCGCGCGTGGCGCGCGTGTGCGACTGGGCGCGCGGCGCGACCGAGGCGGCCGCCGCGCTGGCAGGGGCGGCCGCTGCGGCCTCGTCGGCGGCCGACTTCAGCGGCGGCGGCGGCGCCGCCAACGGCGCTGCCGCGGCCCAGGCGCCCCCCTCGTTCGCCCTCGCCAAAAAGCTCGCCCAGCGCTTGCCCGTGCCCTGCCCCGTCGCGGGCCTCTCGCGCCTGGCCGCGGCCGTCGCCGCCGCCGAGGCGTGGACAGCCAAGCACGGGGGCGCCGAGCCGCGGGCCGCTGAGGCGGCGAGAGCGGCGGCGGAGGCGCCCGACGGCGGCGCCGAGGCGGCGGCCGCCGCTTCCCCGCCCGTCGGCCTGGAGGCCGCGCGCGAGGCGGTAGAGTCCTCCGCGGCCTTCGCGCCCTTGCACGTGCCCGAGGCCGAGGCGCTCGCGTCGCGCGTCGCCGCGGCGGACGAGGTCGCGGCGGCGGCGCGGGCGGTGCTCGGCGGGGAGGAGGCGAGGGGGCAGGGGGAGGACGGGGCGCGAGCGGCGGCGGGGGGCGGCGCCGCCGTTGCCGACGCCAACATGGCCGAGGCCGGCGTCGTGCTGTCGGTCGACATCGCGTCCCTGCGCGCGCTGCACGCGCGCGCGGCGGCCACGGGCCTCGCCATGCCCGAGGCCGCGCGCCTGGCCGCCGCGCTCGACCGCCCGGCGGCGCTGCAGGCGCGCGCCCGGCGCGTGCTCGGCGCCGCCGCCGCCGCCGCCTCTGCCGCGGCTGCCGCGGCCGTCGCCGCGGCCACGCCCGGGCCCGAGGGGCTCGCTGCCGCGGCCGCGGCCGCCGCCACCGCGGCCGAGCTGCCCCCGCTTCTGCCCTTGGAGGAGCTGGACGCCATCGTCGCGGAGGCAGAGGCCGCCGCAGACGCCGCCGTCAGCCAGGCCGCCGCCGCCGCCTCCGGCGACGAGGCCGCCGCCGACGCTGCCGCTGCCGCCGCCGGCGAGGTGGGCGCCGCCCCCGCCGCCGCGGCCGCCGACGCCCCGCGACCCCGCGCCATCAGCGTCGCCGTGCCCGAGGTCGAGGCCGTGCGCGCGCGCGCCGCCGCCGCGCGCGAGTGGCGCCTGCTCGCCGAGACCGCGTCGGCCGCCGTGGCCGCCGCCGCGGGCCCGGGCGCCGCGCTCGGCGCCGACGGCCTCCCGCCGCCCGCGCCCGACGGCGGCGCGCTGCGCGCGCTGCTGGCCGCGGGCCTGGCGCTGCACGTCGACGTGGGGCCGGCGACAGCGGCCCTGCGCGAGGCGGCAGGGCGCGCCGAGTGGCTGGCCGCGTCGCGCGCGGCGCTGGCCGGCGCCGAGCGCGGGGGCACGGCCGCGGGAGTGGCGAGCCTTCTGCACGAGGCGGAGGAGATTTTTTGGCCGGCGCCGCCGCCAAACGCCGGGGCGGCGGTAGGAGGCGCGGCGGCGGCAGATGCGCGGGCGCCGACGCCGGCGCCCGGCGCCCCGGAGGCGGACGGCGGCGCCGAGCCCGCCGCCGCCGCCGCCGCCCCTGCTGCTTCCGCCGCGCCCGCCGCCGTCGTCGGCGCCCTGCGCCAGCGCCTCGAGGCCCTGCGCGGGTGGGACGAGCGCGCGGACGCCTTCTTGCGCCGCGCGCGCACGGCCGCCGTGGCCGCGGTGGCGGGGGCGGCCGCCGCCGACGACGCGGCGGGCGGCGCCGAGCCGGGCGCCTCGGTCGAGGACGGCGAGCGCGCCGTGTCGGCGCTCTTCGGCAACTCTGCCGCCCAGGCGGAGGAGCCAGCCGCCGTCAAGGCGGAGGAGCCCGGCGCGGGAGCGACGGCCGATGCACAGGGGGGCGAGGGCGCCTCTGCCTCTGCCGCCGCCGCCGCCGTCGCCGCCGCCTCGTCCGCGCCCGAGCCCGAGCCCGTGCCCCCATCGGAGCTCACCCAGCTCGTCACCGACGGCGCGGCCCTCCACGTCGCCTCCGAGGCCGCCGAGTCCCTCTCGCGCCTGCACCTCGCGTGCGCCGGTTTCCAGCACGCGGTTGTCGGCCTGCGCACCGAGATGGCGGCGGGCGTGCTTCCGACGCCGCCGAAGGTGGCGGCCCTGCTCGCGCAGGCGCGCGCGACGGGCGTGGCGCTCGGGCACGTGCGCGAGCTGTCCGCGGTGCTGGCCGAGGGGCGCGCGTGGGCGTCGCGGGCGCGCGCGCTGCTGTCGGGCGCGCCGTGGCCGCCGCAGGCGCAGCAGGCGCAGCAGCAGGCTGTTGCCGCCGCCGCCGCGGCGCGCGCCCGAGAGGGCGGCGACGCGATGGAGATTGACGCGGGCGCCGGCGACGGCCAGCACGAGCGCGAGCAGCTGCGACCCAAGGCCGAGGAGGGCGCCGCGTCCGCTGCTGCTGCCGAGGGCGCCGAGGGCGAGCAAAAGCAGGAGGAGGCGGAGCACAAGCAGCAAGCGCAGCATGAGCAGCAAGAGCAGCAGGCCGCCGCCGCCGAAGCCGCCGCCGCCGAGGCCGCTCCACCCGCCCCCGCCGGCCCCGTCGACGAGGCCACCCGCGCCCAGGACATCGAGGAGGCCCTCGCCGACGGCGAGGCCATCGGCCTGGCCTTCGACGAGCTCTCGCTGCTGCGCGCCGCGCTCGGCGCCCTCCGGTGGAACCAGGCGGCGCGCGCCGTTGTCGAGCGCGTCGCCACGGCGGCCACGGCCTCGGCGGCCGCGCTGGCGGCGGCGCGCGACGCAGCGGCGGCCGCGGCGGCCGCGGCGGCGGCGGCCGGGGCGGCGGCCGCGGCGGACGCTGCGGAGCGGCAGCAGCAGCAGCAGCAGCATGAGCAGCAGCTGCAGCAGCAGGCGGATGCGACAGCCGCTGCTACCGCAGATGGAGCCGCCCCCCCGCCCGCTCCCGGCGCCAAGGGCAGCAGCGGCGTGAGCGCCGGCCTGAACGGCGAGGGCGCGGGCGTCGCGGCGCCCGCCGCTGCTCCTGCTTCTGCTGCTGCTACTGCTGGCGGCGAGGAGGGAGGCGACCCTGCCGCCGCTGGCTCTACCGCAGCAGACGCTGCCGACGAGCCCAACCTGACGGCCGAGGAGAGGCTGTCTCCGCCTCCGCCCGCCGACGCCGCGGGCGGCGAGGAGGTCGACAAGCAGCAGCAGCAGCAGCAGCAGCCTTACGGGTCGTTGGCCGCGGCCGAGGGCGCGGATGCCACGGCCGCGGCGGCCGCCGCCGCCGCCGAGGCCGCCGCGATCGCCGCCGCCGCCGCCGCCGCCGCGCCCAAGGCGCCCCTGCACGAGGCCGTGCAGCTCTTGCAGCTGGCCGCGCAGCTCCCGGGCGTCAACGCGGCCCTGCGCGACGCGCTCGTTGCGGCCGTCTCGATCGCCGCCCAGTGGGAGGCGCGCGCGGCGCCGCTGCTGCCGTCGCCGCTCAACCCCGGCGGCGCGCCCGCGGCCGGCGGCCTGCCGCTCGAGCAGGGCGCCACGCTCGTCACCGAGGGCGAGCATCTGCCCTTCGAGACCGACACGCTCCCGCGCCTGCGCGAGGTCCTCTCCGCGCACCTCACGTGGGAGCACCGCGCGCGCCACGCCCTGCTCCCCCCGCCCGACGCGCCGCAGGCCGCCGCCGCCGCCGCCCAGGCCGCCGCCGCCGAGGCCGCCGCCGCTGGCGGCGGCGAGGCCGAGGCCGCCGCCGCCGCGACCGCCGCCGCCCAGCGCGCCCTCATGCCCCCGCGCGTCCCCCTGCACGAGCTGCAGCTGCTGGCCGAGGGCGCCACGCTCACGCCCTTCGCGAGCGAGATGTTTGGCCCGCTCGAAAAGGCAGTCACGGGCGTCGAGGCCTGGCGCGAGCGGTGCCGCCACGCGCTCGTGCTGCTGCCGGCCGGCGGCGGTGGCGTCAACGGCGGCGGCGGCGGCGGCGGCAACGGCGGCGGCGGCAACGGCCACATGGGCGGCGCGCGGCTGGACGGGGCGCTGCGCGAGCTGGCGCTCAGCGTGGCCGCGCTGCTCGAGGGCCTGGCTCAGGCGCGCCGCGCGGCGACGGGCGAGGACGACGACGGCGCGGGCGGCAGCGAGCTCTACTGCCTGTGCCAGGCGCCGCAGGACGACCAGCCCTACATCGCGTGCGACACGTGCGGCGACTGGTACCACCAGCGCTGCTGCGGCCTCTCGCCCACGCAGGCGCGCGCGCTGCAGCGGTGGGTGTGTCCCGTCTGCGAGGCGGCCCAGGGGAACGAGGCGGCGCTCGCGCAGTCGTCGGCGCGCCTCCGGCGCACGCGCCGCCCGGCGCTGTCTGACCTGGACGTGCTCCTGGCCGAGGGCCGCACGCTCAACGCGGAGACGCCCGAGGAGGCGGTGCTGACGGCCGTGGCCACGCGCTTCCGCGAGTGGCTGGGCGCGGCGCTGGCGCTGGCGTCGGCCGCGTCGGTGGCGGCGGCGGGCGGCGGAGCGGCCGCGGGCAACAACAAGCAGCAGCAGCACCAGCACCAGCACCAGCACCATCAGCAGGCCTCTGGCGGCGCCATGACCCCGGCCTCCGCCGCGCGCGTCCTGCGCGCGCTCGTGCGCCAGGCCGTCGCGTCCGAGCTGGCCGACGGCGACGCGGTCGGCGCGGCCGCGCTCCGGCGCCTGCGCAGCGGGGGCTGGCGGGCCAAGGCGGCGGCGTTCGCGCGCGCGATGGGCGCTTGCGTGGGCGGCGACGGCGTGTCGGGCGCGCGCGCCCTGCTGGCCTCGCTGGCGCGCGACGCGGCGTCCTCCTCGGACGCGGCCCTCGCCAACGCGGCCGCGGCCGAGGCGGCGGCGGCCGCGGCCGAGGGCGGCGCCGACGCGGCGGGGCAGGCCGCCGCGGCTGCCGCCGCCGCCTGCGCCGCCGCCGCGTCTGCCGCCGCCGCCGCCGGGGAGCGGCCGCCGCTCGATGAGCTCGGCAGGCCCCGGTACGAGGACCTCGAGCAGCTGCTGGACGAGGCGCGCCGCGGGGGGCTCGTGCCGCCCGCCGAGCTCCAGGCCGAGGCCGCGGCGGCCGAGGCGGCCGACGCCGCGGCCGTGGCGGCCGTGACGGCGGTGGCCGCGGCCGGTGGTGGTGGAGAGGCCGGCAGCGCCGCCGCCGCCGCCGCCGCCGCCGCTGCCGCCGCGCCTCCCGCGGACGACGACACCGCCGAGGCCGCCGCCGCCACCGCCCTGGCCGCCGCCGCCGCCGCCCCCGACGAGGACCCCGAGGCCCGCCTCTGGCGCGTCCTCCGCGCCGCCTCGGACGGCTGCCGCGCCTGGCGCGCCCAGGCCCGCGCCCTCCAGGCCCTGCTCGGCGCGCTCGCCGCGCGCGGCCGCCGCGCCGGCCAGGCCGACGCCGACGCCGCGCTCGCCGCCGCCCAGGCGCACCTGTCGCGCATCCCTTTCCTCGCCGCCTCGCCCCCCAACGCCGAGGCCGAGGCCCTCGCCGAGGTCGCCCGGCCCTACTGCACCTGCCAGGCCCTGTACGACCCGTCCGTGCCGATGCTCGGGTGCGACCACTGCGACGCCTGGCTACATTGGAACTGCGCGGGCCTGCCCTCGGCGGACGCCCCCCCACCGGAGGACTACAAGTGCCCGGCCTGCTGCGCGGCCGTCGGCGAGGCGTACGCGTTCGCGGCGGCGGCGGCGGCGGCGATGGAGGCGCTGGAGCCGCTTGGAGGGGGGCAGCAGCAGCCGCAGGAGCAGCAGCAGCAGCAGCAGCAGCCGCAGGAGCAGCAGCAGCAGCAGCAGCAGGAGCAGCAGCAGCAGCAGCAGCAGCAGCAGCAGCAGCAGCAGCAGGAGCAGCAGCAGCAGGAGCAGCAGCAGCAGGAGCAGCAGCAGCAGCAGCAGCAGCGGCATCTCGAGGCGGCGGCGGCGGCCTCAATGGCAGAGGCAGAGGCGGCGGCGGGCGCGGCGGCCGGGGCAGCGGCGGCCGCGGCCGCCGCTGCAGAGCCTGCGGCGCAAGCGCCGGCGGCTGCGGCCGAGGCCGCGGCCGCGGCGGCGCCCGCGGTCGAGCAGCAGGAGCAGCAGGAGGCCGCGGCGCCGGCAGAGCCGGCGGCCACGCAGAGGGAGCCCACGCTCCCGCCGCCGGCCCCCGCGCCGCCCTCTGCTGTCAGAGAGGCGGCCGGTGCCGGTGCCGCCGCCGCCGCTGATCCTCCCGGCGGCGGCGGCGCCGCCGCTGCCCCTATGGCCGATGCCGCCCCCAGCGCTGCTGCCGACGCTGCTGCTGCTGCTGCGGAGGAGGAGGTCCCTCCCGTTGTCACAGAGGGGCCCCCTGCCGCCGCGCCCGCGCCCGCGCCCGCGCCCGCGCCCGCGCCCGCGCCCGCGCCCGCGCCCGCGCCCGCGCCCGCGCACGCGCCCGCGCCGCCTGCTGCCGCCGCTGCAACCAAGGGCGGCGGCGGCGGGAGCCGCGCGGCCTCTGCCGCCGCCGCGGCCGCCGCCGCCACCGCCGCCGCCGCCGCGGCGGGGGGCTCGGCGCCCGCGCCCCCCGCCGCCGCCAGCCGCTCGCGCAAGTCGCGCTCGACCAGGCGCTGATCGCGCGCAGGCAAGCGCGCTTTCGGGTCCATTCGTCCGCCTTTACTCAGTCATTGTTCATCTTTTTACTTATTCACCACGGGTTCCACCGCGCGTTTGGGGGGGTTTTCCCTCTTGGGCGGCGACGCCGATCTGCCCTTTGTACTTTCTCTCCCATCCCTCCCCCTTGACCTTTTTATAGACGCGGGCTCTCGCTCTCGTGCTCTCTTATTGTTTCTATTGACTGTAGGGCCTTACCGCCCCCTCGCATTCAACTGTCCCATATCGTCACTCATTGCCGACCTTTCGTCGTCGTCGCCGCCGTCGCCGCATTCGAGATGGCGACGTGGCGAGCGCCCGTCCTCGCTCGCTCCATCTCGCTCGCCGGCGCCGACGCCGACGCCGACGAAAACGACGATTAAAGCTGGTGTCCCCTCCCTCCGGCTTCCTCGTCACCCCATCTCCCGCGTCCCCCCAAAGATCTAAAGCCTCGATTGCCTCTTCCCGACGACCCCGCACGCACACGCGCCGCTCACGGCTCCTTCGACCGTCTGCCAAAAGAGCAAGGACCACCCAAAAAAGAGCAGTCGGGAGGCACGGAAAGGCGGAGCGGAAAAATCTCGCCAATGCAGGCTCTCTCAGGTGCGCACCTCTCGCGGGCACAGGCGTCGGATCCTGCTGCGGCGGCGCCAATGACCGGGTGCCTTGGGGTATCGGGCCCTGCGCCACGCGCCGCCGCGGGGAGGCGGCAAATCCGCATCCCGAGAGAGAGCGGGAAGGGGGGCAAGGAGAGCCTCCCCCCCTCTCCTTCTCATCGCGTCTCTCGCCGTCGCTTGGCCGCCACGCAGGGCGTTCTTCGGATCGGAGGCGCGCGCGCCACCGGTTGGGACAGGGTCCGCCGGCGACCGCCCGCTCCGCGGTCCGAGCCGCCAGCACCGCGTCCGCCGGCCCGCCCGCCGCATCGGCTGACGCCGCCCGCCGCCCGTCGCCCGCGCCGCCCGCCGCCCGTCGCCGCCGCCTCCGCCCCCCTCGAGACGACGCGGACGCCCGCCCGCCCGCCCGCCCGCCCGCCAAGACGCCCGCTCACACCTCGCCCCCCCCCCCCCCCCCCCCCCCCCCCCCCCCCCCCCCCCCCCCCCCCCCCCCCCCCCCCCCCCCCCCCCCCCCCCCCCCCCCCCCCCCCCCCCCCCCCCCCCCCCCCCCCCCCCCCC